>Ga0209782_1000941_pt1 | contig 14176 bp, 11 predicted proteins | sample WorMetmaBAHAMAS1_FD_187390 | JGI IMG/M metagenome (GOLD analysis project Ga0209782, IMG submission 187390) | Marine gutless worms symbiont microbial communities from Max Planck institute for Marine Microbiology, Germany - Inanidrilus... | ecosystem: Host-associated > Annelida > Digestive system...
GTTCTTATTAAGTTGGCAACAATACTAGGCCAACATTACATAGGCCTAGGCTACAAAACAATGTAAATCACCACCAAAATCCCTGAATTATCCCTTGATCCAAGTATTACCCAGTAATAAGATTGAAGATGTCAAATTTCGCTATGCCAGTATTTGGTACGAGACAATATACAAGAGACCTAGCACTGGCTAGCATGGCGCGAAATGATCCGCCCGCAAGCAGCACGGCGGCTGCAATGTGCGGTAAAGTGGGATCTGAATTTGAAACCTAAATTAGCTATAATGCGCCAATGCACTTCCGTCACAGACAGACGGACAGACAGACAGACACTGACATCGTAGCATAAGCGCGAGATGTATATATTACATCTCGCGCTAAAAATTCAACTAGAACGACTCAACCGACTCAGCGCTGCAAAGTAAAAGTGGCAGCATGGCCATAGCAGTCCCATTCCTTCACGGGAAAGAAAAGCGTACTAAACGGACGCGAAAAAAATGGGAGAAAAGCGGAAGGGGAAGAGGAATGGGAGGACACAAGAAGAGACATAAAAAGAGGAGGAAATGGAGAGGAAGGAAAGAAGGAAAGGGGATACGGAATATGGAGGGAAAAAGGCAGGGGGTAATGAAGGACAGTGAAATTTAAGTAAGTATTTAAATAAATGCATTAGCTGTTATTTATAGGAAGGCGTTTGGCAATTGTCCAGAAAACATTGCTAAGTACTTTACGTCAATAGCCAACCATTCCATAAACCTAACCCTAGCTCCATCCCTATTAGGCCTAACCCTAGTGTAAAAGCTATCTGTCTGTCAGCTCGCATAAGCCTATCTCAGAAACAGCATGGCCATAGCATGGCCGAATTTCACCAAATTTTGTGCATGTAAACGTAAAAGCGGCAGTCTACTGACTTATGATCCTCAGAGGCTAAGCCGGTCCCCCCGGTGAGGCCTCAACCCGGTGAGTATGTTAACTGAGGCCGTAGATCGGTTCTACTGGCGGCATTATGCACTTCTGGCTTCATGGATGACGTCACGTTTTTACATAATGTTCAGGGGCGTTAGCGAAGTTCAGGGCCCTATTGTGTGTCATGTAGGCCTACAATACTAACCATGATAAGCGGCGACGAGACAGCATAACAGCCAATACTATTAAATCAGGGATCTCCGGGCGTCATCGGCATAACCTAACCATGCTTACACTACGGCAATATTACCAGGTTTACTAACCTTACTGACCCATACTAACCCTGACAGACGAGGCAGACCTCTTTAGGCGTGCGCCCAGACATCGACATACTAGCCCTGCATCGATTCCGACCAAATTTTGCTCAACGACAAAAGGCCACTTATTTATCATTGGTTGGAAGTCAGGGCGAAATCTGCTTTTTACGACTGCCTTGTCTGATAATGCGTTAGCGAAGTGCCTGTGAACCGTGGAGCTATGAAAAAAAACATGGGACTATTTGTGAACAACCACATGGCCGACAACCGTGCTAACCGTGATGCGCAGAATGCCGCAGACAAGTCGCGTTTTGCTACAGTGCATACATGAACACTATTAGAACAGACTACTAGAATTAATTTCATTATCACATTACTAACAATTTAAGAACTTATTTGTAAAATATGCAATAATTTACCATAAAACCTTCACACAAAACACGTCATCTGTTGCGTCACGCGTGGAAATGCGAGAATTGCAAATAGTAAGTAAGTAAGCTGAAAGCACCGACATGTATGTACGGTTACTTACCGATAGTTGGCGGCCTCTCGACAGGGCTGTAAAATGGGTTTTAAAAACCTAGGTTAATTAAAGAACCTAAAAAAACTTCAGAAGAACAGTTTAGGATATTAATTTTTATTGTGAGTTTATTAAATAAACTTCATATTCCTACTTTCATTGTGATTTTTGAGATTCATTAACTTCATCTTCATTTTTCACATGCAAACTGGTGTTCTTCAGACTCGGCTCTTCTTTGCTCACTACCAATCACTCACTGGATAGTTATAAACACAACTGTTGCCTTTCAGTTTCAGTCTCATAACCAGTGAAGTGATGCTTGCAGTTATTTATGCTGTAGTCCGTGAAAAAAGAAGGTGGCGTCATGTATTGTCATGATGCACAGGCACACTCTGAACTTCATCGACATTTGGAAATTAAAAAATATTTAAGAATTAAAAATCCAAACACACATGGCCTCTCTCTTAAGCACATCAGTAAATGAAGTTTTAAATTCATTTAAAATCTAAAAAGGCCAATTGCTATGATTTTGGAAGTAAATAAAACTCAATGACTGTTCATATCTTTGCACCAAACTTGGCTGGCACATGGAAAATCCTATTTTAAACAAAGATGTCTGAGAAAACTAGATATTGTACAGTCAAAAATACACTATATGCCCGGTGTCTTCAATTTTTTAAACCATTATGCACAGTGCTAAAATACAAAATTGCCTATGTGGCCCTTTTCAAACTTTAGAAAAACTTTTGCAGAGAGTCTGTGCCACAGACGGGCATTTAAAATTAAATCTTGCAAATTGTACAACAAAATAGTAGCAGTAAAAACCGCCCAGTTAGTTTACAACCAAGTTTAATGGTGACAGAGTTATACCTCTAAAATAGTAACTGTCACTTTGGTAGGACTCCAGCTAGTATGTTAATCAGTAATCAGTGAAGTAACATGGTAAACAGGCAGGCATCTCTTCCTATCATGCATTCCGTCGAGCACTGAAAACCCAGTTTTATAAACTTGCATTCTTTTCCCGATTTTATTCGTTGTATTCATTATATTTCTTTATATTGATTATGTAATGCATAGTTGGTTGATTTTTGTAGCAATACACACTATAAATGTTTTATGTAATGCAATGTGAACACTCCACTGCTATTGCTAAATTGATAATGCTGTATTACAGCCATATTTGCAATCAATTATGACTTTTCCATATGACTTTGATAGTCAGTCAGGTACATGCAATATAAACAGTATCAGTATAAACGGTATCAGCAGAAACAGCAAGGCTCAGACCAGCACTAACAGCTGCCTATAGTAACAGCTGCTCACACTCTAAGTGGAATGTGACAAAAGTGACATTTGCTGTTTTAGAGTTGACTCTTGTCAACCTTGCCCTTGCTGTAAACTGGCCAGCTATTACCATTGTTAAATAAAAACATGGCTGTGCAGGAAATTCTACATAGCACTTGCTGTCTGAATAAATGTCGAAACGAATTGTAGACAGTGATGTAATTTTTTTTACAATTTCTACACATTAACTATCACCAGCTAAATTATGCACAAATGACATTGGTCTACAAAAAGCATCAACTATCACAGCAAAAAGTTGACAAAAATTCTGCTAGGTATTTCTAGTAACATTAAAAGAATAGCTCTTTACGCACCATAATTCCTTCACTTAAACACAAGTCAGGCAACCATTGTCAGTATAAAAATATATGGCAACAATTAACATATCAGTAAAATGCAACTCATTATAATGCTGTCAAGTACTGATGTACTGACATTAGTAGCAAAAAAATCATTACTAATCTCTACATTACTTGCAACACTAACAAGGTCAGTTTGTTAACTAAGATTTAATAGTACTTTCAACATAACTTCGGTTATATTTCACCTACATTATAATTTATTAGGTAAGTTGGTATTTTTGTTAGTCTAAAGCACTTTACCACTACCGCAAGGAAAGTAAACATATAACACCAAAAAACCAACAACATTCGGCACTGAAAGATGCATTTACTGAGCACCAGAAAGTCTATATATAACCAACAACAGTGGTATTTTTATTTTAATAGGTTTTGTAGTGTCCGTGTGTGCACGTGTCCGTTTGTCTGTGGGTGCTCTCCTGTTTGAACTGTTTGACCTTTGACTTTGATTTTTGGCATGAAGGTCCACCTTGACCAGCCTGGGATTGTAGGTCAAGGTGACAGGTCAAAGGTCAAACAGTGGAAATTGTTTACGTTTGAACCAGTGGTGCGGAGCAGGTCGATATTAGGACTCGGCATGCCGAGTTCAGCCAATGGTAATTGCGAATGACCATTACCAGACCATTGGAATTGTCTGTTTGTCAGTAATCAGGGGGCATTCAACGTGTCGTGCGTAAGCGGTCGATCAGCTTTAATTGCATAAAAATTACACAACATTATTTTAAAGATGATCTACAGTCATTATTTCATACACTGTACAAATAATGCAAATTACAAAATAATAAATACTACCACCATTTCATAAGGAATGAGAAAAGTCTATGAACACTCAGGGGCTGATACAGAAAAGCCACAATGGGAACCAGAAAGGGCATGGGAGAAGTAAGTATTGTACGAGATATGGAGAACTTTTTGGACTCCATACAAGTTTGAAGCATCCCTGGATACACCATTGTGAACACGTCAGTTATGTTAGGTGCCACATTACCTTTCTTTTTATATAAGTTCTCACAAAATTTAAAGTTAATGACTATTATGACACTTCTGCTGTGTTGCTTTTAAGTGTTGTCATGTATTGCATAACGTGACTCCACTATTTTGAATGAATGACAATTACATCTTAAGCTATAACCACCACCATCTGGCCACTTTAGAGCTCGGTGAATCTCAATACTGCATGCTCCCGAACTGACTTTAATCTCAAAATTATCGATAACTGAACCCCTAACCCTCCCCATAAAGTATTAACATCCTAAAATGATGCACAACCATCTCCAGATATCTGCAATGCATTCATGCTTATCACATTAACATACCACTATTGATATGTGGATGTAAACATCATCATGTGATCAATGCCTACAATTATTTTATGAATATCCAGTCTTTAGTTATATAACATGCAGCTTTCAAAGTTAGAAAATTACAAAACACATATATTTCATTGAACAGAAACAATTGGTATGATCAAATGCATATAAAATGGAATATTTCACATAATAGGCCTAAATAATAACATGTCTTCAGTATAAAACACTGTTATATGTGGTAAGCCCTATAATCACAGTCTTACATCCTACGTCTGTTAAAATGGCGACTGGATAACCCATGCTTCAAGCCAGTTCAGAAATTTCATGCACACTTCATAGCCTAAGAAACAGGCCTACACACAACACACAGCAGCATGTGGCTTTCAGGCAACAGACATTACAAAAACTGTAATTAGAGTGTGATTTAAAACACATCTGCTTATGCATAATAGCTTGGAAATACTGACAGGCTTTATAATTGCCCAATAAATTAGCTCTCAATGACATACTGTCATATCTCCAGTTTCCAAAAGTAAGCAAAATATGATGAAAAACACTCGACCTGTTATTTAAATGGAGAAAGCTCATTATTGTAACGACAGCAGTTTGCCGATAAAACTTCACCAGCTACGAACCACCAAAAAGATTGATGTATACGCCATCAAACCATACATACATAGCCAGACATGAACGGAAAAACCGAATCAAGAATTTTTAGCTACTCACAGCGTTTGCAGGAAAAGCACGAAGCATGACTGGAGTGACGCCTTTATAGAGAGCAATAAAACCTTCTTCACGCATCAGCTCCACAAATACACTTCGAACACCATTGACGTATTTGCCTTCAGGTGCTGCATCATCATAATGCAAGAATGTTACTGTTGTCTTAATTATATCAGGCAAGTATATCAGCCCTCGGAGAGAAGAAACAAAATGTACGCTGGCGGCATTTTGCATTAACGTCAGAAAAAAAACTAAGCCATACTGAGTTTTGCTCATGCTAGCAACAGACACTTCACTTTTTACATTTGGCAAAGATACGGGCATAAGTATGGTGTCTTCTTTTTGACTCACAAGGAATATATTTATCTGTATCTACTGTCAGTGCATTTTAACATAACTGTCATTGCATATGCACAGAAATGGCAATTTTTCATTTCTCAAAATAACGGCAATCCACCATCTTGGGTTTTAAAAGTTCAAATATGCATGGCCTGTAGGGTGCGGAGAGCCAATGTGCATCAGTGTATTAAATTTTAATAAAATCAGTCATGCGGTTTTTGAGATATCACAATTTTTTCAAGACGGTAGCTGTCTGCCATCCTGGATTTTGAAAATCTCTAAATTTTATTGGATGATGGGACATGAAGGGCCAGTTTCATCAGCATCTCAAATTTCATGTAACTCAGTTAACTGGATGTTTTTGTCGTCTGTATGGTCCACAGAACCACTATGCATCAGCATACCATATTTTAATGAAATTGATTAACAGTTTTTTAAGGTACCATGATTTTTTGAATTTGAAGATGGCGACTGTCTGCCATCATGGATTTCAAAATTTAAAAATCTCTATAAATTTTATCGGTTGTTGAGGTCTGGGGGCCAAGATGCATCAGCATGCAAAATTTTGTCAAGATCGATCAATATGTTGATGAGATATTATGACTTTTTGATTCTTCAAGGCAGTGGCCGTCAGCCATCTTGATTTGTTTGGCGCCTATTTGGACCACCACAAGGAGTACTTTATCGTTGTGCAAAATTTGGTTGCGATTGATGCAGAACTTTCCATAATACGAAAGTTTCAATATTTGGCATGTTTGGCTTCAAAAATGCCTAGTCAAACCCGAAAAATTTCACTTTGGGCACATTTGACCCCTTAAGTGTGGAGGAATATGAACAAAACATACGGGCACATCCTTGCATAAGTCTGCATTGTTGGGCCCATTCCATGGGGCCATAGCAGTCCCCTCTGTCACGCGTTGTCGTTGTCGTTGTGGACATCGATGTGCAGGCGGTGTGCGACAGTAGCACAGTACAGTGGCGACACCTCGTTGTGGCGAATGGGCCCAACATTTTTCAAATGCTTCTTGTTTTCAGTAATTGAGTGTGAAAATCCGATAAGCAGTCTGACCTGTAAGTGAGTTCCTCAATAAATGTAAATTAAAATAACACTGGTTATATTCACCCATTTGACCAGAAGCCCTTCATGGAGAGATTGCATAATGCCAGGAGACAACGACACACTGTGAGTAAGTGGCTGGGTGTATTTAGCGGTGTAAACATATAAACGCAACAAGAACACAACCTGTTTGTAATCGTGACTTGAGCACATCCGGTGGAATAGCAATCAGCCAGTTGACTATTCCAGCCGAACCACCAGCAAACAGCGTCCTCCACGCACTCAAGTCTTTCCGCCTGATTAAATCAATCAATCAATAATCAATCAATCACATACCGCTATTAACCAATCAGCCTGACAATAGCACTATACATCCGACACACAAACTCGTAATAAAATCCAAACGGAACTGTGCTTACACTATGTATTACGTACAAATAAACTAGATATGCACTTTGTACATCTAGGAAATGTTACGTTACAAATGCTGACAATAAAAAGGCACACAAACATACAAAAGTAAACAGAGTTACATTGTCAGGACTAAAAACAAACTCAGTCAGCTAGATTAATATGGTAAAATAAATAAACAGCTTACAAACTGCTCTACTGCATATGACTATAGTGTACGTGCACAGGCTGTCATTATGGCTAGTGCATATCTGTACTCAGGTCTCACAATTTCAATTTTCCACTGTTAATGCATGCACTTACATGGTGATATTGCAATTTGTTGTGGAACACCAGAGCAAACAGTGAAGGTGGTCAATTTCAACATTTGCAAACGACCTCCAAATTAAATGGTTATCATAGCAACTAGCAACGTCCCTTGGACGACCACAAAACGTTGTCAGTTTAGGCATACTCATCCATATGTCTACCAACTCTGAAAATTTGGTGAAGACGGTCCAGTACATTCTCAGATATTCAGTGAGATATGCCTATTTTTGGTGTATCTTACCACAAGTTACAGTTTCCACTCTCGTTCGCTCTAGGGTTACTGGACTAAACTTCATCAAATTTGTAGACAGTATACCTGGATGACTGCCATTTAATATTTTTTAAATCGGAATTGTCTAGGACAGGATGCAACCAATGCAACCAATTCCATGCAGCAGGAGTGTTAGCCGATGCATTACATTGCAGCGATGCTGCTGTGATAATCACATACCACCATTTAATCTCAGGTTGGACAAGCAAACATACACCAGACTTCTGCTTACGCTTACTACTATCGATGCAGCCAGCATAATAATATACTTTGTAAACTCACGATTTGCCTTCTGGAGTCAATATGTGTTGCAACCATTCGTATGTCATAAAGTACACAGCACTTGCTGGAACATCTGTTGTATGCAAATTGTTTGAAATTACATTAAAATTCAATTCTGCAAAGCTCTGTACCATACATGCATATCATAAAATATACAAGAAGTTCACTGAAGTGTTTCTCAGTCGAATTGTTAATGCATAAACTAGAAGCAATCATTTCTAATTCAACATAAAAACCTCGGCAAGTCTCGGCAAGAATACTGACTACCAAAAGGTCCAAGGTTAGCACACCGATACTCATGAATAAATGAATCATTTACCACACTGACCCAATCTTCCTGTTCATCACCGACCCCGGTATTGTCGACCAACACTGGAACAAATGAACTGCTGTGAGTGAAGCTTACCGCGCAGCAGCGTAGCGGCGGTTCCTTTATATACGCTGCGAATGCCACCTTCACGATACAACTGCTTGGTGCAATCAATTGGCCCGGCATACTTCGCTGTACTGCTCGACTGCTGAATCTAAACCAAATACACATAACGTAAAGGGTAAAGCACTATAATGGTTTAGAAGAACGCGCACAGCCACGGGAGCCTGTATGCCATATAAAATCACACAGAGGTACCTGCCACCTGGCACAGGCAGCATCTCCCGCCCTTACCCCAGCCGTAAACGGCCGGTACTCGATTTATCGACCAATAAGAATAAAAGACTGAGTAGGACTGAGCCGACACAGGTAAACAACTTGCCTGGAGTTGCTACGGAAGTGCCGGCTATACCAGGTGTCAGCTAATTAAGCCAGCCTTCTGCCTTATTAGGCACAGTAGGTGTGAACAACTTGCCCACAGTTGTTATGTAATGACTGGCTTCAGCAGGATTTGAACCAGTGTCTTTCGAACATTGAGTCATCATGCGCTAACCACTCGGCCACCACGCTACCGGCCACCCGGATGGAGGATGGAACAGGCTGCCAACACATCCAAAACTGCTGCACTTAGGGATGTACCGGATATACGGTTCCAGTTTGCCAGATATCCAACAATTTTTGACATCCGGTTCTGACTGCAAGCTGCCTGAAAACATACCTGTTTGAATTTGTATATGGGCACTGGGAAACAGACTGATCTGCTCTATAATGCGACTATGGACTTCTAGTGGGGGGCACAATATAAATTCCTTACTGTTGAGCTGTTACTTAACTCTAGTTAGGTAACTGGATCACTCATGCTCAACCGCAATCAAGTTCAATATTACAGCACCTCTTAAAGTTTATGAATTACCCACGCCAGCAGTAGTCAAGGCATGGCTAGAGTGATCAGTCGAATCTGTGACGGACTGTCTGACTGTATGTCTGTCTGCACTCTAAAAAATTAAGCGGCTAGAGCTATGAACACCAACGACATTACATTATATGGTGCACAGATGGCACTTTACATGCACTGACACTCAGGTCAAAAGGTCAAAGGTTAAGGTCACACAGCAATCAAGTGTGCTGCCAGCATGGGTCTGCAGGCTGATATGACTGCACATTTTTCTAGTTAATAAATTATTTAAGTGTTTGTTTTGTAACACTCATATTACAGCCTTTAAATGCACGTATATGACAAAATTGTGACCAAACAAGAGACCTAATCATCACCAATTCTGGTCGACTTTCATTAGACTTTACTAAACATTTTTTCAAAAACACCGTTAACTAGGGCTGTAAGTGTGAGTTTAATGACTATATCAATGAGACAAAGAAATCCATAAAACACACACATGCACAGATGCTACATAAACTAAAAAGTAAAAACTTGCAAGTTATGCAGTGACCATTGGCAACATACAGTGCACACATGAATACCTGGAGGAGGCACTTAATTCGCTCACCAGGAGCCATCAACGTTGTCGAAAACACACCGGCCAACATGCCAGCAACAAACAACTGTGGATAACTGCAAACAATAAAGTTCATCACTTTCCGTTACAACTAGCCGCAGGAAACCTACAGCTGTTTCAGAGTGATTTCTGACATTCACTATGATCACGATATCACTGTGACAATACGCTGCTGAGGCTCCCTTATCTCAACATATAATCATATAGAGTGCATTACCGATGTTCAACCTTCGAGTAAGTATGAGTCAATGACATGAATATTACAAGAGGACTTAGCAGTGGCTAGCATAGTGAGAGATGACCACTCCCCTCTTCTCTGCATGCACCGCGACCATAATGTGCCCGCATGCACTGAGACTCGCAGTGCGTGCTGCATACTCGCAGTGTATGCGGGCGCATTGTGGGCTGCGACCACTATTTGGATCGGAATTTGAAACCTAAATTAGCTATAATGCACCAATGCACTTCCGTCACAGACAGACGGACACTGACATCGCAGCATAAGAGTGAGATGTATATATTACATCTCACACTAAAAACTAGACCAATACCTAAACTGACAATTTAATTAAGTGACTGAATGATTAAAATATATCAATTAAAGCTTATTCGGCCACAGTGTTCGACAGCCAAACGACACATTTTGGAGACGTTCTTCCCAGCCAATCTCTTGGCTTAGTACTGAAAACTTAAATCAAACACAACAACAACAAACATTTTATATGCATTCATAACAAAATATACTACAACACAAAATGAACACAAAAAGCTTACAGCCATGTTTGGTTGCTTCTATGATCTCCGGCCTGATAAAAAACTGCTACTAGAGTGTCATGACAGAAAAAGTAATTAATTATCAATTAACAGACTAACGTTAATGGGTCATCAGGTTTGTCTTGCTGAAGTGCTTTTCCGACGTTGAAACCAAAAAAACTCAGAGCAAATATTGGCGTGACACCGACCACTGGAGCTGCCATTCCCTTGTAAAACCCTAAAGGACCCTGCAACAATTGTAAGAACATCTCACATCAAGTCACCGTCACCAGATAAAGTAAAAATAAGAATAGCATTCATAACAATAGTTAATCTTGGAGAGAATATCAACTGAATTCTTAAGCTACAATACAACAGCCAGTATCAGTATCATAACAACACGCATTTCTACTGCACTCTGTATAGTCACACACAGGATAGATAAAACAGTTCATTTAGTGCATGTTGCATTCTGGTGCCAGCTTACCCACGCTGTCCTAGAATGAGGCCATTAAATGGGTGCCCACATGGAGCCGGGTGGTTTCAACAGAGTGACCTGACCTGAACGATAAATTAGCCAGTTAAGCAATGATTTCATAGAATGTTTCAGACACAGCCAGGAGTTGAATAGTATCTTGCACGCATAATATGCTAATTTACCATAATCTAATTACAATGTTTAAACACTAACAATATAGATGGATTTACAAATGTATCTATCCAGCTGCATTTATAAACTAAAAGCACTCATTTTTTCTAACTTACACAGATCACGTAACATACAAAAATCTTCAAATACCTTGTTATGTCAACATTATCACTATAAATACCTCTTTCAAGAATATTTTCTTTGCACAGTCAAATGTACCAGTATAAAGTGGAGCCTGCCCAGCTGCAGGCTTTGGCATTGTCTGTAGTCTAACCTAAGTAGCAAAGTTTACAACACTAAATGAAACTACAACACCAACAAAGTCACAACTAACTAGGTAAGACATATCATAACCTGGGCAGTTCTAGCACCTCCAATTTAGGGGGCCAGGGGTCTATGAAGAAGAGCACGGGAAAAATTTTGTCATATGTTGAAATATCCAGTTTTTGACATAAAACCAACATATAATCACTAAATTTTCATCGCAGATATCCAGTTCCACTCACAAAAAATTTCAATTGAGGGGCTAGTGGTGGGCCAGACCTCTGACTGGGGTGCCGTGGCCCCGCCTGACCTACATCCCTTAGAACAGCCCCGATCATAACGCAGTGCTAAAGTACAAAAACAAACATATATATGAAACATATCAACATCAGAATAATTTCTGGAAAAAACTATTCAGTTATTAATTAATATGTAACTTCTATTTCACTATTTAATGACAATGGTTAACAGTACAGCCACGAATGAAGAATCTAAATAAAAGGAGTAATAATGCTCACATGAAATTTTGAATCAGCTTAGCCTATGTATGTTAGCCTTGTATAATCTATCGCACAACATATGTTCTAATTCTATCCAGCAAAATGGGACATCACTGTGAGTGGCTGCGTGTTTCTTCATTGTCAGCTCCGAAAGTTGTAGATTATGCGAAAATAGATGTAAAGTTTAATATTATCTATGACGACAACAACATTCACAAATTGTTGATGCCTAAGCAGACTTATTCTTACACAGTAAGTATACTACTATGCATGCAGTTGTCTATGGGGGCTATGAAACATGACTCTGACCGGCTACACTTTCAGTTTTTTTTGTTCTTCAGCTTGCCTATAGCTTACCCAAGTCGTCTACATTGGTTTTGATGCAAAATACTCCGTATAAGAGTCTGTTTCTGCAATTTGTCAAAAGGTTAAACAAAATTTGCACAGAATGTACAAAGACGGGCCATTTACCAGGCTATTCAACTCTGCATGACCCTCTGAGTGTAGCCAGATCCCTGGGGAATGCCCTCAGTTGTAAGACACTTGTTGCAGGTGGGCGTGGCGAGATGATGTAGGCCTGAGTGCGGCAGAAACGTTACCTTCATCGTATCCAGTGGATGACCAGTCAACACCAGACAAACACCACCAAAACCACCGGCTACAAAACCCTTCGCCGGACTTGTTTCTGCCATTGTGAATTACTTAAGCACAAATAATATAAAAAGTTACACAAGTTTTGTTTACACAAAAATTAAATATTCTTCGACAACTGCCCAGTACTTAGTGAGGTGACCTTCTAGTATTTATGGTATAGCAATTTACTTTTATTATTATTTGATTTGAGGCTTATTAAAATTGTGCATTAACTCGTGTGATTGACTGCCAAAGTTGTTGTATATGTTGTGTACTGCAACGTAAGTGGCTTTCGGGCCATTTTGCTTTAATAAATAATGATGATGATATGTAGCAGGTAATCACATTTTGGCTAAAATATAAGATGCAAAATCACTCAAGTAAGTAAGCCGGTCACTGTGATATTGTAATCGGCTAAACATAATAATGCATATTTATAGTAATGTAACTAAATAACATGATAAAATCTATATCCAGCTCGAGTTCTCATCACTAGTATGTTATTTATAAACTGGAGACTCAAATTTATTATTCAGTTAATGTTATTACAGCAGTTGTGGCTGTTTAAATTTTGTTCTTTTTTTTCTGTAAGCATTTAAGTGTCTACCACTAGGTCCATCTATGAATATAATATTGACACAAGCTTATTCAGTAACATGACACAAACCTTTACATCCTGAAACCTATTCTTATTTCAAAACCCTTCCATTCAGTGTTGTATCCAGGATGCGTCTTCTTTCCCCATTTTACCTCTCTTTCGCTCATCTTTGCATGAAAAGCCCACTTAAATCCAGCTAGGGGCTCTGGGAAGTGGTGTAAGAAACTACCACGGTGGCCAAACGGTTTTTATAGCATTTTGAGTAAAGAAATTGCTCCTTATTGTAACAGTCTGCTAAATGTAATGCAAATACAGTATTTTTAAAAAGTACCCAATTTTCAACAATTGTTTTACTTTGTTTTTTTTTCCGCACTATATTCTCCCAGATTTTTAGCGCGAGATGTAATATTATATATATATATCTCGCGCTCATGCTACAATGTCAGTATCCGTCTGTCTGTGACGGAAGTGCATTGGCGCATTATAGCCAATTCAGGTTTCAAATTCCAATCCATATTTACCGCGCATTGCAGTCGCGGTGCATGCGGGCGCAAGCACTGAACTGTTTATAGTTTAGTGGTGCGAGGGAAGGGATCATCGCCGGGAAGAGTGGAGGGATCATCTCGTGCTATGCTAGCCACTGCTAGGCCCTCTTGTAAAATTGTTTATATTACTAATAAGAACAAACTGTTGATTTAGTATTCTGTATAGTAAGTAGCACACAGGACAAAAAACTGCTGTCTGCTGGTGGA
>Ga0209782_1000942_pt1 | contig 14172 bp, 4 predicted proteins | sample WorMetmaBAHAMAS1_FD_187390 | JGI IMG/M metagenome (GOLD analysis project Ga0209782, IMG submission 187390) | Marine gutless worms symbiont microbial communities from Max Planck institute for Marine Microbiology, Germany - Inanidrilus... | ecosystem: Host-associated > Annelida > Digestive system >...
CTATTATACACAGTTATATTTTTCAAAATTTTATTCACTTTTGATAACAGTGCATATCTATTCTATTGAACATACAGTATGACATGATAGTGAATGCGGAAGCTGTGATAAAAGAGCTGAGGCTTTGACTTTTCCAGTTCATTCAGATAATTCCTGTAATAAATGAGGGTATGCACCTTGATTTTACCCAGGTTTTATGCTGAGTCAAAGCACAGTTTGCTATGTTATTCCAATAATGCAGAACAATAGTACGTGTATTGCATGCACAGGCATTGTGCAGCCATTATCAAATTTTGATAGCCACCAGCACTCACGGTTACGAACTAGAAGATTATTGTTGCTGGTATATTTGTGACCGGGAAAGGCCACAATTTAGTTCTACGAAATATATAGTCAAACAGCGGAATCAGAAGCATCTGTTTTATTCAGCGTCGTGTTGATCTTTTCACGAAGCCTCTAACTTTTTAGACACAAGCCACACGTCCTCTCTCTTGCTTGGTCACTCAACGAATGCCACATGTGTTTTCGCGCATCCTCCTCTATCCGCTGGATGTGCCGGCACGTGGGCTGGGCTGCAGAGTCTGGCTGGCTCCAGCGGCTGCCAGGGGGTCGTCTATAAATAGCCATCAGGATGAAAACGGGGCCAGAGGTCAGACACGGTGAGTGGCGGTCACTGTTGATGATCTGGTCGGCCCAGAGATCACGGTGGTTTCGTGGATAGAGAGTGGCTATCGTAGGGACATCCCATCCAGGGGGCAGGGCCAAAATTGGGTTTCAGCTGTGTGGGATTAGGGTAGTTGACATATTTATGCTGATAACAACTGGCAAATTTAGATTAGGAAGGAAGACACCAGGCTTCCCCCCAGTAGTGTTATCTACACTGTTGCTTTAATATGTGCAGAACAGAAATTGTTAGTCGCTGATTAATGCTACTTACTGTCACCAAACTTGGTTGAGTCGGACTCAAAATGATGGAGAATGACAGCATTGTTTTAATCCACCTGGTTCTACAGCAAGCTGTTTGTTTGGCCTGCCCTGCTTCAATTGTAGTTGTTCGGGTTTTGTTCACTAATATTAGTTATTATTATTATTTTGTTATTATTAGTATTTATTATTATTATCTATAATGTATTATTTATTATTGGGCCCATTCTTTGGGGCCATAGTGGTCCCCTCTGTCATGCGTTGTCGTCGTTGTCGTCGTTGGCGTTGTTGTGGACATCGATGCGCAGGTGGCTCGCGACAGTGGCGACAGTAGCGGCACCTGGTGAATGGGCATGCAGCGGCTTGCAGTGGTGAATGGACCCAACATTTTTCAAATGCTTCTTGTTTATTATTTAGTTTATTATTTTATGTAACATTTTGGGGTTTTCCATAAGAAGATATTTGCAGTGGAACCAATATCTGTTAAATGATGTATGGTGCTCTTTCATAGGAAAGTGTTCATTGTTCAGAGACCATTATAGTTACCCCATCTTAATATCACGAGGAGATATCAGGGATAGCAGCCGGCTTTCTTGGCTGTTATTATGTGAATTGACCACTGAGGTGGATGAAACTTAATCTGTGCACACAGCATCAGCCAATGCTGTAAACTCACCTTGCTGAACTTTTTGTCACTGCTCGGAAACTGATATCACAATTTGTTAATGTGTATGCTATGTGCCCCCCACTTTGAGAGAGAAGTAACGGTATAGTGACAATTTTATTTTATTTTATTCGTTCAACTGTGTTCAGAAAACTGGCAGAAAGAGACATGCATTATCAGTGGAAGGCACAGTGAGAGCAAAGAAGTCGAGAGCTATTGAGTCACCATCACCAGTTCACACAGCTCATGTTGCGGAAGATGGCAGTCGTGTGATAGAAGTCATTGAGAGTCAGACACAGCAGGACAGTGAGCTGGAAACAGGTGTCATTGCTGGCAAGAAGATGGCAAAGAAGAAGTTGCGGCCGTCTCAAATAGATTCAGGAATTCTGATGGACGAAGAGGAAGCTGATTTATCAGTTGGTCAAGCTCCGAGGAGGAAGACGTCATCACGAGGTGCCAGTGTCAAACAAGAGTTACCAGTAACTCGAGCATATCCATCAGGGACCAAGTCCCCGTCCAGCAACAGTGATATGCAAACTTCCGATGTGAAATACAAGCAGAACACTTCACAGAAATTTGTGACTTTTGTTGATGAAAGAGATGATGAAACATTACCAGAAAAGTCCTCCTCAGACTCTAGAGCAACGTTGACATCAGATTCTCAACTGGAGTGTCATGGTAATCTGAGGAATGTCGTCTCCGAATTTGATGACACTCATGATAAGGAACTTGCAAATGCAGATAATCATTTGGAATTTTTGAGAAAGGGAGTGAAACGGCCGCAGTTGAAAAAGAAACAAACCAGAAAGGAAGTTGATAAGCAGCGGCGCATCTCAAGACGCCGTATCGTTGGCGACAGTGAAACGGCTGATAATGACTATGGTCGTCACAATGCCAATGATGAATTCATTATGATCGACTCGTCGGGTGATAAGCCGCCGCCTTCTGCTAACGACCACCAGTTGCCGCCAAGTAATCAACATGCACATGCAGGTATTGTTGTTATCATGCGTGTTGTTCAAGAATTTTTTTCAGAATTTTTTGTGAATCTATTGACTTTTGGCATTTTTTTGGAGGATGAATGCAAGCATTGTGTCTGCTGTCATCATCTTCGTGGATTATATTACTGTATTCTTACTTACTGATTGTTTCATCAAGTGTTCCTTAAACCTTCCAGAGAATAATAATGTTTGCATTAAGTTTTGTAGTCTTTCAACAGCCAGTAGCTGAGATTTCTCTCTATTGTGACTTAATTTGTATGGTAATGTAATGTGCATATTTAATTTATATCTAGCTAAAACTACATCTATGTTAAATTAATGTATTTTTGCATATCTTTTTTGTCTTCATTGTTCTGTTGTGGGGTATTGTAATCAGTGCAACATTGTTGCAAATTTACAATATTGGCAATGATGATTGATTGCTTGATTGCTTGATGATTTATTGATTTGATGACGTTAATAATTTTTGTTCTTAATGCAGATAATCGTCATTCGTCAGACAGCCGCCCAGATTCTGCTGCAGAAGTTGCAGGTGGATATAGTCAACAGCCGTATATTCCACAGCGATGCAAGGCCGTGTCTGAGAAAACTCAGAGGTAATGTGGATGTTGGACTTTAGCCACATATTTCTGAGCAGGTCTCTGTCCAGTAATTTGCACTTTTGGACACTGAAAGTGACTTGCCATTAAACAGTTTTCATCATTACTCTAACTTAATAATTTTTTTTCTGACACTGTGTATGAACTAATTCCACTGTAGTCGCCCTATGCAGGAGTATCAAATATAGGTGGAATATGAAAAATTTGCAATTTTCAGCCATTAAAACATTGTGGTATTATCTCGGAAATCGTACACGATAGCCATGATTACTTTTTGACACTATATTATGTTTGTTAAGAAGTTGAAAATAATAGATCAAATAGTGCAGTCTTATGTAATTTCAGTATGCTGTCATTACTAATTATACTAAAGCTGCAATTTTTTGGAATAATTTATAATGTATTTGTTTAAAATTTTATTAACGCACGATGCTATGCTAGTGTGGGATATGCCGTCATCGTGTGTCTCTGTGTCAGTCTGGGTGTATGTGTGTGTCTCTTTCACAATCCAGTATTGTATCAAAACGGCTAAACATAGGATGACGAAAATAATGCCACATGATAGCCCAGGGACTCTAGTTTTTTGATGCCAAAGATCACGGCGATATTCGAACGTGGTAACCCCTTATTGGGGCGACAAATACAGGTTGGGTGGGTTAAAATCGGCCACTTTCAACAAAAAACGTGCTATAACTCAAAAACGGTACGAGATAGATGCACAGTTTCTGTTGAAGTTGAATAAGACGTCGTATGCGCTCTATCGAATGGCTATGTTGTTGATGACCTTAGGTGACCCCTAACCCCCCAAACCACCCAAATTTTTGCATTTTTTGTCGCCTTTCATATCTTTGTAGTGGGTCAACGTAGAGATTTCAAATTTGGTACACAGGTCAGTCGTAGCTAATTCCGGCATACAGACTACAAACCATCCCTAAAACGGCATGGTTACGTCACGTGATCCATTTTAAATTTGGGGGCCCCATCCATACCTAGTGACTCCTTTGAATAATAGGCGCTATATAAATAATTTTATCTATCTATCTATCTATCTATACCTCAGGAATGGCTGAATCTAGAGCTGTCAAATTTTGTACACGGGTGGGCTATATCAAGTCTTACCAAAAATATGAAAAATTAACCCCAAAAGGGGCATGGTTATGGTCACGTGACCTATTTAAGTTTATAGTCCCCCCTACGATGTCTCCGGAACGGCTAAAGCTAGATAATTCAAATTTTGTACACTGGTTCCTCAGGTGACGGTTTAGCATTGGGATTACAAACTGTCCATTGAATTGGCATGGTCACGGCCACGTGACGTCTTTAAATTTCCAGAAATAAGCGATGATATTTCGGAAACAGTGCATGATAGAGACATAGTTACAATGGAAGACAAATGGGAAATCATATATGGGCTATTGAATGGCATGATTGCAATGACCTTGAGTGAGTTTGAAGGTGCTTGTGATTTTTTCAGGAAGAAAAGAACACAAGCTCCATCCACAGAAACTGGGAGCAAAAATAGCATAGCACATTTGAAGACACCAGACAGCGTACGTAGAAAACGGAAACATAGTAATTTCGAACGGCAAGTGCCTGCAGTTGATAGAAATAAAGGGATTGATTTTTCACAGGTGCCATGCACAGAACACATGGATCAGAGTGCTGACATTGCACTGCAGGAGTCGACTAGAAGTGCAGTGAATATCCCGCTGCTGGATATCAGCTGCGGATTCCTGGATCTTGAGGAAATTGCTTCTGAACCTGCTGAAGACGGGTTTCATTCAAGAGCAGTCAATCGTTCTACTCACACGGTAGAATATGAAGTGAGAGACGAGCAGAATGCAGAAATGGCTACAGCTGCTGCTGATGTCTCATCACCTGCAGATGAAGCTGCTGATGAAGAAGACAGTGATAGTGAGATAGTGATGGATATTTGTCTGCTGGACACACCAAAGTTCAGTATTGACCGCAGGTCCTGCTGCACAACACCAGCGTCACTTGTTAGCTGGAATCTTGACGTTGGCGACATCTCGTTGACACAGGACTGTGACCTGTTCCATGACGACGAAAATGTGTTGCCAGATGATGCTGAATTGGATCTGGCAGAGGAGAGTCGCAGCACTGTTGCTCAAGATAGAGATATCCAGTCAGCGTCGTTACAGAATGAAATAATTCTAGAGCAGTTGGAGAAGAAACGAGGTAGAGAGGAAGTGAATAAAGAGTACACGAGTGAGCGTAGCATGTCACGATGTGATGCTGATGCGGAAGATGCAGTTGAGAGTGACGTGATTTTGCTGTCAGATGATGAGAAAATGGGCTCTGTTGACTCTGCTGCTGAACAGGTATCTACCACTGCTGAGTCTCTCATACCTGGGCGACCACCTCAGCCATCATGTACACAGTGGTCCTTAGATGTTAGTAGTCTTGCTATGGGCCAGACTGATGATCGAGCGGCTGAGGTTAGTTTATATCCAGGCCCACAGTCGCCAGAGAATAATGATGAATGTTTTCAGCTAACAGTTCCAGCAGATGACATTGAGGTATCTCTGGAGCAGCTGGTGCCCGGACCAACAGCAGAGAGAAATATTAGAACACGCGGACAGCTGAAGCAGCAGTCGGAGAAATCAGACGGTGATGCTGAATGCACCGGTATCCAGTCAACAACTCTTGAAAATGATACTGAAGACAACCGGCGTGAAGACAATCTTGAGATCCCTGCACAGTTTGCCTTCCGTGGAAAGAAAGGAAAGAGTCTGTCATGGAAGAGAACACCGAAGGAGCAGCCTAAAACGGTTACCAAAGAATGGTTGCTGGAAGGTGCCAGTATTTCTGACGAGCCTTTGTCGGAGAACTCTGATGATTTTTTTGACTTTTCTGCGCCATGGTCGAGGAATGATTGCCAAAACCGAAGGAGAAGGGGGTCAACGCTGAGTCGGCGGAGACGGGGAAAAGTAAATTCCACATCTGCTGTGCTTGAAGTGGAAACTTATCTGGAGCCACAGTTGCCACACACTAATGCAGAGACACTGCATGATGGCATTGACAATGAACCGCACGCAAAGCCAACACGAAGAAGACCGAAAACTGGTGGACAGCAAAATAAGCAGGTAAAGAATGCAAAGGAGTCTGCTGATCAAAAGTCAAAAGCAGATAGCCCAAAACAAGATAGCTCTATCAACTTTATGTCATCTCAGCACGAGTTTGTGACTAAGACAATTAATACCAGCGAAAAGCTGTTGGCACCAAAAACGTCAGGAAGAGGAAGAAAGTTAAGGGCTCATAAAGAACAGAAGAAGTCGACAGAAAAGACTGTGAATCAAAAAGCAAAGGAAGATAGTCCACAGCCAAATGAATGTCTCAGTTTATCTTCATTTCAAGTCACTGAAGCTCATAAATCAATCTTCGAGACATCACTGGCGGCTGACAAGCCACTGGAGCCAAAACCAATACCGAGAAGTTTGAGAACACGTGGACAGATGAAGAAGCAGACAGAGAAAGCGGAAGATGCAGTGCATCAAAAAAAGCCGCCAGATAAACCTCAACAAGACACATGTACTAATGAACTGTCACTACAAGAAGCAGACAAGACCCATGAGCCATGGACCAACTTACAGACTGCAGTCATCAATACTGAGACATTTAATTACATAAAGACTGGAAATACAGAGAAAATCTTGCAGGAGAATGATGAAAATGATACACGGGAGATACATTCAGCTGGAAGCAGGTCTTGTAGCATCAGCAATGATTGTTCAGTATCTAGCTTGCATCATGATCACTATGAAAATGATGCTGCATCACCGACAGTTCAGCCTATACAACACACGGTAGGTGACGGAGAAAAAGATGATATTGACTGCTGCCAGAAGAGTTCCCCGGCCCTTTCTTGTCAGTCTGAAATACTGATCGGCAGTAGTCCTGCTGAATCTTGCATTCCACGCAGTGAACTGTTGTCCAGTCAGTCGTTGGCTGCAACACCGGCCACTGCGGTTGACAATTCACCATGCAGTGCCGTTGTTGATGATGACCAAGAACAGACCACAGATGCTGCACTGATCAATGTAACGACACACACTGACGACAGTTTGCATGATCGTGATAGCATGATTCCTGGAAGTGTATACAATCCCGATTATGTGAATTACGAGGCTGCCGTCAGTCGAGCTGCCAGACGTAAGTCCTCAGTACCACAGTGTATTGGTCTTTCATGTGGTCGTATAGTTATCTCGCAACAAAGTAATGTGGACTACTGTGCCAAGACCACAGGGACAGATACCACTGAAGCTATGCAAAGACTGGATAGAGTAATGGCATCAGTAGCTGCATGTGAACTGACTGACAGAGATGAAGAGCCACATGCAGATGTTGACAGTGTTAACAGTTCTCGATGTACCAGTTCAAATGTCACTTACAGTGAAGTTGCCAGTCACAACTCCTCAGCGATAGCTTCTCAGGAGTTTGCCCATATTTCTCCACCAGCAGACAGTTTGCATCGTAGTCAGGATAACTCTAGTAAGGGTTTGTCGCACACAGTATTATCTGGAAACGGAGTGCGGGGCACTAGTCGCAAAATGTCAACGTCGAATGAACATACTTACGAAGGAGAAGATCCTATGGCAGACTACAGTGAATCTCTACATTTTGCATCACAACGGACTCGTCAACAGAAATGTTCCGTTGCAGCTTCTGGGTTTGCTGGCTGTTTCCTGCAGTACAGATATTTTCAGAGTGCAAGCAATGTACATGAAACGCAGCAGCAATTTATGCGTGATGTGCCAGAAGCTGGCGACCACGCTGGTCCAGAAGTGAACGAGATTCCCAGTACGTTGCCAGAGATGCACCCCAAGATGCAGACCAGTAACAAGTCACTGAAGCAAGTTGCTTATGCCAACAATGAAAGTTGTCTGACAGATCAAAGCGAGTTTTCTGCAGCTCAAACAGCTGCATCACAGCAGGGATGTCGGCAGAAGTGTTCTGTCGTTGCTTCCGAGTATAGTTTTTCCCGGCAAGCTACACAGGCATTGTATGCTACACAGCCGCAAGTGGGTGTTAGCTGTGCCACTCGAAACACGGATGAATTCCCGAGTTCTTTGCTTCAGATAAATTCCCAGATACAGTCCAGTGCTGAAGCTGCATGTGCCAGCAGAAACAATTCCATGAAAGATTTCAAAGAATTATCTCCGGCGTCAGCATCACAGCATCATCACAAGCACAAGTGTTCAGTCGTTGCTTCTGAGTACGGTCTCGGCTCACAAGGTGTACAGAGATTGCAGGATGCACAACAGAATGTTGCTGCTGCTTCCGAGTACAGTTTTGCCCGGCAAGCTGCACAGGCATTGTACACCGCACAGCAGCAAGTGAGTGTTAGCTATGCCGCTCGAAACACGGATAAAATCCCGAGTTCTTTGCTACAGATACAGTCCAGTGCTGACGCTGCATGTACCAGCAGAAACAGTTCCACGAAAGGTTTTAATGAATTATCTTCAGCATCAGCATCGCAGCAGCATCATAGGCACAAGTGTTCAGTCGTTGCTTCTCAGTACGGTCTCGGCTCACAGGGTGTACAGAGATTGCATGATGCACAACAGAAAGATGCTGCTGCTGACCACAACCCACCGGAAATGAACGCAGTTCCAAGTTCATTTTCATTGACCTGTCCTCAGGGATACAGTATTTGCACATGCAGCAGTGTAGCTCCAGTAGAAACCCAGCCAGTGGTATCATTTTGTACGCAGGCAGTTGACTCTGTCAGGGCAGCGGCTGCAGCAACAAGGCAGTCAAATTTTGCTGCTGATGATGATAGTGGTGGAAATCTGCCGAACTTTATGTTTCCTTGTGAAGGTATGCGTAATGTTGATGGTCAGCAGAGTGGCAAAGTTGCTGATGCTGGTGATGGAGTTTGGAGCATGAATGTTAGCCAGACTGGTGTTGGGCAACGTGTCAAAGTTAGTGAACCGCGGCTTGCTGACTCTCATACTGTAACAGACGATGACAAGCCTGCTAAGGAGTCAAAAGCGAAGACTGCATGAAGTGATGATGGAGAATTCTGGACATGTGACTGCTGCACAAATGATAGATACACTTACTGAGTTTTCTTTTATGTTTCGGGATGCTGATGCAACAGAATTTATTTGTTTACATTATCTTTATTGGCTGTCGATGATATGAAAATCGCTTGTTGTTTGCAGCATTCCAGTTACATTATGTGTCTTTTGTTTCAAATGGTGCTGTTAGTGCAAGATTGTAAGTAAGTAACTAAGTAAGTAAATAAATGAACGCCTTATATAGCACCAGGTCTTAAGGTGTTGCCAGGTGTTGTATAATTGAGTTGTTGGTTTAATATATCTACATAGAGATGTAAGGGTTATTATTTGTTCTGTAGTGATGAAATTGTTATCTGTTTGTCGGAAATTACAGAATTCTATTCGCTTTCATTAGCTGTTTTGTGACGTTTTTCTTTGTGTGCATAGATATATATTTATTTGCAAATCATTGTTACATAGTATATCATTTACTTCATTTTGTTGTTTTTTGTTAATTTGAGTTTATATCCTTTGCAAACTAGTCAGCTTTTGCATGCTAGTGAGTCTCACTGCAGACGTTATGCTTCAGTTATTTTGGTATTGAAGCTTGCATATTTTGTGTTGGATATTTTCACTTTCAAGAACTCCATGCTGTACCATTCTGCAAGTCACATGTAGCACAGTGTTAATGGTTCGGAATAATTAGTAGTAAGAAGTGTTATTTATTTTCGGAGCTCACACTCACTGTACTAAGTATAGATTCTCCATGGTGGTTCCCAAACCAACTGGCTATAATGTGTGTGCTTTTTGATTTTTTTAGCATTTTATTTAACATTGGTAAAAAAAGAGCACAGTGCTATCGCCAGTTAGTCAGTGAGTGCTTGGCTTGCTTTTTTGGATTGAAGTACCATTTCACCTTGACCAGTCAAACATCAGATATGATTTTGTTTAACTTAGCAGAGATTGGTGTAGATTATACACTGTGTCTCAAAAAAACGACACTGACGCTATAACTTTCAATGCACATCAACCAATTTTGGTAATTTTTGGCAGAGGTATTGCTGAAAGAATAAGATATTAAATGGTAATTTGTTATCCCACCTCTCCAAACTAATGTCTGCACTACCTTGGGAATGATGAACCCCGAAATTGGGTCTTTTCAGTCATGCTCGAAAATGACAATGCTTTGGCTTGCTATATCTTCGAAACTCGTTGACCAATTTTGATAATATTTTGTACACAATAAGGTCATATTATTAAGTACAGTATGCAAATAATTATTATTTTTCGACTAGCCATTTTTATGTAACGTCAGTTCGTCAGCAAGATCAATGCGGCCTCTGCGTCATCTGCCACTGCCGGGTCGACCAACCACTAACCCATTCTATTGCAACAATTTGTAGACGGTGCTAACATTTTGGCTTTTTCTGGGAAACTCTCTGACTAAATGCCTAACATTGCAGCCTTTCAAATGAAACAAATTTTTAATCAGAATCTTATATTCTTTAGTAAATGGCATGTTTACGAACAACCAGTGACATTGAAAATGAGTCATTTGTACCTTCGTAATTTCGCAGCCAATTAAAAACGTAATAGCAAACGGACATGATAAATTAAATAGGCTGATGATAGCACAAACACCACGGCTATTTTCTGCGAAAAATTATTAAAATTGGTTGCTGAATGTGGAAGATATAGCAAGCAAAATCAGTGTTATTTTCGGTATACAGCATGACTGAAGAGACCAAATTTCTGGGGTTCATGTTTTCCAAGGTAGTGCAGAGACACTAGCAAGGAGAGATGGGATAACAAATCACCATTTAATAGCGTACTCACTCAGCAACATTGCTGCAAAAAAAATCGGTTAATGGGCATTACAGTTATAGTGTGCTACATCAGTGTCATTTTTTGAGACACAGTGTACAATATGTACTTGTATAATGTGAGTCAAAAAGACGTCACTATATCTCTACCCGTAACTTTGCCAAATGCTGACCAGCTTTTAAATTTTTTACTGGCAGTCGCCACACTGAGGTTCTCAATGATTATTTTACTACAGATATGCTGCTAAATCTGCAAGTGAAAGAATTTTGTGAACCATTGAACGTTTGGCAGTGTCATATGCAAGGGTATAAATATGTAGCATGTTGCATGTTGCGCTTATGAAGCCTGTCTGTCTGTAACATTGGTGGATTGTGATCACACAGTGGAACAAAAAGTGGAAATTTGCACATGACAGGATTTTTCAATCAATGCCTTGGCTACCTGCACGCAGAAGCCGACCCAGATCGTAGTTAACCCGTGGGGTACATATGGGAAAATGTAGAGTTTTGCACTTGGCATCCAACGACTTGCATGTCACGCTATCTCAGCATGTACTGATCTTCTTGTCAGTGTATATTTGAAACTGACAGTGAATCAAATTACACAGTTTCTGGATATTTGAACATTTCTATACGAGTATTTTACATCAGTTATTTTGACTTTTGAGTGGCTCAGAATGGCAGTTTCCGTGAGAATTGCGATTTTTGAATACAGATGTTTTTCAGAGTTCAGTTTTAGTTGTGTCGGGATAGTTAACAATTGCTTTACTGCCACTTTACTAATGATTATGCCAGTGAAATAATGCTGCAAATGATTATTTGGCGAAGTTGCGGGCAGGAGTGTGTGCACGGTTACCTTAATTTGACTGAAGTGTAGTTTTATATACTTAATGCGTTGTTGCTTGTGACGTTTAGTTTATTATTTCTTTGCCCCGAGGTGGAGGTGTGAAGTATTGTGATGTATGTCTATTTGTCTGTTGGTCCGCTCACATATCTCAGAAACTACAGACCAAATTTCACCAAAGTTTTTGAGCATGATGCCTGTGGCCATGGCTTGGTCCTCCTGTGATAACATGATGATGTGTGTTATATATGTACTTCCAGTTTTATGGATGACGTTATGTTACAGTGGGCCGTATGGTGCGTCGTGTGTATTACTAAGCGGCGAGAGTGTAACACAAAAACTATTGCTTCAGTTCCAACCAAAACAGTGAAGATCAGCAATTACGCATTGTTGGCTGCAAACTGGGGTCAAAGTCTGCTATTTGCGATTGTCTTATAATCCGAGGCTGTTCTTTTGAACTGGTTTTGCATTAGGATTGTTTTTGTTTGTTCTTCACTTGAACAAAACTTATTAGGCCTACAGTACTTGAAATTGCAAGACTATTCGTGTTCATCATCACAACGCTTTCAGTTGGACTTGTCAGTGTATACACCGAGTTGTAACCTGTAAGGTATCTAGCGTTTGATTTTGCTGTTCGTGTTTTGAGTAGGCCTACTTTGCAATATTTTGTTGGAGTTTGACTAATGATATTATTATGATCAGAGCCGTCTTAACGTACTTGGGGCCTGCCAGGCTTTTGCGGCCCACATGGGGTGGGGTTGGGGCCCCATCATCCCATTAGTTTGGGTCCTTTGTACAAGCTGTGGGGAATAGATTGGGAAGAAGGTATACACCTCCCCAGCCGACTAGGAGGTTTTGGGGGGGGGGAGCGTCGTACCTCCCCCGGTGGGGTCCGGGTCAGAGCCCGAGCTGAAATAACATTCATTGAAGTCATCTGCTGGCACGTATTTCACAGAATTTTCTGCCAAAGTTCTACAGCCATTCAGACGATTATGAGTGAAGGCAAAATAACGCGCAGTCATGGTTTTTTCACACGGGATCTGGTTTCGCGTGGTCTAAATGCTAAACTAATTTTTGCTTTATTTTTCCAGTAAAAATTAAAAATTCCAAAGTTAGTTACGCTTATTACACGAGATGAAGAAAAATCGCATGAGATGTTTGTGAGCCCCTGAGGTTGGGTACCCACGTACTACCCAGGCCCATTGGATGAGACGGCCCTTATTATGATGCTTTATTCTTTGATATTACAAACATGATTTTCTCTCGAGTTGACTCAGGCTATATAGTTAAGTTGTCAAACGCATATAGGCCTATGCATTGTTACGCTGCGTTCAGTTGAACTTGCGTGTTTTCTTCTTGTGGTCATTTTGTTCCTCGATTTCTGGAAGAATGGATGTAATTGTGCCTACCACGCGTGGGCGCCAGAGCACACACTAGCCCAGAGTGTCTGGTTTGCTGATGCCAAAGATCTCGGCAAAATTTGAACGAGATCACCCCATATGGGGGCGCCAAACGCAGGTGGAGCAAGTTAAAATTGGCCACTTTCGACAAATAATAACTCGGTATAACTCGAAAACGGTACAAGATAGATGCATAAAGTTAAAATAGGAAGTCGTTTGCGCTCTATCGAATGATTATGTTGCCCAGAGTCGCTATGGTTTTCTGATGCCGATGACTTTCGGGACCCTTAGGTTCCAAACCATTTCATTTTCTACATTTTATGTCTCCTTTTGTGTCTCCCAGTGGACCTGGTGGTAGCTCACTGTTATTTAGGCCACTTTAAAAATTAAAAAATTACGCATAATAATAATAATAAACGTAGAAAGTTCAAATTTGGTATACAGGATGATTATATTTAGTCACAGGTTACGGACAGCAAACCGTCCCTGAAAGGTCGTGTTTACGTCACGTGACCCGTTTAAATTTTGGGGCCCCATCTATATCTCAAGAATATCTGAATAGAGCTGGTAAACTTTGTACACAGGAAGACTATACCTGGTCTTGCCAAAGGGATGATAGATTACTCCAAAAAGGGGCGTGGTTTCGCTCACGTGAGTGACCAATTTTAGTATGCGCAACTACGGACTTGAGAAAAATTTCGCCACGTCACGCCGTTAAGTGAGATCAACAATTCCGTCGACGGACGACGGTGGATCTCTGTTGTTCGTATGATAGACGCGAGTGCTGCTATACACTAAGGCTGAAGCTCAGTCAGTTCGATCTGTTGTGAATTTGTTGCAAACTTGTTTGTATGATCAGGGGCCTCCCCCCCAAGGACCTGGAATCATCCCCCC
>Ga0209782_1000943_pt1 | contig 14158 bp, 11 predicted proteins | sample WorMetmaBAHAMAS1_FD_187390 | JGI IMG/M metagenome (GOLD analysis project Ga0209782, IMG submission 187390) | Marine gutless worms symbiont microbial communities from Max Planck institute for Marine Microbiology, Germany - Inanidrilus... | ecosystem: Host-associated > Annelida > Digestive system...
AACCCGCCATGATGATCATCCGGGCCGATGGTCACGGTGAGATCGCCTTCGGCGCAATGCAGGCAGGCCTCGATCTCGAATACAGCCGGTCGATGGTTTTCTTCACCTGGGACGGCTTCGACGAAATAGACGAGGCCATCGGGGCTGGATCGGCCGAACTGCTCGACAACGGCACGCTCGAGATCGAGCTTGCATACCACCTCGGCGACGAGACCACCCTCAAAGCCGAGCAGGCGACTTCTTCAACAGCCTGCTAAGGCCCGGCTTCGTCTCGGGCCGGGCAACGTCACCAATGATCTCCAGCGACGATCCCGGGGCCGCAACGTCCGGATCGAACGGATTCGGCTGGTCGGCTGGCCATTGGGGCCGAGCGGCCAACTCCGGCGGCGGTTCCGCCCCAGGTGGAGCGATTTCGCGGGCGGCGACGCCCCGGGGTTCCGTCGGTACTGGAGGCGCCGGCGCCGTGGGCGCCGCGGCGACCGCCGGGGCCGATGCTGCCTTGGGTGGCGCCACCAGGTTCGGCGCCGAACCTCCGACCGTCCCTCCGATCGTCCCACCGAGGACGCCGCCCGTAGTCCGTTGCGGTGCCGGGGCCGCCTGTTGGTGGGCTTCGGCGGTCGTTTCCCGGTCGGGTTCCTTGTCGCGCCTGAAATTGCGTACCGAGAGGAGGAAATGGGCGATCTTGAAGTGTCCGCGGTCAACGGCGAGGTCGATGGGCGTCATGCCCCAGCGATCACGGGCTTCGAGGTCGGCGTCGGCACTGACGCTCGCCTTGACCGCTTCGAGGTCGTTGACCAGGACGGCGTCGAACAGTGCCTGGGTGGCCTCGTCAATCCCAGGCTTGCTCTGGGCCTGAACGCCGCCGGCTAGCACCACGGCGATCAGCACAATCACAGCGGCCGAAAGGCTGCGACCTATCGGGCATCTTCGAAATGTTGTCAGCACTGACCGCACGATGGCGAATTCCACCCCATCGTCTCTCGCTTAGCAGAGAAACGGGAATAATGGCGGCAAACACCCCTTGTGGCAACTGCGCTGGATGTGTGTCTCCCAGCAGGTGCATAAGACACGGTTTCCGGTGGTGATTTCCACCTCGGGCACCGCTAGCATGCGCCGCCGCACGCAGCGACAAGGAGGGCTTCGACGTGGAATACCGGCGACTCGGGCACAGCGGACTGTGGGTCTCGCCGATTTGTCTCGGCACCATGATGTTCGGCGACCAGACGCTCAAGGACACGGCCGAGCGGATCGTCGACGCCGGACGCGACGCCGGAGTCAATTTCATCGACACGGCCGATGCCTATTCCCTCGGCGCCGCAGAGCGCATCGTCGGCGAGCTGATCCGCAAGGACCGCGACCGCTGGGTGCTGGCTACCAAGGTCGCCAACCCGATGGTCAGGATGCGCGAAGACCCCAACATGGGCGGTCTGGGTCGCAAGTGGCTGCACCGCGCCATCGACGACAGCCTCGACCGCCTCGATACCGACTACGTCGACATCTACTACCTGCACCACGACGATCCCGTGACGCCCTTGGAGGAGACCCTCGGCGCCATGGACGACCTGATTGCTGCGGGAAAAGTCCGATACTGGGGGCTCAGCAATTATGCGGGCTGGCGCATCGCAGAACTGGTCCGCGTCGCCGAGTCCCTCGGCATGGCCCGGCCGATCGTCTGTCAGCCGTACTACAACGCCATGAATCGCATGCCCGAGGCGGAGATCCTGCCGGCTTGCGCGCACTACGGAATCGGTGTCGTCCCCTACAGCCCGCTGGCGCGCGGCGTGCTCACCGGCAAGTACCGTCCGGACGCCGAACCGGAGGACGGCTCGCGGGCCGGGCGCGGCGACAAGCGGATGATGCAGACCGAGTTCCGCGCCGAATCCCTGGTCCTTGCACAACGGTTCAAGCAGCGCGCCGAGGAGCGCGGCATGTCGGCGGGACAGTTCGCCCTCAACTGGGTGCTCAACAGCTCTCCCGTCAGCGCCGCGGTGGCTGGGCCACGGACCGAGGAGCAATGGGCCGACTACCTGGGGGCGGTGGACCACACGTTCACAGCCGAGGACGAGGAATTCGTCGACTCGCTCGTCCCCGCCGGGCATCCCTCGACGCCGGGCTACACGGATCCGCGCTTCCCCGTCGAAGGCCGCCAGCCGCGCACCGGCGGTTGATATCCGGTCATTCGCCCAGCGCCGCCGACCGGCCCGCAAATGCGGGCCCTGCGTCGCCGATCCAGGCGTCGAGATCGGCCAGCGCCCGGCGGGCCATCGCGGTCTTGCGTTCGCGCCCTTTCAGCGGCCGGCCACGTGCGTCCCGCTCGTCGATGGGTGGGAACAGGCCGAAGTTGACGTTCATCGGCTGGTAGGTCTCGGCCATGCCGCCGCCGGTGACATGGCCCAGCAGCGCGCCCAGTGCGGTCGTTGTCGGCGGCACATCCGGCTCATCGGCGCGGCTTTCGGCGGCGGCAAACCGCCCGGCCAACAGGCCGATGGCGGCGCTTTCGACGTAGCCCTTGCAGCCGGTGATCTGGCCGGCGAAACGCATCCACGGCTCGGCTTTCAGCCGCAAGGTCGGGTCGAGCAGCCGGGGGCCGTTGATGAAGGTGTTGCGGTGGATGCCGCCGAGCCGGGCGAATTCGGCGGTCTCCAGGCCGGGAATCATGCGGAACACCCGCACCTGCTCAGCGTGGCGCAACTTGGTCTGGAATCCGACGATGTTGTAAAGGGTGCCCAGCGCGTTGTCCTGGCGGAGCCGGACCACCGCGTGGGGCCGGCGGCCCCCGTCGTGGGGGTTGGAGAGACCAACCGGCTTCATCGGCCCGAAGGCGAGGGTGCGCCGCCCGCGCGCCGCCATCACCTCAATGGGCAGGCAGCCCTCGAAGTAGGGCGTATCCGCCTCCCAGTCCTTGAACGGCAGCGCGTCGGCGGCCAGCAGGGCGTCGATGAACGCCTCGTATTCGTCCCGACTCAGCGGGCAACTGATGTAGTCGGTGCCGTCGCCCTTGTCGTAGCGCGACTGGAACCAGGCCTTGGAGAGGTAGATGGAGTCGCGGTGCACGATCGGCGCGATGGCGTCGAAGAACGCCAGGGCCTCCTCGCCGGTCACCGATGTCACCGCCTCGGCAAGCGCCGGCGAGGTGAGGGGGCCGGTGGCAATGATCACGTTCGACCACTCGGCGGGCGGCGGTCCGGCGACCTCCTCGCGCCGCACCGCGACCAGGGGTTCAGCGTCAAGCGCTCTTTGGACGTGGCCGCTGAACCCATCGCGATCGACGGCCAGTGCAGTGCCGGCCGGGACCCGGTGGGCATCCGCCGCGGCCATGATCAGCGAGTCCATGCGCCGCATCTCGGCATGCAGCACGCCGACCGCGTTGGCCTCGGCGTCGTCTGAGCGGAACGAATTGGAGCAAACCAGTTCCGCCAGCGTCGCCGTTTGGTGGGCGTCCGTGCCGCGTACCGGGCGCATCTCATGGACGATCACGGGGACGCCGGCGCGGGCGATCTGCCATGCCGCCTCGCTGCCGGCAAGACCACCGCCGACGACATGAACGGGTAGTAAAGTATTCATATCGGTCACACATAAGAGACGGGCACGGTTGTGACAATGATCACTGTGGTCGTCACATGCGTGCACTAAGGTCGTTCTGCGCCGCTACGTGGCTCCATGGGCGCGGAGTCGATCACCCGGAGACGGTCCATGACGGATGCGACCGAGGGCGGCGCCGCTACGCCGCGTGAGACCCTGAACCAGCAGCAGCTTGACGACATCGTCAAGGCACACGGGCTGTTCCTGCGCCACAAGCCGGGCGGTGTGCGGGCTCGGCTGGCGCTGCAGGACCTCACTGGGCTCGATCTTTCGCACCGCAACCTCAGCGCCGCCGATCTCACCGGTGTCCGCCTCGAAAACGTCAACCTGACCGGCGCCCGCCTGGTCGCGACCAACCTGTTCGCCGCCGACCTCACCGGTGCGACTCTGACCGACTGCAACTTGGCGCGCGCCGACCTACGCGGCGTGCAGGCCCGCGGCGCCGACTTCACCCGCGCGCGGATGATCGACACCGACCTGCGCGACGGCCAGCTGATGACCGCGGCCAAGGACCGCAGCCTGGAACTCGTGGTCTACGAATGTCCGGTGGCGGCGATGGAACGGGCGATTGTTCATGACGCCGACCTCGTCGGCGCGGTGTTCGATTGCGTCGACCTTGGCAAGGTAGACCTGTCGACGGCGCAAACGGCCGTCGGTCTCGACCAGCTCGACCGCTCGCTCCGAGATATCGTCGGCGAGCACGCGGCGTGGGTCGCCACCAACGGCGACGAGGGCCGCCGCGCGGAGCTGGCGCGGGCCGATCTCAGCGACGCCCAGTTGCCGACGGCGATGCTTGCCGCCGCCGATCTCTCCTACTGTGTCCTGCGCAATGCCGATCTTTCGGGGGCGTCGCTGGTCATGGCCGACCTGTCGTACGCCGACCTACGCGGTGCGGTCCTCCGCGAGGCCGACCTTCGGGGAGCGCGCCTGGAGCGGGCAATCCTCAGCGGTGCCAACCTGGCTGCGGCGCGCCTCGGCGAAATGGCGTTCACGCAGATGGCGAAGGCGGGCGGCGCCTGCGTCACCGACCTCAATCACGCCAAGCTGACTCGGGCGGACCTCCGCGGCGCCGACCTGTTCCGAGCCAATCTCGCCGGCGCCCGTTGCGATGCCGCGGCGTTCACCGATGCCAACCTTGCCGGCGCGCGGTTCGTCGAGGCGAACCTGACGGATGCCGACTTCACCGGCGCGGTCCTCGACGGCGCCGACTTCGGCTAGTCGAGTCCGCCCGGCCCCGGACGATTGACAGCGGACCGGCGTCGCGCTCCTATCGCGCCCGAAACGGGATGCGCGTGGAGGACGCCTTTGGAGGACCTCGATCCCAAGACCTTCTGGACCCTGGTCCTGGTGCTGGCGGCGGCGATGGCCTACCGCTACATGCCGCGCTGGCGCTCCAAGTCGCCTTTCGTCGGCGCCGCGATGCTGAAACACCGGCTCGAGGCTGGAGAAGACGTTGTCGTCCTCGATGTACGGACGGCGCGCGAGTTCGAAAGCGGCCATATCCCAGATGCCGTCAATGTGCCGCTGGCCGACCTGCCGACACGGCTCAAGGCCGTCGATGCCGACCTCGCGGCTCTGAAATCCGAGCCGATATTCATCCACTGCAACGCCGAGGCGCGCGCCGCCAAGGGCGCCCGGACGTTGCGCGGTGCCGGCTTCACCGACGTCTCGGTGATCAACGGCGGCTTCACCGCCTGGCGCCGCAAGAAGTTCCCCATCGAAACCGCCGGGTGAGCCGCTGGGCGGCGAGAGGGGGCGAACAGGTCCGGATTTCACGCCCGTTTGCGTTCGCGGGCGCGGCCGAGGGTGGCGGCGAGGTATTCGCCGGTGAAGCTGCCGGGCGTCGCGGCAACGTCCTCAGGCGTGCCGGCGGCGACGACGCGGCCGCCCTTGTGGCCGCCCTCGGGACCAAGGTCGATGATCCAGTCGGCCGTCTTGATGACCTCGAGGTTGTGCTCGATGACGATGACGGTGTTGCCCTGTTCGACCAGTGCGTGGAGCACGTCGAGGAGCTTGCGCACGTCGTCGAAGTGCAGTCCGGTGGTCGGCTCGTCGAGGATGTAGACGGTCTTGCCGGTGGCCCGGCGCGACAGCTCCTTGGCCAGCTTGACCCGCTGCGCCTCGCCGCCCGACAGCGTCGTCGCCTGCTGGCCGAGGTGGATATAGCCGAGCCCGACCCGGTCCAGGGTCGCCAGCTTGTCGCGGATCGCCGGAACGGCCTTGAAGAACTCCCGTCCTTCTTCGACCGTCATATCAAGAACATCGGCGATCGATTTGTTTCTGAAGAAAATTTCCAGCGTATCCCGGTTGTAGCGCTGGCCGTGGCAGACATCGCATTGCACGTACACGTCGGGCAGGAAGTGCATCTCGATTTTGATCACGCCGTCGCCCTGGCAGGCCTCGCAGCGGCCGCCCTTGACGTTGAACGAGAACCGCCCCGGCTTGTAGCCGCGAGCCTTGGACTCGGGTAGCGCGGCGAACCAGTCGCGGATCGGCGTGAAGGCGCCGGTGTAGGTGGCGGGGTTGGACCGCGGCGTGCGGCCGATCGGCGACTGGTCGATGTCGACGACCTTGTCGATCAGCTCCAGGCCGTCGATGCGGTCGTGCTCGCCGGCGTGCAGGCGGGCGCCGTGGATGCGCCGCGCCAGCGCCTGGTACAGGGTCTCGACCACCAGCGTCGACTTGCCGCCGCCGGAAACCCCGGTGACGCAGGTGAAGGTGCCGAGAGGGAACTCCACGGTCAGGTCGCGCAGGTTGTTCGCCCGCGCCCCGAAGACCTTCAAGAAGCGGCCCTTTTTCGGTTCACGCCGACGCGACGGCACCGGCACCTCGCGTTTGCCGACGAGATATTGCCCGGTCAGGCTGTCGGGGGTTGCCATCACCTCGGCAGGCGTGCCCCGGGCGACCACCGCGCCGCCATGGACGCCGGCGCCGGGGCCCATGTCGATGACGTGGTCGGCCGAGGTGATGGCGTCCTCGTCGTGCTCGACGACGACCACCGTGTTGCCGAGGTCGCGCAACCGCTTCAGCGTTGCCAGCAGGCGGCCGTTGTCCCGCTGGTGCAGGCCGATGGACGGTTCGTCCAGCACGTAAAGCACGCCGGTGAGCCCGGAGCCGATCTGCGAGGCGAGGCGGATACGCTGGCTCTCGCCCCCCGACAGCGTGCCCGAGGACCGCGAAAGCGTCAGGTATTCAAGGCCGACGTTGCCGAGGAAGCCAAGCCGCTCGTTGATCTCGCGCAGGATCCGCCGGGCGATTTCCCGCTGCTGCGGCGTCAGCGTCGCGTCCATGGCGGCGAACCACTCGGCGGCTGCGTCGATGGACATGTCGGCGGCCTCGCTGATGTTGAGGCCGGCGATCTTCACCGACAGCGCCTCGGGCTTGAGCCGCTGGCCGCCGCATGTGTCGCAGGTGCTGATAGTCTGGAACCGCGCCAGCTCGTCGCGCACCCATGACGAATCGGTCTCGCGCCAGCGCCGCTCCATGTTGGGGATGACCCCCTCGAACGGCTTGTGCACGTCGTAGGCGCGCACGCCGTCGTGGTAGCGCATGGTCACCGCCTCGCCGTCAGAGCCGTAGAGGACGCTGGTGCGGATGGCGTCGCGGAGATCGCGGAACGGCGTCGTCAGCTCGAAGCCGTAGTGGTCGGCGAGGCTGCGCAGCGTCTGCGCGTAGTACTGAGAGGTCGAGTTGGCCCACGGCGCGATGGCGCCCTCGCCGAGGGCCAGGCGGTCATCGGGAACGACAAGCTCCGGATCGAAGAACATCTCGGTGCCGAGCCCGTCGCAGGCCGGGCAAGCGCCGTAGGGGTTGTTGAAGGAGAACAGCCGGGGCTCGATCTCGTCGATGGTAAACCCGGAGACGGGGCAGGCGAAGCGGGCCGAGAACGTCGTCCGCTCCGCCGTATCGGCGTCCTCGGCGAAGGCCAGCCCGTCGGCGGTGGCCAGCGCCAGTTCCAGGCTGTCGGCGAGGCGGCTGCCGAGGTCGGGGCGGACGACGATGCGGTCGACGACCACCTCGATGTCGTGCTTGACCTTCTTGTTCAGCGCCGGCACGGCGTCGATCTCATGCAGCGTGCCGTCGACCTTGACCCGCTGGAAGCCGCGCTTCTGCAGGTCCTGCAATTCCTTGCGGTATTCGCCCTTGCGCCCGCGCACCACCGGCGCCAGCACAAGGAGCCGCGTGCCCTCGGGCATGGCCAGCACGCGGTCGACCATCTGGCTCACCGTCTGGCTCTCGATCGGCAGGCCCGTGGCCGGCGAGTACGGCACCCCGACCCGCGCCCACAGCAGCCGCATGTAGTCGTAGATCTCGGTGACCGTGCCGACGGTGGAGCGAGGATTGCGCGAGGTGGTCTTCTGTTCGATGGAAATGGCCGGCGACAGCCCCTCGATGGAATCGACGTCGGGCTTCTGCATCAACTCGAGGAACTGGCGCGCGTAAGCCGAGAGTGATTCCACGTAGCGGCGCTGGCCCTCGGCGTAGATGGTGTCGAACGCCAGCGACGACTTGCCTGACCCAGACAGCCCGGTGATCACCGTCAGGCTGTCGCGGGGAATCTCCACGTCGATGTTGCGCAGGTTGTGCTCGCGCGCGCCGCGAACGCTGATCGTATCCATCCAAGCACTCTCGGGAGACCGCCGGTCGACGACAGATATATGGGCCAACGCGGGCCGTAAAGCGAGTCGGTCGATGGGGTCGCTCGGCCTTGCCAAATCCCCGGTGGCGACGCCGCTGGCTTTGCGTGTAGAGTCCCGCGGCAACGAGCGGAGGGGGTGATGTCCGGCAGCGTCAACAAGGTCATTCTGGTCGGCAATCTGGGGCGCGATCCCGAGGTGCGCTACGCCCAGGACGGCACCAAGATCGTCCATCTTTCGGTGGCCACGTCGGAACGCTGGAAGGACCGCCAGTCGGGCGAGCAGCGCGAAAAGACCGAGTGGCACAGAGTGGTGATCTTCAACGACCGCCTCGGCGACGTCGCCGAACGGTTCCTGCGCAAGGGCTCGAAGGTCTACCTGGAAGGCGCCCTGCAGACGCGCAAGTGGACCGGCCAGGACGGCCAGGAGCGCTACACGACCGAGGTCGTGCTGCAGCGGTACCGCGGCGAGCTGACTATGCTGGACACGCGCGGCGAGGGTGGCGGCGCCTACGGGGGCGGCGACGACTATGGCGGTCCGCCATCGGGTGGTGGCGGTGGCGGCGGTCCGTCGGGCCCGCCGTCCGGCGGCGATCTCGACGACGAGATTCCGTTCTAGGGTGGATGCCAGGCCGGAGTCGGTGGCCGGCCGTTCCACCGCGACGAAGAAGATCCCCGCGGAGTCGCCGCCGCGCGTCCCCGGCGGGGCAGGGGTCTGATGGCGAAAAAGCAAGACACGGAACCGGAACCGCAGACGGGGGTCGAATCCGGATTCCTGCCGGACGCGCTTCCTGGTATGGGGATCGGCTTCATGATGGTCGCGGCGTTGGTCGCTGCCGTCATCGTCGCCGGCGTTGTAGGCGTCCTGCTTCACGACGGGCGCCCAAGAACCGTAGCGGTCGTCCCCATGCCGCCGCTGTCGGCACCGGAGCCGAAAGCGGAACCCATGGTTATGCCGGCTCCCGAACCCGAAACCATGCCACGCGCAGACGATGCGGCGATGCCGCCGGCCGGGGATGCCATGCCGGAGGAAGGGAAAGCTCAGGGTCCCGATACCGAGCCGGCCATGGAGACACCGTCCGAAAAGGCACCGAAGGCAATACCCGAACCGTCCGATCCCGGCCCGGAAAGCACGGCGGACAGATCCATGGACGACTCCAGGGACGCGCCGCGGCCGGCCATGGACACCGCCGACACTGCCGACAAACCGGCCGAGATGGCGGACAAGACGGCGATGCCACAGGCCCCGGCCATGGCCGAACCCGAGAAGCCGGAGACCGCCCCCACATCGGCGCCGCCGGCCATGCCTCAGCCGCAGTTCGGGGATACCGGGAAACCGGAACCGATGGAAACCGAGCCCGCTCTCGAAAAGGCCGAAGTCGTAGCCTCCCCGGCGCCGACACCCGAAACCGCTCCGGCACCGGAATCAATGCCCACCGAGACCGTCGAGGCCGCCCAGCCGCCCACGCCGGCCCTGCCGGCGCCGGCTCCCAGCGAACGGGAGATGGCGGCGCTGCCGGCCGAACGGATGGTGGTCACGCGGCGCAGCAACCTGCGCGCCGAACCCAGCCCCAGTGCCGCCATCGTCGGTAAGGTCGAGAAGGGCGCGACCATCGAACGACTCGATCCCCAGCCGCGCCTCGGCTATTTCCGGGTGATACACGACGGCACCGAAGGCTGGCTGTGGTGGCGCAACGTCGAAGCCGGCGGATAGGCGGGCGGGGTTTCGGTTCGCCCGTTGTCTGCCGAAGTGCGAAATGTTACGTTTTAAAGTCCTGATTCGTCTTGGCGTTTCCTGGTAAACTCCATTGACCCTGCCGCCGACGACCCCCCCCTCGTCCGACATCGCGCCCGTCGCCATCGAAGACGAGATGAAGCGTTCGTATCTCGATTACGCGATGAGCGTGATCGTCGCCCGGGCGCTGCCCGACGTGCGCGACGGCCTCAAGCCGGTGCACCGGCGGATCATCCACGCGATGAACGAGAACGGCTATACAGCCGACCGCCCCTACCGCAAGTCGGCGCGCATCGTCGGCGACGTGATGGGCAAATACCACCCGCACGGGGATCAGGCGATCTATGACGCGCTGGTGCGCATGGCCCAGGATTTCGCCATGCGCCTGCCTCTGATCGACGGTCAGGGCAATTTCGGCTCCATGGACGGCGACCGCGCCGCCGCGATGCGCTACACCGAGGCGCGCATGGCCCGTTCGGCCCATGCGCTGATCGACGACATCGACAAGGACACCGTCGACTTCCAGCCCAACTACGACGACTCGGCCCAGGAGCCGAGCGTGCTGCCGGCGCGCTACCCGAACCTTCTGGTCAACGGCGCCGGCGGCATCGCCGTCGGCATGGCGACGAACATCCCGCCCCATAACCTGGGCGAGATTGTCGACGCCTGTATCGCTGTCATCGACGATCCGGAAATCTCCGTCACCGAGCTGATCGAGAGCCATGTGCCCGGTCCAGACTTTCCCACCGGCGCGGTGATTCTCGGCCGCCAGGGCATCCTCTCGGCATATCACCAGGGCCGTGGCTCGGTGGTGATGCGCGGGCGTACCCGAATCAAGGAGATCCGCAAAGACCGCATGGCGGTGATCATCGAAGAGGTTCCCTACCAGGTGAACAAGGCGCGGATGATCGAGGTCATGGCCGAGGCGGTGCGCGACAAGCGCATTGAGGGCATCGCCGACCTGCGCGACGAGTCCGACCGCGACGGAGTCCGCGTCGTCGTCGAGATCAAGCGCGACGCCGAGCCGGAGATCGTGCTCAACCAGCTCTACCGGTTCACCCCGCTGCAAACCTCGTTCGGCATCAACATGCTGGCGCTCGACGGCGGGCGGCCGCAGATGATGGGCCTGAAGGACATCCTCGTCGCTTTCGTCGACTTCCGCGAGGAGGTCATCCGCCGGCGCACCCGCTTCGAACTCGGAAAAGCCCGCGAGCGCGCCCATGTCCTGGCCGGGCTCGCTGTCGCCGTCGCCAACATCGACGACGTCATCGCGCTGATCCGTGCCGCCCGCGACCCGGCCGAGGCGCGCGCCGGACTGATGGCGCGGGCGTGGCCGGCCTCCGACGTCGAACCGCTGATAGCGCTGATCGACGAGCCCGACCATCGGGTCGAGGACGGCGTCTACCGTCTGTCGGAGGCCCAGGCGCGGGCGATCCTGGAATTGCGCCTGCACCGGCTTACCGGATTGGAGCGGGACAAGATCGGCGAGGATTTGAAGGCGATCGGCGAGCAGATCAAGGAATACTTGGCCATCCTCGGTTCGCGCGAGCGGCTGTTCGAAGTGCTGCGGGGCGAGCTCCTGGAGATGAAGGAGCGCTTCGCCACGCCCCGGCGGACCAGCCTCGAGGACGTCGAGTTCGAGGCGGACATCGAGGACCTGATCCAGCGCGAGGACATGGTGGTGACGGTCACGCGCACAGGCTACATCAAGCGCGTGCCGCTCAGCACCTACCGCGCGCAGCGCCGCGGCGGCAAGGGCCGCGCCGGCATGGCCACCCGGGAAGATGATCTCGTTGACCAGGTGTTCGTCGTCAACACCCATACGCCGGTGCTGTTCTTCTCGTCGACGGGCATGGTCTACAAGCTGAAGGTCTACAAGCTGCCGATGGGCACGCCGCAGGCGCGTGGCAAGGCGATGATCAATATCCTTCCGCTAGACCCGGGCGAGACCATCACCACGCTGATGCCGCTGCCCGAGGACGAGGACTCGTGGGGCGAGCTATTCGTCGTCTTTGCCACCGCGTCCGGGGGCGTGCGCCGCAACGCGCTCAGCGACTTCACCAACGTCATGTCCAACGGCAAGATCGCGATGAAGCTGGACGAGGGCGACCGCCTCGTTCGGGTGAGGCCGTTCACCGAGGACGACGACATCCTGTTGTTTACCCAGCGCGGCAAGTGCATCCGCTTCCCGGTCACCGACGTCCGCGTGTTCGCCGGCCGCACGTCCACAGGCGTGCGCGGCATCAAGCTCGCGGGCGGCGATACGGTGATCAACATGTGTGGCCTGCGCCATGTCAGGGCCGAGGTGGCGGTGCGCGACGACTACCTGCAATCGGTCAACGCGCGTCGGCGCCTCGCCGGCAGCGACTATACTGATCGTGCCGATGACCGGGCCAAGGACAAAGCGCTCTCAGCGCGCCTGGACGAACCGGCGTTCGCCGATATGGCTGCGAATGAGGAGTTCCTGCTGACCGTCGCCGAGGACGGCTTCGGCAAGCGCACCTCGTCCTACGAGTACCGCATCGCCGGGCGCGGCGGTCAGGGCATCGGCGCCATGGACCTCAGCCGGCGGGATGCCGAGGACAGCTGCGTCGTCGCCGCCTTCCCGCTGCTGGACACCGACCAGATCGTCATGGTCAGCGATGGCGGCCAGATCATCCGCTGCGCGGTCGACGAGATTTCGACGAACAGCCGGATGACCCGCGGGGTGACGCTGTTCAATACCGCCGAGGACGAGCGGGTCGTTTCAGTGACCCGCATCCGCGACGTCGAGGACGAGGACGGCGAAGACGGCGAGGACGACGAGGGGCCGAACGAGGTCGAAGGCCCGGACGACGGAAACGACGCGGCGGAGTCCGGCGCGGAAGCGGACACCGCCGAGCAACCGGGGACCGGCGGGGGCACCGGGACCTGAACCATAACGACGGCGCGTTTAGGAGGGAGGGCGAGCCATGGCCGAACCACGCATCGGCGTCTACCCGGGAACCTTCGACCCGGTCACCATCGGGCACATGGATATCATCAGCCGCGCAACCCACGTGGTCGACCAGTTGGTCATCGGCGTTGCGGTCAACACCGGCAAGGAACCGTTCTTCAGTCTCGACGAACGGGTCGAGATGCTGCGCGACCAGGTGGGCTCCATCGCCAACGGCGACGGCACCCGGATCGAGGTGCGGCCGTTCTCCAACCTGCTTATGCACTTCGTCGTCGAGGTCGGCGCCAAGGTCATCCTCCGCGGCCTGCGTGCGGTGTCGGACTTCGAGTACGAATTCCAGATGGCGGGGATGAATGCGCGGCTCAACCCGCACGTCGAGACGGTGTTCCTGATGGCCTCCGAGAGCCACCAGTTTATCGCGTCGCGGTTCGTCAAGGAGGTTGCGCGCCTCGGCGGCGACGTCAGCCATTTCGTTCCCTCCGGCATCGCGGCGCGCATCGCCGAACGGATGGCACGGGAAACGGGCGGCGGCTAGGCTCCGTCGCGGCACCGGGGATTGACCGCCTCCCGCCCGGTTCATATGGTGCGGACCATGAGGCAAGGCGGACGGCCCCAATGGTGCCGGCACCGCCGTCGATCCCCACGGGCGCGTAGCTCAGTTGGCAGAGCAACTGACTTTTAATCAGTGGGTCCCAGGTTCGAATCCTGGCGCGCCTACCAATTAAATCAATAGGTTATGGGGCCACACCGTGGCCCTTGTGCTGGTTAGGTCGCACGGCGCGGCGTTTCGGTTGCGGGTGCTACTGGGCCATCAGCCCGAGGATGGCGAGCCAGACGTTGCTGGCGATGATGATCCTCAACGCCTTCCAGTTCCGCTCGGCCTCCATATAGGGAAAGAGTAGGGCGTCGCGGAACCGACAGACAACGGCGAATGTCAATAACACGAGGCCGAACCAATTCGTTCCGAAGGTGAGTATGGACATGGCGCTCTCCCGGGTTTCCTTGTCGATGCAGTAATCAACCGACATCCAGGACCGGGCGCGCCTCTGACGGGTGCGGCGCGACGGTGGAGATGGTGATCATGCTGATGAGTTCGCGTTCGGTCACGTCGAGCACAGATGGCCCAGGCTTTCCAGACTGTTCGTAAGCGTCCGGCCTTCCCCACCTTGATGGGTCGCGATCAATTGAGGCAGCACTTTTTGAACTTCTTGCCCGATCCGCAGGGACAGGGGTCGTTGCGGCCGACCTTGCGGTTGTTCTGGTTGGCCGG
>Ga0209782_1000944_pt1 | contig 14152 bp, 10 predicted proteins | sample WorMetmaBAHAMAS1_FD_187390 | JGI IMG/M metagenome (GOLD analysis project Ga0209782, IMG submission 187390) | Marine gutless worms symbiont microbial communities from Max Planck institute for Marine Microbiology, Germany - Inanidrilus... | ecosystem: Host-associated > Annelida > Digestive system...
TCGCCCGTGTCAAGTATCAGTAAATTACATTAATCGTTATAAATTATTAATGTGAAATTGCGAGGCCCCCCTAGCTCAGAGGCCCTGGCGCAGGTGCGCCACCTGCGCCATGGTTAATCCGGCACTGGTTCAGAGACCTGCGGTGGCAATTAGTGTAGTATACACAATGGTGAATGTGCATATACAGTAGCTGTAGTACAGTGGTTGACATGGCTTCACGGTGTAAAGAACATGGAGGCATACAAAATGGCCATGACATTTGTAAAGATAGCTGCCGATAAATGAGTCAAAATCATTAAAGTTCGGGTCATTGTGACTTGAGTGATATGGCACTGGCTGCATTCATGTGGAGCGTACTGAACTGATTGTTATATGTGCTGTTGATATGAATGCTGGCAGTTATGCATACACTGCTTTATGTTATGGGAATAACTGTTGCTAGAGGCGAGGACATGCTTATTTGAAAATGTTATTTCGCCAAAGGCAGAAGACAGACAAGATGTGTACAGAGAAACAGAAGTACTTAATCCATTTATGTGCCGTTGATGACCTCTAGGGACCAAGGCAACCGTGTGTCGATAACGTGCTTGAATTGTTTGCTACATTGACTGCAGTGCTTCGGGACGAGTGTAAGTTAATATTGTGTGCAGGACTGATGCATGTTCAGACGACATCGAGTCGTGGTCGTCGTATCAGCTCTGCGCGGGCTTTCTTGTTACCCGCAGCACACCGAACTAATTTGCACATTGCTACTCGGTCGCATGTCCATAGGGTGAGTGGTGTGTCATGGCTACTAATGCTCTACGGAAGTTGCTTAAGTGTTAACACATGCTGATGCTAGGCTGTTCAGTGTTCTGACTACATTGTTTCAGCTTGATGCACCTCTTACAATTTTAAAATATTTAGCTTAAATAATAATCTCATGAGAGTCTTTATATCTGGAGCATGATAGTATGCTGTAATGTTGTTATTCTCTCATTTTTCTAGCAATGGTGTCCATGCATTAAACCACCTTTATGTTGTCATTTATGAGAAACAGACCAGTGACAAGAAATGCCATTAGCTGAGAAGGCTGCTTAACATTGGAAAGGTAAACATTTTAGTTCACTGCACCAAACTGTTACAGGAATTTAACAAAAACCAAAGAAATAAAGCCATCTGCAGAAGAAATTCAGTGCTAATACTAGTCTGTGAACGGAATCTAGAGATTAATAGTCACTCTGTGTTGTGGTTGTATTCTGCCTTATTGTTACGCACAAATGTTCACATTAACCGGACTGTGGTGTTAACAGATCGCTGTATTTTACATGTCAGATTTTGTGTTGTTGATGTTACAATCACCGACACATTTAGTTTTTGTTTAAATGGCTTCCTTTTAGAAGTTACTCTGGATTTGGCAGGGTACCTAACAGAGAACCTATGGCATAATTTGAGCAGGTTTTTACAAGACAGGATCGTCCTGTTAGCGAAAAGCGCTAAAATAAACACTCAAACGTGATGACTCCAACCAAAGAAATCACCTTCGGGCTTCGTCTGTGTTTGACTTCTAGAAGCATGCCACGCACTTACACCGGCTGTGAAATTCTCGTATCCAGTTGACGTTGTTGTAGTCTTAATTACATTGCATGCTTGCATATGAAATTGATAGCTCAGTGGCTAGCATGTAGATAAGTAAGCATGAGGTGGTGTTATAATGTCACTCTAATTACAGAAACATCGGACATCCCCAGACACTCTTTTTTGGAACAAGTGGATGAATGAATTTGAGGGAACTTGCTAGCCCAGGTTTATGGCAGCTAAAATGGAGCCTGGTAAGTACTAGTAGTCGATGGTAACCTGGTTAAACTATATGAGCATATTAATTGGTTGATTGTCAGTGTAAGCCAGTGCATAGCAGGTGTAAATCTGTTGTAGGTAGTATTTGAAGGGACTCGAGCAGTGGGTGTGGTTGTCTCTCGTAATGGCAGTACGCCGCAGACAGTGAAGGCTCATAAGGAGGTGATTGTTTCCGCCGGTGTCATTGGCTCTGCACAGCTTCTTATGCTGTCTGGCATTGGACCCAGCCAGCATATCACAGACCTGAAGGTGTGTGTGTGTGCGTTTGCCATGAATTTCACTGTTGTTGTTATTAGTTCTTGGAGACAGCAGAGACAAATGATACCAGTGAGGAGAACTCTATATAGAGTCTTCTCAGTCCATAAAAATTCGATTACAATACACACCCCAAACTTTAACGAAAAATTTGTGGGAAAATGTTAGTTTAGCTGTACAATCCGCACCTGATCTACGCCAGAGTATTTTATATTTCTTCTTCAAACCGCATAGCGCTTACAATAACAGATCAGCATTAACACCGGAACGGACCGACGAGCCTGCATATTTACTGGTTTTGAACGAATGGACGTAGGATTGTCTGTCCGTTCCGGTGTTAATGCTGATCTGTTATTGTAAATGCCAGAAGACGAATTTAAAATATTACATAAGAACATGTAGTTAAAGTGTATATTTAGTAACGCAATGACTGTTTGATGAAAATAATCATTTACATATCGCCGGATATTGATATTTATGCAATAAAACTATTGTGAAAATATGCATTTTTGTACTTTACATGCATTTAATGACCATAAAATGGTTTTCTATGTCTGTGTGCATAATTTTTGTATTTTCACAGCATTATTCTAGGTTTAGTCAGGTCCCTTTAAAGAGAATCTTTGCCGACAGAGCGGGAATAATCTGAGCTGTTCTCTTGTGTCACTGAGCCAGCGGAGTTGTGTGGATGAATCACGGTGGACAGTCTTGGGTCAACTCATACCGTGACCACTGTAAGAATATGCTTAAGCTCGGCCAATGTTTGGACCTATGTACTTGTACCCATACAAGTGTTGGCTGCTTAAATTAATTTCTGGCATCCTCCGACGGTGGTGTATAGGCAGTGGCATTGAATCACCTCAGTTCCTGTCGGAGCTTTGATACTGTTGGCTGGGTGATAGGAAATCGTTTCACATTGAAACGTATCTATATTGATGTGTGAATCATACACAGTTCAGCATACATTATATTACATGTGCTTTGTGAAAACTATACGCGTGAGCTCTGCGGTTCGCAAGCCTAAGTGTTGATGGTGACATTATCTGCCGTGTATTTGACGATGGACCAGTAGAATATGACACGATGATGAGAAGTCTTCTAATGCTAATCAGTGAAACAACCTAAATTTTTATGTAGATTCCTGTTGTAGCTGATCGACCTGTAGGCAACGGGCTTCAGATTCCACTCGGCTTCATTGGTGCCGAGTTCACGCTGAAAGAGCCGATTGCAGTGACCGAGTTTAAAGCACGGTCGTCGCTAACAAAGATGGACTACATGTTGTTTGGAACAGGTTAGTCTGTTAAGTTGTTACTTAAGTTGCTTTTTCACAGTGAGTATTACGTGCATTTGCATTCTTAAGGTTCGTTTCCACCAGATGTGGTGGCCTGCGTCACCGCATTGCACTACAACACACTGCATCCGGTGTGACTGAACCTTTAGTATGCTGCTTTGATTTACTGCTGTACTATTACTGCACATTATTGCTATTATGTTGTGAAAATTCTCTTATCTGAAATCAACAAGTTTTATGTGGTGCTGTGCACTTCATGTCTCAGATAAAGGATCCCCAACACTTGAGTGAAATGATGCAGTTTCCATATTTCTGTGTTTTGCCAAATAGTGCAGAATCAGCACTGATTAGGTGAGATGGGAAAATAAACAGCCTTTTGTTGCCTGATTTCTGAGTAACATATTTTGTTAAAAATTATCAAAATCAGATACGGCTGAAAATGACCATGATGCATTTTTGATACATAGTGTGATGTATGTACAGTCCTTACATTTCTACAATATACACGTCTGTTCATCATATTGTGTTTCTTTGTGATCACTAATGAAAGATGTCGAGGACATTTCAAGATTACTGACGGTATGGTGACATTTCAGGTTACCTCAGCTGTCCTTGTCACCTGGAAGGAAGTCTGTTTACACGGGTTGGTGCTACAGAAGACTCAGTGCCAGATGTTGAAATACGATTGTTGAATACGTTGATTGGAAACTCGCCGGAGACGATGTCAGAGTTCGTGCGGATTAGCAACATTGATGTTAAGGTTGCTATTGTACTTATTACCACTGTGGACCATACACAGAGTTCGATGTGCTGATGGGGGTTGGGGCGTTCAACTCCCCCAGTTGTCATGATGACCCGTTCACCCCAGTTCTTTTTTTACAGTTTACATCCTGACCATATCAGCATGCAACAACCTATCCAGTGGCAATGAAACACGTCAGTTCCTGCTAGAGGTTTGATAACAACCAGTGTGCATTTCCTGAAGGCCAGCTTACAGTTTTTAGAACTGCAACTTACACAGTCCTATCATTTATCCATTGTTTTGTAGATAATGCTAGGGTCAGCTGTGCTTATGTACCACAGTGTTGAGCCGTGTAGAATACAGTTACATGGTACATTATTGAAAGCAGGGATTCCCAACCACAAAGAATTCTCCCCAAGGTAGAATTTCAGGGTGTGAGGGGGAATTGGAACCACAGATTGGCAGACTTGAATCAATTTTGTTGTATATTCAGCCAACTGTCTGCCAGAGAGAGTTAAAAAACTTCTTTTCAAGTGCCAGAAGCACTTATAATTCAAACCCTTTACTAAACTACAAGTAAATTACCAAAAAAACGTGTCTTCACCGCATTGGCCAAAATCCCATTGTTTTTCTAACTCTACTTCTACTTATTCCGGAAAGAACCGTTGTGGCACAGCAGGTTTTGTGGAGACTAGATGTCATTGCTGTCAGTACCAGCAGTATGCTGATTGATAGTATTTCACTGATTCATGCTCAGTAATCTGTCGTGTTTTTGTCGTACAGTGGATAATTTGTGGAGGACTTTTGCAGTGCTTTGACACCGTTGGCTGGGTGACAAGAAGGATGTACACACTTTCACTAGGAAACTTGGCTGCATTTTTCCCTGCATGTTTTTTTTTCTGGACCTGTCCTAAGATGGAGTGACTGCAGAAAAGAAGATCAGTTAAACAACAAGAAATCTCAGCCGTTGCTGAGATAGCGTGACATGTGAGCCGTTGGTTGTCGCCAAAGTGCAATACTACTTTTTTGCAAACCCCACTGATCTTCCTAGAATTTTGGAACACAGCATACTACAATCTGGGTCTGCTTCGGTATGCGGGTAGCCAAGACATTGACGTATCATGTCGTGTTTTTTTTTTTTAAACTTTTTGTTGCACTCTGTGATCACAGTCGTTAATGTTGCAGACAGAAGTATCAACATCATGCTCGTAGCATAAGCATGGCATGCTATTCTATTTAGCAGCATGTCATGCTAAAAACTGAAAGAGGTAAGTAGCAGTAATGGCTAATATGAAGTTTATGTATTCTGTGCTATGAGGAAGCTACATCCAGCTGTTCAGTGGAAAGTTTCACCTTGAAATGTTGCTGCATTTCCAGACTGTTGAAGAGCACCATGGCAACACAAACATGCAGGACGGCTTGTCACTGGTGCCGATCATTCTTCATCCGCGGAGTGTCGGAACAGTCCGATTGCAGAGCCGTGATCCACGCAATCAGCCCGTCATTGATCCGCAGTTTCTTACGGCCGATGATGATGTAAAAACTGCAGTTAGTGGTAAGCTGCTTTCAGTTCAAGTCAGCAGTGTGCTTTACTGAGCTCCAGAGTACATTTGTCCGTTTATCGTTCATTCATTCTGTCCACCTGGCAGCATATTACTGTTGGATTTTAGAAGGCCATCTGCCTTTCATTTCTAAAAAGGGACAATCAGATTATGGAGATGTTTGTAATCTGGGTCTGGACAAGGCATTTTTCATGGATTATATTAACCCAATTATGCCCTATTGGCATCTACTACAGTATATGGTGCATATGTGCAAGTGTAAGACCCAGTGATAGACCAAAGAAAACTTGGAAAGAGGTTGTAGATAAAGGCCATCTTATCTGACAACTAAACAAAGAGGAGGCTGTCGACCATAGTAAATGAAGAAAAATTAAGTGTATATTAAGTGTATTAAGTATAGCATGGAATGAGTAAGTAATACTGACTCACCTGCATGGTCCTGGACAAGGGGTCAGTTAATGGGTTGCTGTTGTTGATTATTTAATGATATTCCAAAATTTAATTTTAATCTCGAACCAGTTTAATGTTCTAAAAGTCACCGGTGGTAAGTCTGTTAATTTACGTGCGGGTTTGGAGAAAACTGCTTTGTGTGTGTGTTTTTTTCACATCTGCAGCAGTTCGACTGGCAGAGAAATTTGTTGCGACAAACATGCTGAAAACTCTGGGTGCGAAGCTGCTGGATCGCATCCTGCCGAGCTGTGCCCATAGCCCTGTACATAGCGATGACTACTGGGAGTGCTATGTACGCCACATGGCGTTTCCTCTGATACAGCGGATAGCCGGCACTTGCCGTATGGGCCGTGCAGACAGCACCAACGCTGTCGTCGATGAACAACTGCGGTAAGCTCTCTTGTCCGGTTATTCACTTTGTACCTTATACTGAAGGAATTTACTAATGGGAATATTTTGGTCTGTTGGGAAGATGATGACTAATAGGTTTTGTTTGCACTACGGTCATTGTATGCCTGTTTATGGCAGTGGCGTCAGTCTAGTTAAGTTAACAATTGCACAATTTATCTTTACACTTACATGCAAAAAATTTAATTGTTACTGACGTCTAATAACTGGCGTAAGTGGTGCATTAATGGTTGAAGGCTTAGTTCTAAGTAGTCAGTCAACTGGTGGATCAAGAACATCTAGTGGGTAAAGGCATCTTTTATGTAAAGAAAATATATTATCCTTAAAGGACTGTTTTAGGTTCCTCCTGAGACAGCATCAGCTGAGCTATATTTGACTGGAGGCTAAGAAGAATGATTATCAGAACTGCTGTGTGCTGTAAGTAAGTAAAGTAAGTAAATGTGGATTTATATAGCGCATAATCATGTACACCCCTAATGTGTTATGTATGACAGTTGTACACACGGATATTCACACACTTGTGAGTAATTCCTAAGTTTGCATGTTGGTTAGGTTTAAAATTTTGCTCTTTGTATGTTTATATTTAACACTATGTTTTTTGGTGCTAGCTTAGACTATTTTTGTTTTTGCTTGTGTTTGTTGTGTTGGGTTTAGTTAATTCAATATGAAACCAAGATATTGGCTGGGAAGAACATTTCTGAAATGACCTATTTTGTATTGAATGTTAAAACCTTAACTCAGTCAATCAATCATCTCTTAGAGTATACAACTCAAATTAAACTAAATTTGGAAGAAGGTTTGTTAAACAAAAACTTTAAAATTGCAGTAGCAGTGGTAGTAGTTATTTGCCTGAAAATGTGGCATCTTTCACTAAGATGTACTTTCATTTGTCTTGGTTATCATATATTGAAGTTCATTTGTAACAAGAAATAGTGTGAAAATGTTTCCTTGATGACATATGGTCTGGTGACTGCAGAGTTATTGGAGTACAAGGTCTGAGGGTGGTTGACGCGTCAATCATGCCAGAAATAGTGTCTGGAGACACAAGTGCTGCTGTGATCATGATTGCTGAGAGAGCCGCAGACATGATCCATGGAACTGTCAGTGTCCACCCGGTCAACATTACAGCTTGATGCGTCATGTGTCAATTTGTGATGTTTTCACAATTATGGCTGACTTTGATATATCGTACAGTAATGTGCCGATGTCAATTGAAGCAGTTTGTCACATATAATGCCGGTTTTTGATCATTACTTTTCTGTAAACAGTGTTTTAGTATTAATCTCAGCTACTAATTACTAGTGAACCAAAAAATCCAAGTATACTTTGAAGTGCTATATCTTGTAATTTTTGGAATAGTAAGGAAATAAAGACAAGATAATAATGTGTACTTATTTGACAATCAAGTTGTACTAAATTTTATCATCTACAGTTAAATATTCTTGCAGATAATTTCGTTAGTCCACGATGCCCTAAAATTGGTCAGTTTCTTTTCTTGTCTGTGTCGGACATTTTTTTCAGCCCAAAGCATGTAGTTGATGCTAATAAATTAAACTATTTTTACTTGTCTCGTTTTTTTGCATCGTTTTCTGGAATCATTTAAGAAGATTTAAAAGTGTACAGATTTTAATTTCTCAATTAATTTATGCTTCTTTCCATGTTTTTAGAATGTTTGCTGCTCTAAAACTTTTAAAAGTTATGTCACTGCAAAGCAGACCGGGTTTTTTTGGTGCACTCTGTTTCAGTTGATCATGGCACCATACGTTTTTGTGTGTTTTATTTGAAATATATTTATGTAGCTCAGTGTAACCAAATCTATCATGTATTAAAAGTTATTTTCATTTTTAACAGTTTCAGAAAAGATTTGTTGTTTTTGATTACCAGCTGTTTTTACTCAGGTTTATTGTTTTTCTCTCCACTACTGGCACATTGCACTGATCAAGTCAGGGTGGCATGCCTTCCAGATGATGCTTTTGATTTAAGAAAAGATGTATTATGTTCTTGATTATATGATTTTTGTAATTTTCAGTTATTGGGTCCATTCTATGGGGCCATAGCAGTCCCCTCTGTCACGTGTTGTCGTTGTCGTCGTTGTTATTGTTGCGTGTGGCAACTTGCAGTGGCGAATGGGCCCAACATTTTTCAAATGCTTCTTGCGTTTTACTTTTGACAGTCTCATAAGAAATTTTACAAGTTGTGTGTAAACATTTAAGAATGGCATTTGTTAAATGTTAGGTTGAGAATCATTATCCACTCTAGCTACTGCTTGGTATCTGTCGCATAGCTGGAGACAAGACTTTTGTAAGCTGGTATTGATGAGAACATTCCTTACTGAATACCCACGTCATTCATTACATTTCATTAGTGTCATAGCCCGTGTGGTGTCGGGGCCTAATGTGCCCTAGAAGACACTGTAGATTTCAGCACTATGTTTGTATGTTTCTTTCCCTTATCACTTGCTTCCTTTTGCTTGTAATTTGCTTCCTTATATTTGCTTCTCTTTCTTATTTACTTCTCCGTTATCTTTCCATACCGGATGTCGCAGAAGGCGACTAAACCTGGTTATAATGTCTCGGTTTATGTTTGTTGTAGTTTTTTTTGTGTTTGATGATTTCTGTGTGTCAGTTTATTATTTATATATAGTATTTATAGACTTAGTTTTGTGTTAGACTAGGTTTATTATATTGGTACACTTTTTCTCCTGGCTTTAATTTTGATTTTCTCAGTATTAGCAGAGTTTGGCTGGGAATAGCATCTCCAATATGCTCTATTTAGTGTCGAGTGGGATGTTAAACCTTAACTCAATCAATATTTGATGTCATCATATCGTGCTGTGAATTCATTCTGGTTTATTTGAGTTAGTATTTTGTCGTTGCTGTGAATGTGAGTGCATTATATGAATTTATAGTAATATATTGTGCAGTCATTATGATCCCATCTGAATAATGGGAGATGCAATGAATAGAGTTTTAATGATGGCACAAGGCGTTCACTGCTAAATCCTTGTTATATTAACAGAGCTGATGCTTTTGTGAAACTTTGTGTTTAGACAGCTTTAATTCTCTGAACAGTTTGTAAATCCGTGTAGTTCTGGGCAGCTTTCTGTGATAATGCTCACAACTGTTTAGGTTTCAAGGTGTGTATTCTGCATTATTTTTGACTGGAAAATATATGTTTTTTATAATATGTGTTATTTATTCAGAACACCTTGAAACTGATTTTCAAATTCCTCTCCCATACACATACATCAAACCTATTATTAATAAATTTATTCATTACAAATGGCAGCAAACTTGGAACTCACAAACACAAAATAAACTATATAAAATTTATCCAACAATACCTTCTTACTCCACTCTTCCTTCTTTCTGTCACCGAAATGATAAAATCTTATATAATCGATTGTCAATGTCAATGTCAATAGTAGATTTATATAGTGCATAATCACAAAGCCTCTAATGCGCTGCGTACGCTAGTATAATGAGAAAAGAAAAGTTTTCAAATCAGAACGAAAACTGTCAAAAGAACGTGTCGGTTTCCGAAGATAGTCTGGTAACGAGTTCCCGGCCGCCGGGCCGGCCACAGAAAAGGCGCGACGACCGAACAATGAACGCCGGTGACGCGGTACGAACAGCTGGCGACTGCCGGCGGACCGCAGGTGCTGCCGACGAGCAATGTCTGAGGTGTGTATACGATTACGTATAGAACATACTCATTTAACACATTCTTATCTTATTGAACACATAAATGCTGCAAAACATATAAACTGTAATCGACTTCTTTCTGTCAAGCATATACTAACAGAATGTTCTTCTTTTTTATCAAATGCAACATCAGTACTATTCTTTTACTGACATTAAAAATATCTTCAATCACACACCCATCCAAACTATACTAAATTTTATTAAAAAGATTAAGAGTTATTAAATAAGTTTATGATAGCTCAAACTATGTAGCTATTTACCGCCCAATATTAAAATTGGTTCATGATTGTCAAAGATACAGCAAGCCAAAGCTTTTTCATTTTCGGTATACAACATGACTGAAGAGACCCAATTTTGGGGGTTCTTGTTTCACCAGGTAGTGCAGAGATATTAGTTAGGACAGGTGGGACAGCAAATCACCATTCGATAGCGTACTCACTAAGCAATATCTGTGCCAAAAATTAGCAAAATCGGTTGATGTGCATTGTAAGTTTATAGTGTGCAACGTCAGTGTCGTTTTTTTGAGATAGTGTATATATAATTTTTTTCTTCTTTTTCATTTACCTTACTCCAAGAATTAATCTCTATTAAATCTTTAATATTTACAATAGTCTTTACCTTAAAGGCGCAACATGACCTAAATTGTGTTAAAAGCGCCGTTAAGCTCTTACCAACCAACCAGAATACCTTAACTACGAACTCACTTAATTTTAACAATGAGCAGATAATAAAACAGGAGTGACGCATTCAGTCAGGTGGTTTAATACATGTACTAGTGATTTATCATCAATAATGTGCGAATCATTGTCTGTGCATGTCCTTGGTTTTGGCATCTGAAGCCTAGGCATTGCCATATGTCCTTGCATTAGCAAACACATTTTCTCTCAGAATGCAGTAAACTGACATACATATCTCTGAAGTTGTCGACTTGTCGGCTGTCTGTAGGACATGGCTTGGGACTGAAATAAATTTGGTGTGTTATGAACTGATGATACAGTAGATAGAGCTTGTTATGACTGTCAATCATTATAATCTCAACCTTGGCCTTGGTCTTATCCCTCACAAGCCTAGACAATAGTAAGTCTTAATCTTCCTTAGCACTGGGCTTAGAATGTGTGTCTTGATTGCATATGAACAATTTCTGCTGAGTTGATAAAATCTCGACTGATGAGAAAATTCATGTCATTCATTTACTATATAACAAGTATTATCTAACTTTTGTTACAAATATCCAGAAGTCTGTATCAGTAATAATGATCACTAAACTGAGTCAAAAAACCATAACTTTGCCAAATGCTAACCGATTATCACAATTCTTTCAGTGACAGACTCACTAGGAAATTTGCAATAGTCACTTTAAACATTCCATCACACATTAAACACATAGCAACACTACCTTGTGAAAATTCTGCATTCCAAAAATTGCCATGCTCAAGGACTGAGTGCAGCAAACTGTGGCGCAAGACTCAGCCACTCAAAAATGTAGAAAAATATTTGTTAGCTTGATATTTGTTGATACTGAAGTCAAAAATAATCTACACAATAACATAAGAGCAAAAACAGTTTCTGTCATACATAAGTTATCTGGCCGGTTGTTTATTTCTTAGCTGGACATTGCAATGCAAACAGGCCACAGGAGACAACCAATCTTTTTGCCTGTAAGGCTGTAATTTTGCCAAATGTTTACCGATTGTAAAAAAAAATTTCACCACCAAAGGTAGTGATAAATACGTAGTGAAATGATAGCTGAATAGCCCATCACACCTTAAATGTGTACTTACACTACCTTGTAATTTATCATTAATCACAATACATGTTTCAGATAGTCACTATTTTCAGACCTTAATATTTCACAAGGTAGTGTAGCTACAACTTTAAGGTGTAGTGAGATATTTAATAATGAGTATTGCAAATTTACTGGTAAATCTACCAGTGCAAGAATGTTGAAAATCGGTTAGCATTTGGCGATGTTACAGACAAAAGTCTAGTGTCCTGGTTTTTTGACTCAGTGTATATCATCTTTAATCACAGTGTGAAAATAGTTCCTGAAAGACCACACAGGGTAAAATTTAAAAGCACTTTCAGCACAATTAGGGTGTTATTGCACCTGTATGATGTATGTATCACAACAGCAGCCCTCGAGTTGTAATTCTGTTTCTTGTAAATAAAAAGAACATATGCAATGTTGGAACTTAACATTTTATCACCTACATTCACTTAATGCACAGCAAAGACCTTACTGCCAGCATTATGACAGTTCTATAACTACATCACATATTACAGATTCAGCAAGCTATTCCCTCTTCAAATTACATGTAATCACAAGTCAAACACAATCAAATACATGTATAGTGTAACAAGTACAACACCGTAAGTCATGACCATGGCTGATAACTTATTACATAAATAAACAACAATAAAAAAGATAAAAATGGCATCAGTCTTGCAAAAATTACACTGAATATAACCATATATGGCACTAGGAAAAGCCAGATTGGACAACATGCAGAAAAATTATGAAAGATTAATTATGTACAGAATGACTTCATTGTAAAATTAAAAACATCAATTAAAAACACATTACAGGTTGAGGCTGGTCTGTATCAAGTAAATATCATGAGACATGTACATTAGCTGATGGAGGATGTGACCCACAGACAATTAAAAACACTTTGAAGTGAGTCAGGAGTCAGTATGTGAAGTCCAGTGAGTTCCGTGGTTGAGGTTTGCAATAGTATCCAGCTTAGCAAAAATTTAGCACAAATCACAGTCATAGAAACAACCAGCTAACTGGTGAATTTGGCAAATGACAGTAAAGCCAGTACATGTGTGCACTTGTATGAATGCATACACCTGCAGTCAAAATGATGCATAAAATATAAATTACAGTATACAGAGTGCACCAAAGTCTCAGCCTACCTTACAGCAAAGTATCTTTCGTAATATCTGGAGTTGGAAGGAAATAAGATACGATAATAACATGAACTAACTAGACACTCGAGATGTATTTTTCTCCATGGCTGCCATAAGTTGGTCACTTTTAAGTGCGAGTATTACTTTTAACAGCATAATACACATATTTGATAAAAAGTTTAAGAATGCTTGGCAAATTTTAAATCTCTGTCAATAAAATAATAAAGTTGAATGATTTGATTAAAAACTCGGCAAAACTGACTGAAGAAACCAATGTTCAGATAGCAGTCATCCTTCTGCATACATGCAAGAAAAAATTGAGGTTGGAAAACAAGGTGATTGGCCAGTAGCTGGACAGCATTTCACTAGTCATTCTGGCTTAAGAACGTAAACTGAACATCGTTTGCACGAAGACAGCATTCTCTCATCGGTTTCAAACATTTCTTCAACCAGTCATGTCATACTCAATGCTCAAGTTAGAATTATGCTATTTTTATCCATGGCTGTTTGTTTGCATTGTTTCTTTGAATTATTTAAAAAAATGAATAACTTTACAGTCTTCAAATTCTCAAATAAATTCTGCTTCATGTTATGCATTTAGAATGTTGTGGTTCCAAAAATTGGAAAGTTACAGATCTTCATATAGCCTACCTGTGTACAAAATTTGACAACTCTAGCTTCAGTCAGTCCCGAAATATGAATTGGGCCCCCAAAATTAAAAATGGGTCGCATCACTCGTGTGACATAACCAACCATGCCCCTTCAGAGATAATTAGTTGTTCATAGGCTAGGACTTGCTACTATCAGTCTGTGTACCAAATTTGAAGTCTGAAAATATAAAATGTGACACAAAATGTAGAAATTGGGGTGGTTCGAGCAGCTAGAGATCTCCCAAGATAACATAATCATTCGACAGAGAGTATAGGACTTTCTATTTGACTCTAATACAAACTATACATCAGTCTTGTACCGTTTCGAGTTATAATGAGTT
>Ga0209782_1000945_pt1 | contig 14151 bp, 11 predicted proteins | sample WorMetmaBAHAMAS1_FD_187390 | JGI IMG/M metagenome (GOLD analysis project Ga0209782, IMG submission 187390) | Marine gutless worms symbiont microbial communities from Max Planck institute for Marine Microbiology, Germany - Inanidrilus... | ecosystem: Host-associated > Annelida > Digestive system...
ATACCTCGATAACTCAGCCCACTTTGTCCTTTTATTTGTGACTAAAAATGTAGAATTTACAACTTTCACGCAAACTGTTATGATTAGAACCGTATTGCTAACACCGGAAGTTCAACAAACATCCAGTAAAGCTGGATCTGGGATAAATATTCTTTATTTACTGACGGGCCCTATTAAGTTAAGGTTTAACGTCCCACTGGACATTAAATAGGCCATATCGGAAACGCTCTTCCCAGCCAATCTCTTGGCTGGTACCGATAAAATCAATTAAAAAACAACAGTACAATAGGCCTAAATCTAGGCTAACACAAAAATAAATATACAACACTAAATCAACTAAATACATATCATCAAACACAAAAAAACTACAACGTAAAATGAACCGAGACTGATAACCCAGTTTTAGTCGCCTCTTACGACATCCGGGCGAAATGGAGCGGGCGTATTCTCAAAGGAAACGATACAGGAGAAGTAATTTATAAGAACGAAAAATGCGTGGCACAGCCAAGCGTATAGGCCGCTAAGCGCCGTAATGTCGCCCCTAGTGAATAGTAATGAAACACACTTACTAATCGCCGCCTTGCCTAGCAGCCCCGCCCCCTACTGAACATACCTAAGTCATCACAGAAAATTTTCGACGCAGACTGTACAACTTCTTATGTCTTAAACTACGGGGTCACTGAACAGAATTTCACTATATATTTCTACAAGATGTACAGAAATGATTGCCAATTACTCTGCTGCAATCAAAATTGCTATCTTCCAATTCGTTTCAGAACGCCAACGTGCCGAATGAAGATCGTCGTAATTGCGGCTAAGTTGCGGCAAAAACTGCGCGTTTTAACAGAGTAAACTCCGAGATTACGGGACGCAAGTTCACCAAATTTACTGTACGATGTAGCCAGATTATTGCCACTGAATCTTTTTAAAGCCGATTTATGATTGGCCAATCCGTTTTCGAACACCGAAGCAATGTCTGCAAACATCTCCCAAATTTAACTGGTTGCCATAACACCGTCCCTAGGGCAACTGCCAAATGAATATCGGGATAATCATCCCTATCAATACACCTGGCAAACCTGTAAAGTAGGTCAAGATAGGTCCAGGACTTATTCTGAGATATTTGGCGTGATATGCCGATTTTTGCCATATCGCCGCAAAAGGTGTTACTGTTAACAGCATAAACTCTGGGGTTTCTGGACAAAATGTCACCAAAATTCTATACAATGTAGAGAAATTCATTCTATTCAATCTTTTGCAATCAGAATTGCGATATTGCAATCCGTTTCGGAATGGCAGTGCGACAAAGGAGATTGGTCCGGGAAAAACGCCGATTTTTCGACTTTAATTGGTTGCCATGGGAACCTATGTGAGAAATCGAAAAAAGGTAAATGATGTGAACCAGCCCTTTCACCCCTCGTTCGTTCGTTCATCAGGGTCGGCGGTTGGCGGTCTTTCAACGTGCCTTCAGCCTACCGCCAGCGCTGACGCCTAGACATGGCCCAGTGCGCTATTTCCCTCTAACCCTGGGGCTTGTACTATATATTTATAGAGCCTAGCTTAGCAGGCGGATTTATCTAGCAGAGTGCCGACACACGGTCTTCCTACAAGACCGCTGACCCCTGTTGTCCACAACGGCGGCTCTCACCACACCCAGACGCCACCAATCCGGGTGTGATGGCCTGTCACATTTTAAAGAGGACACAGGCGAACCCTCTGTACCTGCCCGAGAATAATCTCATAGCATGCAGAAACCTGATTCGACATGCCGGCAGGGGCGGGCGGGAGACGAACCCTCGCCCTGCCGAACTAGCCAGCCAGCCAGGCTCACTGCACTGCAGCTCCGACAGCCTTAGCCCTCTGAGCCCTACCAATCCTGAAATTTTGGTGAAGTTCACTCCATTAAGTTCTTAGCTACTGGGTCTAGAAAGTCGACCATTAAAAAATAAAAATGAAGAAAAACACTGGCAAAATATATAGCAAGTTTGCCGAGCGGGCTAAAAAATACAAACCATCTAAAATGTTCTGTAGTGCGTTTAGTAAGTCATGGCAAAAATTTGTGATTATGTGAGGTGGCCTGAAGAAACAGGCTACTACTGCAATACTTATTGCAATACTGTAGGCTATTAACAACTCCCTGGTCGGGCTCAAGCAGGCATATGAGTAGTAGGCATAGATTACTGCGAAATGACTTGTTGAAAGTTGCTACTGAATGGAGGACCTAACACACGTTCAAACAATTTGGTCGCCTATCCAACATTAAATGGCAACAAATACAATAACCCAAGGGTGTCACAGGATTATTGGGGGACGTAAAGGAAGAATGGGGACCTGGGGGACGGAAGTCCCCAGCGCGGGGTCCAGGGGCGGATCCCCAGTAGAGGGTCTGGGGGACAAAGTCCACCAGAAGCTGAGCATTTTTTGTGAAACAACATATAATTTTTGCATTCAAATACAACAAACAACAGTTGTTGCTGTTACTGGATAAAATAAACCTGGACATAGTTTCTTGTGTTCACTCGAGTCGACATCCTAAACGACATCACTTCTAAAATATTGGGGGGGGGGACATGTCCCCCCTGTCCCATAGGGATCGACGCCCCTGCAATAACTTTTTATGATGTGTATGACATTTCAGCCTTTCAACTAGCCTATTCAATGGCACTGATAAATAATATTCTCACATGTAACTAACTACTAGGTGTTTTTGTGTTTTACTTACGGCAAGGGCAGCTCAATGTCCTTCGCAAGTTCTACACTGATACTGGTAGCCCTACTGCAAGATAATGGGCTGCATTTTCCAAACTACGGGTGACCGACTGAGTTAAGGTTTTACGTTCCACTCTACACAGAACAGGTTATGTCGGAGACGCTCTTCAAAGACAATCTCTTGGATAGTACTAAGAAACCAAAACTAACACAGCAAAAGCCAAAAGTAACCATTCATCAGCAACATAAAGGTACTATTATAAATAAACACAAAAAACTTAAGCCAGATTTGGTCGCCTACATATTACAACTTGTCGTTGGGAAAGAAATAAGGACGGATTCTCATCGCTCGTGGGACCGAAACTAGGAGTACCAATCGTACTCATTACATGTGTAATTGGGTCAAAATCCGTAAGAAGACATCAAAAGTACGAGATCAAACAATTAAAACTTTATATATACAACAATACACATAACCAGCAGACTCGAACAACACATTACACATGCACAACAAACAACAAGTAGCATGATTTGAAAGTCTACTCAAACGATGATTGTATTCACGTTCTAAAAACAGCCATCAATAAACTCATCATCTCGCCGATAATAACATGCAAATGTACATCGTATACATTGGAAGAATATTCATATATATACGGACATTTTGTGGCCTGTTTTCCACATTTTTAAGGACAGTTCCACATACGTTACTAGGTCTATCTGTAAATCGACGGAACAATGAAGCCCGGGCCCACATCTTGAATTTAAATGTATACGGAACTGGTTCCGTTAAAATATGAAAAACGCCACAAAATATACGGATATTTTTACAATGTAGGCACCAGGCATCAAGACTACATGCGAGCAGCTGGCAGACGACTTCTAACGTCGTACCTTTGTATTCCCCGTTCAAAGGCTGGTCGCATCAAAGTTTAAAATGACACTTCTCTGGGGCATGGCATGATAGCCACGTTGATTGTCCGTCCGAACATCATCAATGACGATATTATGCGTGACAAACTCCATCGTTGGCAAGCAGTGCTTAAAATGGTCAGCAGGAGGCGGGGGGAGGTAAGTTGGACAGATGATCGAATGAGGAGGTATGGGGCGATAAGAGATGTGCCCTTTCCCAGTGAGGGATGGTGCCCAAGAAAATTTTAGAATGTATTACCCCTCAAATTGGTGCCTTTTGGTACTAATTTAGGGCTACAAACTGAGATGGAAGAAAACCAAGGTGGGGATCAGCCCGTCGCAACCTCACTTTAACCATTGTTGACATGTGCGAGTATACTGTGACAGCCGGATTCATATTTTTCAGCCACTGAGGGACCCACAAATTTGGGGCCACACATTCTAAAAAGAAGTTTTTCTCTTATTTTCTAAATTCTTTCACCGTAAAGACAGTCAGCAGAAAATATGTGAAACCCACCACATTTTAAATCATAGATGTAAAAATGTTGTAGAAAAAAATGTTAAAAAGTTAAGAATAGGACTTTAAAATGCGATAAAATGCTAATCAAATTCCAAGGAGTGGAGACGCTGCATGCATGGGTGACTTGACGAGGCACAAAATAAGTAAAATAACACAACTCTGCATACTGTATTAAATATCTGTGCTGCTCTGTCAACCTATTTTGAATGTGTGACTGAAAGGCAAAGTAACAAACGACATATCTACAGGGTGCGCCAATAAAAAAAATCACCTAGAAAAAAATGCAGTATTTCAGCCATGATAGTATGGATTTGAGCCAAACTTTCAGACTTTGTATGTGAGTATTCACACAACATATACTGCAAATTTTATTTAAATAACTGACAGAGTACCTCAGCTACAGCAGTTTAAACTTTAAAGTTCACTTTTTCGAGTGAACATGCAGTTGCACATTGAATATGCATGAAAATCAAATCAAATATTTCACAGATTTTCATTAACAGTTAAAATGTTTCAACCATGAATGTCAGATGCCTATAGCTCACTTTGTATTTAAAATGACTGTCCTCAATGTCAGTGTCTAGCAGTTGCAGCGACATACGATCGAAATCTGTTGCCAAATGATACAGATTTCTTATCAATAAATTCGTGAAGCAAAGCATTCTGTATTGTCGACAAAACGGTCTTTTATCTGGTATTACGTTGGCCAGCTTTGTCATGTGTCTTTGATAGTGTCCCAGCATAGAATCACACATGATAATCCATTGGCACATTCATATGGCGTATTTTCTGTTACTTTTACACCAGAATTGCAGTTTAGTTACAGGTTGACTTAGAAAACTCTACTTGTAAGTTTAAATTTTAAACCACAGCAAATATTGTAACAAAATTTGCTGCGTATGTGGCTGAATCCTCCTCCGTGAAAGAAGTAAATTTGGTGAAAAAATCTGTTACGCTAACTGAGATAATGAATTTTTTTTAAGGGATTGTTTTTTATTGGCATACCCTGTATATTTTACAGATCACACAGTTTGATTTTCTGTCTGTGTCACGAGCGCGAAGTGCGATACACAGAGCCACAATCGTGCGAAGCTCGATTGTGTCTCGTACTTCACTCGATTGTGGCTCATAAATCACTAAAATACTACTGTGAGTTACATTTATACTAACATTATAATAAAAATGTTCCAAAAATTTTTAAACTGCCAAAACAAACATTTTTAACATGTGAGAAAAATAGCAAACATAAAAAAGCTTTTTGTTAAATCTACGTCTTAAACATGTCACCACCCCATTGTGTAAAATATCTGGCACCACGCTATACAGTTTTCTAGACAAAGTGACAAATGAGCAAGCCAGAAACTGTCGCATCTGCTTGATGTGATATGCAACTGGTGATAATGCGATTACGAAAATTTTTTTTAAGTAAGTAGATTATTTGTACTCGATGTGATAGATGGTCACATCGCAGAAAACCTGCCAAGCAGGAATATGTGGTAACTAGCAAGTCATGACTGTGACCCGCTGCCAACATGATCTACTGCACCGCTGCTACGACCATCTCATTACAGGTAACATATTAACAAGAAAATAAAATATATGTACAACACCTGAAAAATATTATCGTTGCTTAGCACAACTGCGACAAACGTCGAAACTGTCTGCTTCTCAGAAGAGGAGAGATAGGAAGCCCAGTGACCAACTGTTTGTGATGCACTATTGATCCTGAAATCACCTTTCCTGTGCATCTTGACAACATAAAAGAAAACAGTGGTTAAATACTGGGATTTCATTAGGGGAATAATCCATAGTGAACCACAATGTGCCCCATTATCCGACATGCAATTGTTGCATCTGTCACCGCTCCTCTCATGCCAGGCACAGGCATGATTCACTAGCATTTATGGGCCCATTCCATGGGGCCACAGCGGTCCCCTCTGTCACGCGTTGTCGTCGTCGTTGTGGACATCGCACGCCGCCTGCGCTATAGCTATAGCTGGCATGCCACTAGCGACACCTGGTGAGTGGCAATGTAACGGCGGCTTCGAATGCTTTTTGTTAGAGGGAAGTAAACGGTAGCAAGTTGTTTTTTTACACTGTACAGAACATTGTCAGCGCGACAACTTGAAGAGATTCGGGTCCATGACGACGGCATATCAATACCACTAGCTATGCCTCCACACTGGCAAGAGCACTGCAACAAACTGACAGCTCCAGTGGCAAGCCTGCTAAAAACTGACAGCTGTGTGTGTTGTTATCGGATTTTGGACCTGTCGAGATCCAACACCTGAGCACGGCTTAAGTCAGCAAAAAAAAAAACTGGACCATTCAGCTGTGCAAGGAGGAGTTGTATGACCCTACCAATTCGCCTGGTGGGTTTATAGATGCTGTATTAATTTCATGCAGTTCATACGGGATCAGTGTTCCGAAAACTGCGGCGGACGAGCGGCACCGTCATTGACCTGCTGGAATACGATTCCGTCAAACTGCCGATGAAACTCTTCCGAGTGCATTTCGGTCAGCACTGGATTGTTCTGGAGGTACTGAGTCAGCTCTTCGCTCGTAATTGCCTCGCTCATGTTAGCACCGAGGTTCAGCGAGTCCGAACCACCAGGAATTGATAAGTCATTGTTAATAACCGAGTTGACCGGAGCAACAGCAGCAGCAGGCGTCGGCTGGGCCTGGTTGTGGTCGACACCGACGTTGAAGTACTGGCCGACCTCAGTGGCCAATACCCTACCGTCCACCATGCCGGGTAACGTAAACACCGAACTATCGGCAGCCAGCGATGCAAGCGGAAGAGAAGTTCCGTCCGGCATCACGACGGCAAGGTCGTCCTGGATGTATCGGCCGCTATTCTCTGCTGCAGACATGGCAGTGTCAAGTGTCGCCGACGATTGGCCGATGTTGTCAAATGTGTACGCTGGCAGCGCCGACGACATTCCAGCATTCTGATCACGTTCTGCATCAATATACAATCATTTATACAGCTGTTTTCCGAATTAACATGACGTTGGACAGTGGTTACCTAGAGAATCTCCGAAATAACGTCTGCAAGACAGGGGTGTTCTTTACAGTCTGGATGCCTTTCAAGAAGTACAACCAATATGTGAGATAGCACTGGATTAATTGATTGATTAAGATTTTACGAGTTATGCCCCACTCAACACGAAATAGGTCATATCGGAAACATTCTTCCCAGCCAAACTCTTGATCACTGCTGAAGAAACGAAAGCAACACAATATAATCAATAAAAACAAAAAATGGTTAAGCTAACAGAAAAGTACATAAATACTAAATCTAGGCAAACAATAACACAAAAAAAACGAAAACAAAAAGCTAAACTGAAGCTGAACGGCTCACACGTGTGTATGTGTCACTGTGCATGACTGTCATACACAACACAGAACTGAGTTCTGACAATCTTTCCTCTTAACCTCCAGATGTACAACACAGCTCTGATGGTGTCACTTGGAGAAATGGAGAATAGAGCCATCACATGATTAATCACAGGATTTTCATCAATTAATCATCTACAAAAATTGACTAAAATAATGCTTAATTTTCCAGAAGGTCACAATCCTATATCGTCAGACCGCTGACTGTGGGTTTCACTTCCAGCAGGTGTTTCTCACATTAGTATTTTAAAGTAACAACTCTAGAATGCAGTGCTTATATCCGCATGACGCTATGACAGTGTGGGAATTAGCCGTCGTCATATGTCTGTATGTGTGTCCGTCTGTTAAAACAATGGCTGCATGAATCGAGCTGATTTTTTATATACAGGTTTCTCTACACTGTCTTTTAATGAAATTACGGTACCTCAGAAATAAGGGTACTTGCCCCTTGAACTTATTTTAAAAAAATGGACCTAGAAAATTAGGCCACGGCATGCAGATAGTGGTCGGTCTGCTGTTTAGGCACCACCTGGCAGTGACAGTGATGGCCAAGATGAAAAGTGCGACCTAAAGTCAATGAGATCAGTCATTGGATGATCACACTTAGGCTTTCAGCTCCGTATACTGCACGATGGTAGAATGGGTGGACGAAAAAGCTGAAGGAACACGTTGCGTGGGTGCAATCAGCGTTGACACCATTAGGTGATATACTTGTTGAAGATAGGAGCATATGAGCCAGATGGACAAATGAAAAGCAGGGATGTCATATGACTAAATATTTAAACTGATGATTTTAAAAATTTAATGATTAATCGCATGTCAGAAATTAGTCAGTTAATCACCGATTAATTGGTGACAGGACTAGACGATAACCATTTCTACAGCAGTTTCCCAAGTTAACATGTGTTACACAGTGGTCTGCCAGAGTTCTCCAGAATTAAATCTGTTATTTCACGGTAAAGATGCCTTTAAAGATACACAACCAATAATGTCAAAGCATTCTGCATCTACAGCAACTGGCAGTAAGAAACTCTCAACAAGTAATTACAGTGGTCTATAGTTGTTGAAAGACAGCAGTGAACAAACTCAAACTGTGAAACTAGACAGTCTTCAATCAACGCTAACCGACCATTTCAGCAATATTTTCCCTCATGTGAATGTAAATTTTAACCTACGACCTTAACCCAGTCATCTTAGCATCGTACTGAAGAAAATAAACCTAACACGATGTACCAATAAACCAAAATATACTATAACACAAAAAGATATAAAAATAACATAATTAAAGGCACACATCTTGCCTGCAAATGGATGAAATAGATCCAGTCTATTCTTACAGTCCTGAGACCCTGAGGGGTGAAAGGGTGCCAATTCAAAGGTTGAATCAATATCGCTGATGGCTTAACTAACCTTTCTTGAATACAGGTTTTCGTTTAGCTCTTGATATACCACCAAACGTAGGAACTGTTGAACTATCATCGTCTATAAACCGATAAATCAACTTATAAAGCAAAGAATTAAGTAAGTAAGTGTCATTCATTGACTGCACGATAAGCACACATATTACAGTACACGAACACAGGCAAAATCAAGAAAGTAGAAATGATTGAAAATATAAAACATATGACACCATAAAAGCATGCTAAAACAGCTAAAAACACTAGGCTAAATATAAGAAAAAGGAATCCATTTACAAAACTGTTTTTTAACAGATCCAATTCAATATGTGCAGCTTCTGAGAGAATTTAATGTTTCCAGTAGATTCCTATGCAGTAATTCTGTTGAAACTTTCAACAGATCTGGATTATATTTTGCCTAAAACACGTTAAAAGTTTGCTGGCATGATAGTTTTAGGTATTAATAAAAAACTGCGACAGCAGGCCCTTTCAACAATTTCCATAACGTTTTCGAATATAGTACAACATATAATTAGGATATGGTCAACTGACACAAAAAGTAAAACAACAGCTTGTAGTGACAATAAGCTCCACCGAGTGAGAACTCATCCCTTCCGTGGCATTTTCAGCCAGCAAGGGTTAACCCTGCATATGACCCACATTGCCCGGAGAGCCAGTTTAATTAACAGCTGGCACCTTTAACTGGCCAGGCAAGTATGCCAGCAGTCCTGATAGCACACCGTACAATTATCAGAATCTCTATCAGCCCTAACAGTGGTAGTGAACTTGGCTAGAACTAATTGCACCTCAGACGGCATGGGTAGCTACTGAAATACCAAGACTGTATAGCTGTAAATGGGCATGCACCACAGTACTAAGTAAACTCAGCATATGCAACCACTGAGCCAAACTACCACCGCAGACGAACTTAAAGACGAGACAAAGTTCTTCTCAAATGTCTGGAATGCCACAAGATAATGAGAACATCTCAGCCTTTTCTTTGAGGCTGAAGCTACATCATGTCGTAAAGTTTGGAGAATATTGGTTTACAGTCGACTGACAGAGTTAAGGTTTAACGTCCCACTCGACACTAAATAGGTCATATCGGAGATGCTCTTTCCAGCCAATCTCTTGACTAGTACTGATAAAATCAAAGTATAAAGCCAAGAGACAAAACCAAAACCATATAATAAACGTAGGATAACATGAAACTAAACCTATAGACATTAAATCAGAGAAATACAAATCATCAAACACAAAAATACAACAACAAAAAATGAACAGAGACAAATCATAACCCATGTTTAATCGACTTCTACGACATCTGGCCTTGAAACAGAGTGGAGCTATTCTCAAAAGAAAAAATAAAGACGTAAATAAAAAAGGAAAATATAAGCAACAGAAAAAGAAAGCAAGTTACAAGAGGCAAAAGGAAACAAGTGATAAGGGAAACAAACATACATACAATATATTTACCATGTCTTCTATGGCACATTAGGCCCTGGTCCATGCACCGGGTTATTGGTGAAGAGACGAGACAGCTATAGAGCAGAGAAAATGTAACTCGATGCAGTATATAGTAAATCGCATTCTACTATGTAGAACGAGCAATCCACAGTAATTAGAACAGCACTTACCGTTAAACGGTGCCAGTGTTTTTGGCAAATGAGAAACGTCAGTGATGAAACTTGCGTAACTCTGCTCTGCCGTTTTACGACGCTTTGCTTGAAATCCATGTGGATCTGAAAACAGTTATTCATCTCAGCAAATGGTCCAAACATGCACTTAGTGCAATTCTATGATTTACACATGCGTCTTCTATTATATTCACACATATGCAGTTCAGCATGCGATGCATCTGCAGTAACTGATGATTTCACTCATCTGGCAATCGATAATACATTGCAGGTGCAACTACGTACCTTGATCAGCGGGGCGGTACATAAATGGCTTTGGGTCGCCGAAATCACCACTGGATGGACGAAAAAGCTGAAGGAACACATTGACTGGCTCAGTGACTGAAGAATCTCGGTACGGAGGCGTCTTGAACACAATTGCATACTGATGATGAACGTCTAAGTCACCGATGTCCGGATATGCTTCCCACACAACTTCGCCATCCGGTGACTGCTCAAAGAATCGAATTTCTATATCGTCTACAGAGAAACGCAACTTTTTCATGTTTTACAAGGTCAACCTGAGGTTAGCCAACAATGCCAATTAAGAACTGGCAGATTTCTTGGAGCAAAGTTTTACTGCAGTGCTGATATGCCCTTGCTGATGGTAACAATTATCTCTTAATGAGACACTTGCAATTTTTGTGTTTAAAATTATCTCTGTAGGTGAATTCTTTGTGTACCAGTATTTCGTGCACAAATTTTTCTCTCCAAAAAATAATCAAAGCTATTAAGACAACAGACAGCACACCACTTAATGCTACAAACTGCCGTTAGATGAGCTTATTTGTTCAAAAAAGTTCGTAAACACGAAAACCCGACAATGCGAAGAAATGAACTGCAGTATGATGTAGTACATCACCTTTCTTGACTTTCTCACAGAGTATAATCATTTCATCACCTCCGACAACAGATCCGGTCATAAGACTTAATCGCACGATGACCAACTCATGGACTGTCTCTGAAGCATCATCACATTCACAACCAGTCATAACCAAAGAAACCAGACGGATAGTGGTGACTGCAAAATAACTGATATATAGTGATCCAAATAAAATGTGTTCAAACTAGAATACCTAGCGGTATATGGTCGCGCCTCTATGGGCTCTTAACACAATAAAAAATTTGTGCTCCCAGAAAAGTGGACCAAATTCACCAAAAAATATTAGGGGATGCTACCCCCTAAGACCTCCCATCGTGCCAAATTTCATCGAGATCGGTCAAACCAGCTTGGAGAAAAGCGTTAAAAAGCGTTACCTTTTCGGTCCTTCCCGACGTTTATTTTTGGCACGTACGGACAGAAACGTGACTACTTGAGTCGCGCCTCGCAGCGTGTGAGAGGCACGACTAAAAAAGTAATACATCTGTTTTTCATATAATTTTCAGGTATTTTCACAAATTTTTATCAACAGACTGAGAGATGGACGGATTGCAGCATTGGTTAATGCCCCCTACTGCAAGGCGGGGTACAAAGAGTAGTGACAGTCAGCCATTTACTAAACATCAAATAAGTCTATTACTGTATCGTGACCAAAATGTTTAAACTCAAAACAACAACTAATTAGGAATTATCAATACTATACATTAGTTCAAAGCTGACAAAAATCACATCAGGTGACTGCATTAAATACAGTAAGCCTGTATCATCATACAGGAAAATGATGCATATCATATATAGTACCAACTGTCAGCACAAGTTAACAACTATGATTAATTATTATCAAACAGCATCGATGCCAAGACATCACAGTCCCAGTCTTCACTATTATCCGAGTTCCATTTGTTTAATGAAACTCAACTTACAGTGGGAGCCTCGTTAAATGGTCTCGTTAATTCTGGTTTACGATCTACAATCCAGTTCATAACACCGAGATACTGACTCTTGTCAACAATGGTCTGAGAAACAATCGGCGAGATGACACGGGTGAACCGCCGATTTGCATCCGGCAGGAACGCCTGAAAGCACAACCTTACGATGCCGAGGTCGGTCTTGTCTGTGGTCGGCAGACCCGCTAGACAACAACAACAACAAAATTCATTTCAACCATGTCCAGGGGTGATGTCACAGGGGAAGGGAGGGAAGAGGTAAACCTCCCCCACTTGCCTCAAGGGCCACCTGTGGGATTTGCACCAAACCAGTGGTACCCCTAGTCGCCCAAATATACTCCGTCATCAGCTAGTACTAGTCTCTGGCAACTGTCAAAATACACCAAAATCTACAGATATGAATGCTGGGGCAAAGCCCCCAGACTCCCATATACTAAGAAGGGGCTTAGGCATTCATCCCTATACTCTACCCATAACCCCCTCCAATATAAAAAATCTGGCCTCACCACTGACCATATCCCACAATGTCACAATACTGCAGACAAGAATGTCAAACAGGTCACTCTGGCTGAGATATGGCAATATAGCAATTTCCAAACAAACCTTTCAATGGACACTGTACACAGCTAATTCACTCTACCACTATCATCGTCATCATCTCCACTGCGATGGTCATTTTCGGATCCAGATGAATACACGATTTAGATGGTTAGCCCTCAGTTGCCGTTCTAAATTTTTTCCAAAAGCAACCTTCAGCTGTAAGTGGCACAGGTGTTCTATGGGTCTGATGCCCTTCCTGTCATCCAACCAAAAGTATCAAATCACTCAAGAAAACTTATCCTATGCACTTAGTGAATATATTATAGTTCTTTCCTGTTTGAAATGTAAATACAAAGTTCTGTAACTAAAGATCTGTCAAAGTAGCAAGAAAGCTGCTACAAAGAAAGTATCCACAGTTTTACCATGCGAATTTAACAAATTCTTTTAATGTTCGTAGATGATATAGACTTTTAGCTAACTGTTTTTACAAAGATTCAGATATAGCTGACTCTGCAAGGTGGGAATTTAAATGGAATAATGCATACAGACATTTCCTAGCACCAACAACTATTTACCCAGGGTGGCACATTTTTGGCTCATAGCTGCCAGTGACAAAGATGGTTTTGTGCCATGTGGTATAAATCTCGGTAAGGTTAGAAGACCTTTGCTTGAAAAACTGCATAAATGGGTATTTAAAATATGCCAAAAATCCCATCAAATTCATGTAGAGCAGACAGTTACCTTAGCAATATGATTTGACATCAAACAAATAACAAAACAGTCAGCTTTTGTTCAGTTGCAAATCATGCGCATTCGGAATTCAGCAGTTTGAACAGCCAACGTGTGACCGAAACTTACTTGCAAATGGATCCACACGAATGCTTTGTCGTGTCTCTAAACTTCCCGGCACTTCTTTTTTTGTGCAGCACTGAATACCGACACCCATCAAGCTGAAATACACGATAAACGTACATAGTAACTGCAGCATTACACTTTAGTCTGCACAATGTTGGTGGCGTTGGCTCAGTGGAAGAACGTCGGTCTGTGGCCGGCGGTCTTTCCCTGTCCTGCGCCCGACCTGCAGCTGACGGGTGACCACTCACGTGGGTAAGCCGTCCGCAGCAGGTCAGCCAACTAGGTCAACTCAGCCTTTCATCCTTTTGGGGTCGAT
>Ga0209782_1000946_pt1 | contig 14151 bp, 10 predicted proteins | sample WorMetmaBAHAMAS1_FD_187390 | JGI IMG/M metagenome (GOLD analysis project Ga0209782, IMG submission 187390) | Marine gutless worms symbiont microbial communities from Max Planck institute for Marine Microbiology, Germany - Inanidrilus... | ecosystem: Host-associated > Annelida > Digestive system...
CCTCAGAGGCGCGACAATATACCGCTAGGTATTCTAGTTCACATGGTAATCAGTGTTCTTCTTTGCTCAATGCCAGTAACTCTCTGGATAGTTATATAAACACAATAAGTGCCTTTCAGTTTCATAACCAGTTAAAGTAATGCTTACAGTTGATCATACTGTATTCCATGAAAAGGAGAAAGGGGCGTCGTGTATGACAGTATGGGACGTTTTTGTGCTTTTGGGCAGGTTTTGTACTTTCATGTCAGATCTTCGTACAAAAAAAACTTATTTTTTTAAAAATCCTAGCATTTAGTAGCCCTGAAAAAGTCGTTTACATGCCTGCCAAAAGGTATATTTATCATTCTAAATTTTAATAAAGCACGAGAAGTGGCAGTGACATCAGACAGCCATAATAAAATCATCTGCACTGCTAACCACACTAGCACCTTGTCACTCTAGTATTCTTTTATAGGCTAGATACTCTTCTGATTCCCAAAAAAACACTGTCACAGCACTAAAGACAGTTGGATTCTAATGATAAACAAATATTTTAACACTTTAATTAAAATTAAATACAGTAAAAAATTTATAATTTAAAAATTAACAAAACTTATTCAATTGATAAAAGCAAATAACTGGCTGCGTGTGATGATGCAAATATATTTAACAAATAAAGCAGTGACATCACTTTTCTTGATACATCGATAATACGATAAATCATCATTCTATTTCAGTACATACCCAGCTGTCTTGCAAATGTTTGTTCAGAACACAATAAACAGCAGCAAACACTGTATTACTATATTTCTTATAATCGTGTACTAACTTACTTTTATCATGTGGAAAATATTCATTTGACCAATAACAGCTGGAATAGCACTACCAGTGGTGGATCCAGGAATTGGTCGTAGGGAGGATGATAACCCCTCCCCACCCTTGTCTCTTCCTTGTCATCCTTTCTCCGCCATGAAGTGGCCCCCTTAAATCCAGCTATGGAGTCTGGCGGAGCACTGTAAGCTTGTTAAACACCTTTTAAAATGCATTTCGAGTCAAAAAGATCACTTGTGGTTGTAATAATTTGCCAAACATAACACGATATTTTCAAAAAGGTAACTTTTACAATTTACAGTCTTTCACTACCTTAGTTTAGTAAGCGAGTGACTGGCAGTATTTTTCACATGCAAAAAACTGCTGTTTGTCGATGGGGGATGCTTCCTTTCGTCCAGATATACCACTGGCAACTGGAAATGAGGTGTCAATGGTTCATGTTTACATAAGCTATGCATCCATACATACAGATATACAGACACAGAAATGTCCGTTACGTTCTCATCAACTGCTATGAGCTTCGCAGTGTGCTAGCTCGCTAAGAACTTCACTGATCATGCTGCTGCGAGGTACTTCTCTCTACAAATGCAACCAATAAAATTATCCATGCACAATTTCCTTCTTGATTAACTAAGTTTTGTTGGACCTTGTTAAGCAATAAATTAATCACAGTTAAATAACAAAACACATTGTCACACAGTATAATTGTTTTATTTTCACACAAATTTATGACCCTGCAACACAAATTACAGTACATGTACATGAAATAAATAGTGAACATGTGATTAGTTTGTTTAAACAAATTTTCAGATAGAATGTTTCATGGTTACAAGGTTTCTATACTGACAAGTGCATCACGTGGTCCCTTTGCAATAGTAGAGCTTCTTGTCTATTTGTTTTCCACTGTAACCATATCTCTACTATCTTACATCGTATCACAGTGTATTATCACTCTATTCCCAAAGATACCACGTGACTGACTACCCCAATTTGAGGGACAATTTGTCATCCCAATGCTAATACCTCACATGATGAACAAGTGTCCAAAAGTCTGAAGTATCTAGCTTTTGCTGTTCAAGATACTTTTTAGGAGGACTAAAAATAAAATGGGTCACATGACCATAACCACGTCCCTTTTGGGGGTGATATGTCATCCATTTGGTAAGACTTGATATAGCCTACCTGTACACAAAATTTTACAACTCTAGCATCCGCCATTCCTGCGATATGAATAGAGCCATAAACATTTAAAATGGGTCACGTGATGTAACCACGCCCCTTTAAGGGATGGTTTGTCTGTAGGCTAAAAATTGCTACAATCAACCTGCGTACCAAAGTCTCTCCGTTCACCAACAACGAAGATATGAAAGGCAATGCAAAATGTAGAAATTGGGGTTGTTTGGGGGGGGGGTTAGGTGTCACCAAGGACCAAGGTCATCGACAACATAACCATTTGACAAAGTGCATATGGCTTCCTACTTGACTTTACTAGAAACTATATTTCTTATCTTGTACCATCTCTGAGTTGTCAAAAGTGGTCGATTTTAACCTTCCCTACTTGCAAAATACGCCCCCATTAGACGTGAACCCATCTGAATGTCATGAAGATGGTCGGCATAAAAAAACTAGAGTCCCTGGGATATTGTGAGGCGTTGTTTGCATGATACTAGTGTAGCCATTTTGATACAATACCAGCATGTAATAGACAGACTGACAGACATAGACACATGGCAACAGCACATACTGCACTAGCATAGCATTGCACGGTAAACATGCAGTTAAATGTACATAAGTTATGATAATCACTGTATCATACCATGGTATATTATGCCGACAATCTTATTCATCTATTCATCTGTCACCATGGTATTCAGTGTCAGATCTTTTCTGTCAGCTGTTAGCTTGCTATCCTAGTTTTTGAAAGAGCTAAGATTCATGTTTTTGTTAACTGTGCATCAACCAAATACGTGACATAGAGAGACTGAGTGACACAGCATATTACAAATTATAAAAGCATTTATATAAAGAGACAAAGTTAAAATTACAATGTATGCAAAATACAGCAGTACCTCAGCCTTAGTAACAACATTCCTAATCTTGACGATGTTCTTCGAAATTTCATCTTCACCAATAACCACAGCCAGAGGAATCCCATTGTCTTCACAGTACTGGATCTGAGTTAAAAATTTGGGATTGGCACGATATGACTGTTCTGTCTGAAACACAGAGACAAACCATCAAATAGGCGAGTTCTGTTCCTTCATTTCAGACCAAACTGATACTGGGTAGCATTAGTTTTCGTTTAACTGGGCTACTTCTTCCAGTTGCTCAAGGACAGGCCAGTCTCCTAATTGCCAGCTTTTTGAGTACATAAAAACAAAAGAAAACACACTAACTGCACATTAGTTGTTCTATGCAGTGCTCTGTTTTCATCACTGTGACCACACAGCCGAGATCATTGTTCAATAGAGCACTTAAAAAAGCAAAAATATCAAACAAAGCAACAATACACAGGCATAACTATCAAGGTAACTGGATCCAGTCCTTACTACCAGTACATTATGTTAATTTATCACCCATCTGGTGCAATTCATGGCACTGGAATGAGTATAAAATTATCACTTGCTGTGTACATATGTGTCTGTCACACTCAAAAAATTTCAGAAATTGCCATCTCACTTAGTCATGTCATCTTTCTTTCCATCAGTGCATATTTTAAAACAAACATCCCAATACATTTTTATCGCAATACTGAAAATTATCACTGAGCATACATAATAACTGACTTCCAGTTTTCACAAATCTCATATTTCAGGTACACTACTGTCCAGCTTTCTTAAAAACAATTTTCACCAAATTTACTGTGAAATAAAATAGAAGTTACACCCATACATAATCAGTAAATAAAATTTTGGTTTTTGTTTTGCATGACATTTGACAGTTTCTGTCAACCAAATTTAGTAGTGTTACTGTGCATCTTGTAAAATTGTAAAGCAAACTAGTCAAAATGACTTCAAGTATCATATGTCTTCCTGATATGATCCTGCCAAACGCAGTTTACTGTCAGTTCAGTAACGCAACATCAATGTGCAAAAGCAGTTATAAAATTTACTAATTTGTTTACATATTAACAAAGTGAATATTAGTTACATTTCATATAACAAATGAACCAATAAGAAGTAAAAACTAAAGAGCAAACTCCTTTCGATGCTCCAAACATGCTTCAAATATAGTGTCTGAGTGACATAGAAAGAAGAAAAAACATAATTTACAAAACTTTCACCATCAGCAGTAAGCACACAAAAGAATCAAAAAGTCTACATCGCAAACTGTACCTTAATGTTTGCATCCCAGAGTTCCCTGCAAAGCCGGAGTCTTTCATCGACTAGCTTCTTCTGTGCAGAGACAACGTACACTTGTGTCTCAGTCGTACGGATCTTCTCACCAGCAGCATTTGCTTCCAGAATTGAGAAAATCCGCTCAATACCAATGCTGATTCCAACACACGGCACTTTTCGACCTTTGGCATCGAACATGCCAACTAGGTCGTCATAGCGACCGCCACCAGCCACACTCCCAAGTGATACAGCGTTCTCATCAACAGCTTCACTACCTTCATAAAACACATCGTATTTTCAAGTCATAGAATAATTTTACGTGGCTTTCAAATTATATTAAAGTATGCTGATAACACGGATAAGAAGTAATCAACATTACTACCACCACAATCACACAATTCAAGTGTGCATATGATGAAATTATCCACAAATTGGTCATGAACCATGCATATGAGATCAATTACATTGTGCTCCATAATATTTTTTTACAAAATTACAACAAATTACACATGCACAGCACAGAAATTATGGAAAATGTTTCAACAGGTTTATACATTAGGCCTACTGCAGATCACAGCATAAAAAATAATAAAACTGCCTATGTTTCACATAAGTTATAACAAAAAAATAACAACTAATGAACTATGTAAAACAATGTATTTGGATACACTAACAGTGAGCTAGATTACAAAAAAAAATGTTTTTAAAATATATACAACCGCAATATCAATACACAGTCATCTAAACTCTCTGAAAATTTTGGTAAAAACCCGATGAGAGTAAGATTATCATTTAATTTTTCTCGAACAGCTGCATCAATACCGTGTGCTTAAAAATGTATTTTTCTTACACCCTGCATACAATTAACTAAATGTTGGAGCTTCAAATTATAACAAACTCCATTCTAAATTCTCTAAATAATGAAAACATATCACATACTTTGTAAGACAGCCTCATAAATGACACCAGTGTAATAGTCCAGACCGCGAGCTAAACTCAAATCAAAGATAACCTACAATGCATGTCATGAAACATATTCATCGGTTGGTTAATTATTATACAAACTGATTAAAATGTTTGGTTGTGTTTTGATTAATCAGTTTGTATAGTATGTTAAAATACAAGTTTGAAAAGTGCACCGATAGCTACCTGGTACATATTGGAATCATTTCATAAGCTCTCATATACATCCAAGATCCTTGCTGTTATTTCTGCACCAATGAATCAGTGCAAAGATGACAGGAAGTCAAAAATAAAGTAGATTTTGCAAGAGAAGATACTACAGCAATGAAAAGTCCTAGTCCACAGAAAAAGATGACCTCACTGAACTCTGGTCTTATTTATCAGTATATATGGAAACTAACAGCATGATTAGTTCATATGTATAATATACAACCCGACTTTCACAGAGGTAATTAGGGTCAAAAAATTGCGCACATTATAACCTTATCTTTAGTTACACTACACTACACTGATGTCTTACACTGCAGAAGTCACGTTTCTTAACTATTCAAATACATGTATAATGTGACATTGGAATCAGTTCAGTGTACATTGAACGATATCGCAATTTATCTACTGTCTACATAACAGACCAGAATACAGACTCTCACAGTAGAATCAAATGGTCATACCTTGTCCAAAATTCCCATCAAATCACAGTACTTAAACAGCAGTTTCAAGTCTTCAAGGCCATTCATTGCAGCTTTACTTCGCGACAATCGCTCATCCTTTGCGAGACTATCAATCAATTCTCTATGACCTAAACAATATCAATACAAAATTAACTATTATGAAAATGTTAAGTGAGTTGTTAAACCATCTTTAACCAATGTACACAAAAGATAAAAGCTAGAAAAGTTTGGCAAAGCACAGCGTATAGCCGCTTGGCGTCATAGTGTTGCCCCTATAGCGAATACTTATGAAACACACCCAATTACTGATCACCACAGTGCCTAACAGCCCCGCCTCTAGTGAACGTAACTGAACTGAGTATGGTAAAATTATTCGACACCAGCTGTACAACTTCTTATGTCTTAAATTCTGGGGCCACTGAACCAAATCTGACAAAATTTCTACACAGAGTACAGAAATGATTGCCAATTAACGTGCTAAAATCAAAATTGTGATATTCCAATCCATTTTAAAATGCCAGTGTGTCGAATAAACGACAATCATCATATTGCGGCCGAGTCGCAGCACAATTTCCACTCTCTAGGCTGTTCTCTGCCAAAGTTACTGGACTGATTTTCGTCGAACTTTTACCGATGTAGAGGCATCAGTGGCGCTATTAATGCACGCATATACAAGACGACATTGCATTCCATTTCAGAACGCCAGAAGAAATAGTGAAGGCAGACAATTTTGACCTCTGCAAACCCCCTCCCCCCGCAAATTAATTGGTTACCATAGCACCGACCGTTGGACTATCGCGAAACTTATGTCAATTTCATAATTCCCATATACACGTCTACCAATGATGAAAAGCCGGTGAAGATCAGTGCAAAACTTTCTGAGATATTAGTGGGAATATGCCGATTTTTTTTTCACATTGTAAAAAGTCGCAATTTCTACTGAAGTAAGCTCTGGTATTAGTGGACCAAAATTCACCAAACATGTCCACAATGTAGAGGGATATTCAGTGCTACCAATCCGTTCATCTATATTGCTATATTTCAATCCATGCTGGAATGCCAGTTGCTGAATTATGATACATCAGAAAACTTTGCTCCAAAATTGGTTGCCATGTCAACATCCCTCAAGGGATGGAAAAAAAAGTCAGATCTATAATCTACAACCAAATATCTATTATTGGTAAAAAGATCGTAAAAATCGGTCTAACAGATCCTGAGCTATTGGTCTCTGAGAGATCATTAAAAAATATTAGCAAGTTTGCCGAGCGGGCTAAATAATTAAAACTTATTATGTGATTAGTGGTAATAACTTGCTAGTTTACAACCAAGTGTAAGAGCAATAGAGTCATAGCGCTAAAACAGCAAAGATCAACATAATCGCTCAACTATAACAACAAAATACATTCACTGCAACATTTAAATCTGTCAATCACCAGATTTAAGTGTAAAACACAGTGCATTATATACGAACACAATATCAAAACAATGAATAATTAACAGGAATACAGTAAATAACTCTTTTAAAATATTTAGAACATCAAAATATCTACACAGTGCTTCAAACATAGAGCAAACAAGCTGCTTAATCACTGTACATAGAGAATAACATACCATGGAGGCAAACATACTGGCCAATCAGATCGGCACACTCTGGGGAAAGACCTTTTTCATTTATCATTTCATTTCTAACTTCCTCCCACGGTGTCTGCAGTGCAATATACAAGGTGCTTCAATTTGTCGCTTAAGTACAAACAACTAATACGCAGGTACAGCTATTTAGGTCAACATCTAACAGAATGCAGCAATTAAGATCAGAAACTTAATCAATAATCATTATGAAACAACCTAATTAACGATTTCAGTATGAAAAATTTGGCAATCTTCCACAACAAATGCACATTTACATAAATTGCATGAAACATATGATTTTTGATCAAACTTTATTATTACATTTTCTTTCGCACTGCATGAGTATTATTGCAATTGCATTCCTTGTACCATGTCCCTTTCTAAAGTCGTATTGGTCTCTGACAAGATATAACTCCGCCTTAGTTTATAATGTTTGACTCAAAACTTAACACTATCTTTGAAGCCTGTGTTTCTAAGTTAATAGATGTGAAGTCATCACATTCTTTAGCCCCCTGTTCTCTAATGGGACTATAATCGACTCTTGTGGCCAATCACAGCTGGCAGGTATTTCAATACATATCTCAAACAGTTCCATTTTGCCCTTTCAGCAGCACCCATTATATGGAGTGCATATGATAGCAACAGATGAAACAATCTATTATAAAACATATCTAGTACCTTGTCAAGCTTGTCAACTGCAGAGCATATAGTACGGAACTTATCGTCTGGAACACCACAGGCTTCAAACATGCCATCAAGTAGCTGTCTATGATTGACCTGCCACACACAGTACCACAGGTGCTCTCATAGGATTCTCATTATGTCTAGTTTTTAGGCTGCACTGCAGCACCAGGTAGATGCAGCCTCTTGCTACAAATAAAATACCATGGTCTATGTATCTGTTGGTTATGACGGTAAGCCCAGGAAAAAATGGCTGAACCTACTGAGATGTTAATTGGGGTGTGGAAGTGGGTGGGCCCAAGAAACCCACAGAACCATGTATTTGACGGGGTCCAGATTCACCATGGGAAGCGACAGCACCACCTAGCAAATGCGATTAAATGATTTGGATGTTTTCTTAAATCACTTATTACTACCATAATAGAGCACTCAGTATTAAAGTAATAACATACCACCATACTAATGATGTTGTTATGATATTACCGTTATGAAATCAGATCTGCTGTGAAGTTTATTTATGTATGACATCATATGCTCAGCATGAACGGAAATGAGTGGGAAAAAAATGACTGAACCGATCGATATGCTGTTTGGACAGCATACAGTGTGGCTTCAAAGAACCATGTATTAGATGAGTCCAGATGAGAGAGACGAGACAGGACACTTTTGACAGGGATGATGTCGCAATTAATTTTCCTCCACATCATCAAGCACCATTCCCAGTGGCGACCACAGCTGCATCACCTCTACAGACAGCGGAAGCCAACGACAACATGCACTCCATATAATGACGCCATTGAATAGACATGATTGGTCGAACAAACAGAGTGATGGAACAGCCTGTGGTCTGCATAATGATTGTGATTGATGGACAGTCAACAAAAACAAATTCCACAATGCTAGCAGCTTGCATGCTAAGTTAATGGAGTGCAACTTTGCATATGTTCGGTATCACCATAGATAGGTTCAGTTTTACCGAACAGCAAAGTATCTAGCCTATCTAAGTTCATGGCCACTGACATCAGAGTTTCCCAACATGCTGTCAACCACATTCCAGCCGACTTGCTACTGACGCAGTCAGGTGTCACATTAGATTCTTCGTAAAAAATGTGCTCCTGCAATACAGCCTTTTGTCAAAATTCTTGAACCACTTGTTATATATTTGATATGACAGGACAATGTGTCATACATTACATGTGCTGCATCACAAAAAATAATATTGGCAAGTGAAGTTAAGGTAACTAAAGTACCCTTGGGGCTAACAAACACAAAAATTAGAGAGCTGTATACTTGTAACATTAAGATATAGTCACAGTCATGATAATAAAGCCACGGTGCAAGTTTATTATGATAATAAGTTTAATACGATTCCATGAATGGATCTGAAAAATTTGTCAATGATGAAGAACATAATCCAATTTTTCTAACCTTGATGCTGAAATTGACAATTTTTAATTCCGAGAGTATTTCGACTGCAATTTTCAAACATTCAGCATCCGGCAACATTGGATCATACTGACCAGCAATGTCAAAGTCCTGCAGCAGAACAAGCAAATTAATTAGTTCTCATATGACTACAGCTGATAAATAAACTACTTCACTCAAATTCTCATTCTCGCAATAATAAAATGTCATGCTCAGTTTAAATACTAATGTCACAGCAGTATCACTGTTGTATGTATAATGTAAAAAAAGACTCACACACTGATAGAATTCTCGGAATCGACCTCGAGTCATTGCAGGATTGTCTCGCCGATATACTTTGGCAATGTGGTATCGTTTCATGGCATTAATTTTGTTCATAGCCAAGTATCGAGCAAATGGCACCTTTAAACTGTTCAGAAAAAAAGCACTGACAATACGATTACTATACACATACAATCTGCCGAAATATAGATAATTTACTTGCCTTTAACATTACACGTACACGACAGCAAATGGACAATATACAACCAAATCACTGGCATTCTTTAACTTCAGTGCTTTGACACTTTGGCTGGGTATCACAAAGAGCATCAAACCTGTAAAAGTTGAGTGATGGTTATCTAATATCTATCTGGAGCAAAGTACAAATGATAAATTAATTAACTAAATCCACCGTTACTGAATCATGTCTTGTTCCTTAAAATCCAAAATGGTTTTCCTTTCCGGTACTAGCTTACCTAGGTTGTCTTGGAAAAGATGCCATTAAATAGATGAACATGGCGGGACTTCTCTCACCAGCATTCTTTAGTAAATAGTCTTAACAACATCAAAACAAAAAGAGTTACTACACAGGTATTTCGGGGATTCTCTTCCCACTTCCCAGCCAATTTCTTGGCTAGTATTGAAAAAATAAATAAAAAACAAATAGTATAATAAACCAAGACTAACACAAAACTAAATCTACACCACTAAATCAAACAAACTACAAATCATCAGACACAAAAATACTAAACATAAAATAAATCTAACAAACAAAAAACCGCGGTTCAGTTGCCTTTCACGACATCTGGCTGAGAAATGGAGAGGGCCCATTCTCACAGAAAACAATAAAAAAGAAGTAAATTATAACAAAAAACATAAGCAAGAGAAAAGGAAGCAAGTTACAAGAAGCAAAGGGAAACAAATGATAAGGTAAACAAACACACAAACAATCTACATATCACAGAAATCCACAATGTTTCTAGGGTGCATTAGGCCATGGTGCCCGCATGTGGTACAAAACAAAAGAAGTTAACAAAGATTACAGCAATAGAAATATGCTCATACTCTTTGATTCTCAAATTATGATTTAAATTTTACTACCAAACAAAAAAAATATATGGCTATCAGAAAACTACCAGAGTGAAATTATCATGATCAGTTATCACACATTTATCAGTGACTAGACAATCAATTCAACTACAACAGGCTAGTAGGCTACATTATTTTACATTCTCTAATTTTATACCGCCTAAGACCTCGCATGTACACTGCACAAATGGATACAGTGAGATCATATCTCAGTGACAACAATTCACCACCTTGGTCAGCCAAGTCATAAATTAACTTGCTGTCTTCACCATATTTGCCAGTCAGAGTTTCCTAAGCAGGCAGACAGTACTCCAGTTTCAACCACTGCAGGAGATATCACACCTAATTACATTGCAACTAATTCTGTATCTAGTAATGCTACAATCAGGAGAAAGCAATGAAATCGAGATGTCTAACGATGAAAACTTTGACCAACCATGGTGCAAATTTTACCATTTTCCCGCTGTATGGTAGGGCGGCATAAAGCGATGCCACGATCCCTCCATCCATCCGTCCCATTTTCTGATTCGGATATATGCTATTCACCATTTCAAATGCGTTCGATCAATGGCAGCACAGTAGACTATCCCCGCATCCAAATGCTATCAGTGGGGGCATATCACTATGCTGCACAACCTGGTTTCATTCCATGAAAATACAATTGAAAGAGTGCAGCATCCCTCGGTCTGGAGTAGAGTCAGAGCCAATCTTGGTGCCAATTCTAAACCACCTCCGGTCCACTGCAGATCGACTTGGTGCTTGTCTATTTTGACGTTGGCACGTCACTATCTATGCGGGTGGTTGTTCTACAAGCTGAATTTGATCAGTACCTAGATGTGCCAGTGCCAGTGCCACTGCTGTCAGTCACACTACTGCAGGATTGAATTGCCAACTAATTACCGCCACCTGCTGCAGGAAGCACAGCACATTTCATTGCCATTCGTCACTCCTGGACCAGGTACTGAGTGACTCGGCCAGTCCAGGTGACAAAATTACTTTGTCATCTAGTCTGGATTTTGTGAATAGGGCCCGTCAGTAAATAAAGAATATTTATACCAGATCCAGCTTTACTCGATATTTAGTAAACTTCCGGTTATGAGTAATACGCTTCTAATCATAACAGTTTGCGTGAAAGTTGAAAAATCTACATTTTTAGTCACAAATAAAAGTACAAAGGGGGCTGAGCCTGACATATCGAGGTATTATTTATTGTAAGGTAATTTTAGATTGTTGAAGACTAACCGTAACATGATGCATTAAATACTGCAATGACGCCTGTACTAAGCTTACCGTCTTTCACCGGAAACAGAAATAACATAGATATATTCTTATATAACTGACGCGCCCTATTGTTCTAACTCTACTTTAGAGTCAGTTTTGTCGACAAAAAATGATGTGGTGTACTAGCATGACACTCCCAGGTTTGTATCACCATTCAGTTACTTTAAGGGCCAGTTTCACCAACAAAGGTCAATTCGCCAGTCAACTGAACTTAGGTTATTTCTAGCAGACAGTTAAATCGGACTTGCATTCCACCAACAGAATGATGTCTTCTGCCCAACTCCAGTTAGATGACTGCATGGTCAACCTACTTTCCGACGCTGCTATTGGCTGAGAGGTGTTGTTGTCATTGATGACATCAGACCGAGCATATAAAAGCTGCCAGTTTTCTGTCTTTTTTCTCGGATTGCATAGCAAGGTTGGTTTTGATATTCACGACGCTTATTAAATTGTTGATTACATTTTTACGTTTGGTTTCTTTTGGTTTTTAGCGAACACTAAATTTATCATGTCGGTTTAGATCACAATGTCAAATGACATCAGCACCGGTAGCGGAGCACCGGTAGCGGTCGTAGTACACAGGCAACTGGTGATCCATTAATTGCATTAATGCCGGAACATTCCTCGAAATAATCAGCGAGCATACACGGCCATTTTTATTAACCGAGATTTTAACCGGCCAGTCTGCCTCAGTTAAAGCTAACTGAGGTTTGACCCAAAATCCGTCGCTAACTGGCGTTGGTTAAACGGATTTGTCGCTGAACGGAAGTTATGTGCGGAGAAAAACTACTGTTAGAGTTAACTCTCGTTGGTGAAACCGGCCCTAAGTGTTCTTACACTGCTAGCTTGATGACAGGAAGGGCAGTAAACCAGCAGAAAGCCATCTTAATTATCCACAAAGGTTCTGTATTTAAGCACCCAGGTAAAAATGAAGTAACCGCAGAAAAGGCTCTTAAACACAAACCAAAAATGATAGTATAAAACCATCCACAACTATCACCTTCAGTTCAAAAACTGGACTATCAAATGTCTCAGCACCATGACGTTTGAAGCAACCAATGATTGTGCTGAAAGCTTTTTCCCTGACAGTCATCTGTCTCGGTTCATAATCTTGTGTTCCCTGCAACCAAAAAGCCACATCATCTACTATCTACACAAAATGTACATAAAACTATGCTGTAATATTGCAACACATGACGAAATACAAAAACAAATTTTGAAAAATTATAAAACACTCAAATATATCAAAATAATAAAATATAAACAAGTCTCACAACTGCAATATAATATTGGTTCTTCTGAAATATGAACATAATTCTTAAATGCACAGAAACTGAAATGAACAACTTGTACTATTGCTGATGAACACATTCAACTTTTAATAAAGACATTTTAATAATTTTACAGCAAATATTCACAAACAAATCTTCACATACAAGTACCTGTATCTCACTAAATGACAAAATGAATGATGCACCAAATACCTCAATTCATATTTATCACAATTAGCAATGTAGCTGTTCTTACACTGTCTCAAAAAAATTGCACCCCTAAGGCAGGTTGGCATAAATTCTGTTATTTTCCAAATACAAAAAAATCCGAAATATACATTTTGTAGGAAATTTCATTCTGAATAAATGCTGTGAGTTTTATTAAGCTGACGTCACTATGACAACATTTATAGGCAATAAATAAGGCAATGTCGCCGCCGAATGTGCTCCTTAATGAACAGCATGCGGTTATTCGTTGTCTTGTTGGCAAAAAGACTTCATGCAAATTTTATTTTTAGAATGGAACTTGTTGGACAATCGATTTTTTAGTCTGGTTTGCTATTGCTTCCCTAATGATTTCGCTTGCACATAAATGTACAAATTTTTGATCAAAATCCTGTCCTTTTCAGCCAAAGTCATTTTGTTTATTTACATACCAACTGTCGTCTGCCAAGGTGCCTGGTTGCCATGGAAACCTTGCAGCTGGTACTCAATCGGTACTAAACTTTTCGA
>Ga0209782_1000947_pt1 | contig 14147 bp, 7 predicted proteins | sample WorMetmaBAHAMAS1_FD_187390 | JGI IMG/M metagenome (GOLD analysis project Ga0209782, IMG submission 187390) | Marine gutless worms symbiont microbial communities from Max Planck institute for Marine Microbiology, Germany - Inanidrilus... | ecosystem: Host-associated > Annelida > Digestive system >...
GGTCCGAAATAGTCCGATGTGGTGCTAATTCAGGCCGATGTGGCCCGATGTGGTGCCATTTTAGGCCGATGTGGTCCGATAGGGTCCGATGTGGTAATTAGTCATACCCCAGAGTCTGTATGCAGGAATGCCGCGGCTTAATTACCGTCGTCCGCGTTGTCCGTGTTGTCTGCGTCTTTTAGGATGACCGGGATCACTGCTTAGTTAAGTAGGCCACATCGCGAGTATGTTAGAGAATGTTACGCGGAAAACGGTCCCATTAAATTTAAGCTATATCGTAATCAGCGACATCTGTTAAATAATAACATAGATTTCTGCTTCGCTGTTACATAAGACATTTATAAAAACAGCTTTTCTAATAGAATATAATATATATATCTCAAAGTTCAAACTCAGCAAATAAAAAAGTAAACAAAACGAACAACCGGATACGGAAGTTAAATGTGTATAAAACTCGACTTAATTGAAAAAAACACTGCGGCTGAGTGTGGTTGGTGGCTTCATTTCATCCATTCCGGTCTGTTGCACTTATAACTTGCAAGTTGCAAACGGCAGACCGTTTGGTCATAGTGCTGTAAATGGAGAGTGTGAGTGGAGCAAATCGCATGAGACCGATATGTTTGCTTTGACTGCGCTTTAATCACGAGGTCGATACTGTACGTGCTGGACTGGGTCAAAGGTTACGGACCCGAGCAACACCTCGCTTCCTACACCGCATCCCTGTGCCACAGGTAGTACCGTGAGTTTTAAAGGTCACGGGCCGTGACCTTTAACCGTTTGCCAATTGATTCGGCTTATTCAGAAACATTCACCAGATGGCGACGCGATACGTTGTGTGTAAACTAAAGTCTAAAGTATTGATAAAAATGCACTGTTCCACAATTCAAACTAATTTATACTTCACTGGCAAAAACTTTTAAATATAATGTCTGCGTGTGTTTAACTGAAAAGCAGTTTCGCTAACTGCTAATTCTCAAACCAACTCCAACTCCCTGTTTATATTATTTCAGTTCGTCGACTCAAAGCTGTCAACGGCACTCAGCCTATTACGGTAGTGCTATTTGCCGAACTGTGAATTGTTTCGCTTAAATTACTTTGCAAAACAGTTGTCATATTACGTAAAGTGTGACGTTTTGGTGATGATTTCGTCATCGTTGATGTCTGTAGGTCAATGCGCATGCGCATTGCTGCATAATACTCGTCCGCCATATTGGTTTCTGGTGTTTTGGATATGTTTGCTTTGACTGCACTTTATAGTTGTTGTAGAGTTTAATTGTTATATTTTGTACCGTTTTTAAGGTAAAGAGATAAATTGACATTAGAATTAGATTGTAATATTTTTTCGGAGTAACCGTGTGCTGAAAATGTTGTTGACAAACACTATGCAAAATCGCTGTGTTTTGGGTGGTTGACGTTGACTAGACACCGGTTGCATTGACTAAAAGACGATCAGAAAGATGACGCGTCAGTCTTGGAGCATTAGCGTTAGAGATAAAGGTTATTACACTTATTAGCTTTGAAGGGAGAGTAACAGATACACGTGGATGGGCGGTACTGTAAAATTAGTTATTCTACACAACTTACAGCATAATTTTTCAAATGAAATTATTTTTACTGTGGAGGGCACGCCCTCCTTCAAATACCCAACCCCTCTGTAAATTTACTACAACAACATTTTAGTGCTAGATGAATGTATTGTGACTTGATAACCCGTCTATCGCAAATGGGACAAGTGAAAAACGAGTAATAGTAATGTTAACACATAGCATATAGCCCGCTTAGCATTGTGGTGTCCCCCCTAGTGAATACTTATGAAATACAAATAATTACTGGTCACTGCAGCGCCTAACAACCCCGCCCCCAAGCGAACGTAGCTGAACTAAGTGAGGTAAAATTATTGATGCTGGCCGTATAACTTCTTACGTATCAAACTCTGGGGTCACTGAATTGAATCTTACAAAAATGTTTAGATAATTGATAGATATGATCGCCAATTAGCATGCATACAAGGTGATATTGCGTTTCGGAATGCCAGAGCAGAGAGTAAAAGCAGTCAATTTCGATGTCTACAAGATGCCCCCAAAATTAACTGGTTACCATAGCAATATTCCTTGAGCTACTGTGAAACTTATATCAGTTATATAATCCTCATACATATGTCTACAATGCTGAAAATTTGGTGAAGATGGTCCATTTGCTGAGATATTGGTGGGATATGCTAAATTTAGTTGTCTCATCCAAAAAGGTGCATTTGTTACCCTCACTCTGCCAAATTATGGGACCAAAGTTTACAAATTTGTACACAATGTGGTGGGATCATTAGCGCTATAAAGCCTTTCATCCATATTGTGATATTCCAAGCCATTTTAAAATGCAAGGGTGCCAAATGAAGGTCTGTTTACCAGTTTTGCCCAAAATTGGTTGCCATGGCAACACCCCTTGAAGAATGGGAAAAATAGGTCTGGATTGTTAACATTCAAGCAAATACCTATCATTTGGTGAAAAAACACTGAAAATTGGCCCAGCAGATTCTGATATACTTTTTCTAAATTTAAAAAAATAGCAAAGAAGAAATTAACGCAAGCATAATATATAACCCGGTCGGCAAGTTTGCCGAGCAGGCTAGACCAAGGCTTGAATTACTTTAATGCAGGTTGATTAATACCGTTCATACAAACAGACCTGAAGTACATGAAATACCATTGCTAAAATTAGTGGCACTAAATGTGAGTGTGATTTGTATGCTATTGTGAATTGTTTCATTTGCAGTTATTGGCACAGAGTTTTGCAGAAAACTACTTTTCATTATACAGCATTGATTGCATAAATAGAAATGTCTGGCAGAGCCAATCATGTAGCCCACGCGGCCAAGCAGTGTCGCCAACTAATAGTGAAACAGTTTGTTGTAATATGCCAGCTCAAAGGTGGCATCAATCAGTGTTCATTGGGCCCATTCCATGGGGCCATAGCGGTCCACTCTTGTCACGCGTTGTCGTCGTCCTCGTAGACATCGATGCGTAGGCGGTGCGCGACAGTACCGCTAGCGACATCTGGTGAATTGGCGTGAGGCGACTCGCAGTGGTGAATGGGCCCAACATTTTTCAAATGCTTCTTGTTATTTAACCAAATTTATTGGTTACCATAGCATCGTCCCTTGAGCAATCTCAAAACGAATGTCAGATTAACTATCCCCACCCACATGTCTATCAAAGCTGAAAATTTGGTTAAGATTGGTTTAGAACACTCTGAGATAATCGGGGCAGACTGTTAAGAAACTTATAACATTTTTGTTGGCTATTTATATAGAGTCAGTTCTTACAGTTCTCTGGATTGGATTTTGTCACACTGGGTGCATTTCACTGTGCATAGCCTCGATTTAGTTGTGTTTATCTGTGTGTATTTTGTGTTTTTTTTATACTGCATATATGTTGTGTTATTGTCAGCACAGTGGGGTGGACCTAATGGGATTGATGCCTGGTCCTTAGGACTTCTCTTCCTTCCATGCTGTGACACCTTTGGTTGGGTCTTTTGACCCATAAAACCCGTTTCCGATATAACTTATAATGTGTTTGGTGGGATGCTAAACCTTGCTCAACTCAGCTCAACTCTAGAGTCAGAAATACTAGTAAATTCCCTAGAACAACTGAAAGAAATTACCCTGAAAACTAGTTTATCGGTTTTTATTGGAACAGAATTTGTTGTCATTAGAATAGAAAATAGCTGACTTAAGTGGTGGAATGCTGAGCAGTACCTTCAAAGGACCAGCTAAAAATGAGGAACTGCTGATTGCTGATTACATTGACTAGATGGCACCACAGTATCTTGTGTAACAACATTCAGTGTTGTATTCCTTTTCACACTGTTTACTAACATTTTTATTCTATTAATATAATATGTTGGGTTTGTATTTGTCTATTAACAAGATATCCACTTCTTTGTTATAAGTTCTGTGTAGTGTTACTCAAGCCTGCATTTGTTTAGATAAAGTCATGAAGCAAGTGGCCAAAAAGTCTACCACCAGTCTTCCTCAGAAGCTTTCTGCAGGAAATCATCAGTCAAATGGTTTACTGCGGGAGTTGTTAGTTCCAAAGACTACTGCAAACACAACATCAAGTGTGTTGTCAGAGATTGAACTCACTAATGGAATAAACGACAGCTGCAAACATATGTTAAGAAATGACAGTGTGCCAAGTACCGATAATCATAGCAGAACCAGTGCTGCCGCTAACACCATTCAGCAACAAACTGATCAGCATTCTGTGTGTACTGTAACTAGTGCCAGTAATTTGCCTGTTTCAGCTGTTACTGCTCCACTGACAACAGTCTCACAGACTTCTGCAACTTCTGCAAATGTCGAGAACAGTAAAAACATGAAAGACATGCCTGTGTCTGTGAAACATGCCAGTGCAGTAACCACTGTACCATTATCACAGGCTGCATCAGTTGCTTCAGTGAATCCTGCAAATGATGTAATAGTTGTGAAGTCCGATGATGCTGATGCCAGAAAGCCAGATATTGACTCTGTAAAGAGGTCTATTTCACCAGCGGAAGAAAAAAAGTGTGGAGTCAAAAAGGCTAGGCTTGATGGTGCAATTGGTCAGTCAGTAAAGGTAGAAAGAAGTATTCAGCTAACACGCACAGTATGAATAATTTGTATTGTTCAGTCATGCCGTTTGCTTACTGTTGTTAAGTATAGTCACTTGCCCTAACTGCAGTGAAACACCATTTATATTTTGCAGTTATGTCTTTTTAAAAATTAATTGCAGTTATATTTATCAACCTATATTGTCTAAACTTTCTGACATGATGTAGTTTTAGGCTGATTTTGTCACCAATTCAGTGTAGTACACTGTGTCAAAAACAATTGCATCAACCAATTTTGGTATTTTTTGGTAGAAATGTTGCTGAGAAAGTACATTATCGAATGGTGGTTTGTTATCCCACCTCTTCTAACTAAAGTCTCTGCACGACCTGGGGAAACATGAACCCCGAAAATGGTCTTTGCAGTACTGTGTCTCGAAAATGATGGTGCTTCAGCTTGCTATATTTTTGACACTCATCAACCAATTTTTATAATTTTCTGTAGACACTAAGGTCATATTATTAAGTACAATGTGCCCAATATTACTTCACATTTAGCTGTTTTTGTGTAAGACTAATTTGTAAACAAGGTCACTGGTATCAGCAGTGAGGGCACATGCATCGTCTGCTGCTGCCGAGACGATGGTCTATTGACCTAGTAACCCATAGTTTTTGCAATAACTTGTAGACACTGCGTATGTTTCACCTTTGCCAACTCTCTTAGCATTGTAGTATTCTAACGTGAACAAATTTTTAATCAGAGATTAATCTTCTTTAGTAATTGGCATGTTAACAAACAACTGGTCATGTCAAAAAAATGAGTCATTTCCGTCTTTGTAAACTCGCAACAAGTTAAAAAAATAATAGCAAACAAACATGAAAAATTAAATAGACTTATGATTACACAAACTTTACAGCTATTACCTGCCAAAAATTATTAAAATCGGTTAATGACAGTAGACTAGAAGATATAGAAAACCAAAGTTTGACATTTCCAGACATGGTATGACTGAAGACACCCAATTTTTGGGGTTCATGTTTCTCTAGGTAGTGCAGAGATATTAGTTAGAGGAGAGATGCAATATCAAATCACTGTTTGATAGCATACTTTCTCAGCAACATCTTTGCCGAAATTACCAAAAGCGGTTAACGTGCATTGATGTTATAGTGTAGTCTACATCAGTGTCGTTTTTTTGAGACACAGCATAGAATAGGGCAAGCATGAACTGTGGCTTCATTGTAAATATACTAATGAGTCTTAGAGTGAAGAAGTTTATCAAATTGAAGAGCATTTGATGAAGCTTTGGATAAGGATATTGTGTTTCCTTTTTTGGTACACCTTGTAGATTTACTAGATGATGTGTCTTGTTGTTATCATAAATTCACATCAGTGAATATTTCTCAGGAAGTTATACATTCACACACAACAAATTTCATTTGAAAAATACAAGAGATTGAATCCAACATAGTTTCAAATGTGCATCAATTATGTGATTTAGTACTTAACAGTGCACTGCTTTGCTGGAGGGCTAAATACACATTCAGACTGACAGTAGGGTTACTATGGTACGTTACATTAGGTGTCCTCGGTTTTATTGACCATTTCTGCCACTGTTGCCAAACTGACTTACAAGTTCTTGTACATGCATTCACTAGTAACGATAGATGTTTCCTTGACTTACCATACTTTATGTACTTACCCAGCAGTTGTTGCTAACATTGTTAACAAGATCAGTGAAGGACACAACATGAAGACCACGAATGTCAAGGCTCAAGAATAAGACTAAAAGCTCAGTCTTAAGACCAAGACTTAACATTATTGCCAGTTGTAGCCTCATGTATTGCTTAAGATAGAAGCGGACCTTGTGTCCAGTTCATAGTTGTGCCATCAGCCGGTATGTCCTGCCTGTGGCACTGAGGCAAAGTCCCTGACACAAGCTCAGCTACAAATGTGACCTACTTGCCTTTCCATAGCATAGCACCACTGCGTCACGGCTACCTGACACCATCCCCTAGATTATGTGATATGCTGCCTAGCCTGGACCTATGGTTAATTGTTGTAGTAGCACACTTCTCGCATATGCCTGACATATTAACTGCAACACTAAATGCCAACCTGCAGTATTGTGCTATGAATTCATTTAGGATTAGCTTTTAACTGCCATTGTTGCAGGTCTGTATATAGTTTTCTTTAAAATGTATAGATGTAATCAGCTAGTAATTGAATTCGCAGGAATATTGCTGTGTTGTTCCATGGAACATAAATACGTCAGAGTATTTTATAAAGTTGCGACATGTTAGCTAACATGAATTGATATACTTATTGTGTCATATATTTTTCAGGAACTTGATGACTGGTTAGTGAACTTCAGTAACCAGTATGTGAAGTCCACACACACATCAGGCATGTTCATGATGTCAAAACGATTAAAAGAACTGGAAGACAATCAGAAAAAATGGGAGAAAGTAGCACATAAAATGCGTCGACAGATTGTTGATATGAGCGCCAAGCACACGAAAATTATTTGTCCTACATTAACAAGTTCTTCAGCTACTCCGGTAATACTGACACTGGTTACAAATGGTTGCATTTGTTTACTCTAATTATTATAGTTTGATATTTTTTGTTACTTGAGGTGTACTTAGTATTTGGTAATATGAACATTTGTTGAGTAGCTAAAACTCTTCTTCTTATTTATAACTTTTATTAATATATTTGTTGTTGTATGACCAACTACGAGCTGCTTTTCTGATTGGTTGAAAGACAATCATGTGACGTTCATTAAAGTCGAATGTATGAATGAGTTATCCAATACTGAATGGTTTAACTGTTAAGTATTTTTGCAGTATTGAAGTTTGATATGCAGGTAAACTGAAGTTCAGTAATCAGTAGAGCCACACTTGGAGCTGCAATAGTTGCTTGTTCATAGCTCCTTTTTTGTAGCAGCAGACATTTATAAATGAAATAAATAAGTAATTGTGAGTTAATTGGCAGTGTGTAACAACAGTAGTCAAGGTTTTTTAAAATTCTGGACGTAAAAGTCACAGAATCCGAAAAATGTGTGTCTTGAAATCAGATAAAGTATGTGAACGTTGATTTTCAGTCTGGTTAGCCGGAGTCAATTCAGTCATTCTATATTGACTAGTTGGAACAAGTCGGTTGCATGATGTTACAGTTTACCAACCAAACATGGGTTAAGCATATGCAACACGACTTTAATCGACACCGTTCAAATGATAGTTTTTAATTATTTTGAAATTAACAGTATTTCAAATTATAAAAATTGCAAAGTAGTTGTTGTTGATCATGTAAAAAACAGATGAGGCATGCATGCTTGTGTGATATTCAGTGTGTTGTCCCTCAGTTGAAATGCAGTATGGAGTGTTCTACCCGCCTACGGGGCATCTGTCTCTGAACATTTTCAAGCAGAAACTGAAAGTGCATCTCTAATGGTCAATGGTCAAAGCTAGAAACATCATCTGGTGTTTCTATAATTTTGGCACCATCATAGTGTACAAACGTCTGCTTAATGACTTATATAACTTGAATAATCTTACTGTAGTGTTTATGTTGCATACCGAATACCAGCAACAAAGAATGTCATTCTGTATTTTATGATCATCATTGTTGCAAGATTAGTGGTGGTCTATTGACACTGTGCATTATCCCAGATTACTCCCATTTCTCCTGAGTTCTCACGTCTCTTTCTCAAGCCAACTCATTATCATCTTTTACTGTATTCCATCTTACTAAGTATTTCCTGATCACACGTAGATGGACAGACGTTGAAATTGAGAGTTCTTTGTGATTTCTGTAGTAGATGGTTACTGATTTTGTGTCAGTTTTTTTCTGACATTACTGTGTGCTTCTAACAGGCAGTTGTGCAGTCAAAGAGCTCAAGTAATTCTCCAACAAAGCCTCCCAATGCCTTGCTGACAGTTGCTCCAACGTTGCCGGGGTCGATGTGCATGCCACTGACAACAATGGCTCCATACAGACTTCCTACAGCAAGTGCTAACCTGGCTGCTGTGCAGCGATTGGTCCCTGTTAATGTGAGTATTTCGGACTTGTCCTCAATTATGTTGATGTTTGCCAGACCAAAAGTCGTAAGTATAGGCCCATCTCATTTATAGGCCAGACATTGTACAAGGTAACCTAACCAGAGTTAAGTCCGGTCTAAGACCTAATTAATGCAAAACATGAAGTGGTCTAAACTGGTCTCAAAGTAAAGTATATAAGAGGGCCTAGCAGTGGCTAGCATAGCGCGAGATGATCCCTCCACTCTTCCCGGCGATGATCTCTTCCCTCGCGCCCACATGCTCCGTGACCGCAATGCGCGGTAAATTTGGATTGGAATTTGAAACCTAAATTAGCTATAATGCATCAATGCACTTCTGTCACAGACGGACAGACAGTCAGACACTGACATCGTAGCATAAGCACGAGATGTATATATTACATCTCGCACTAAAAACCAAACTTTCAGCTTAGACTAATGTTATGAGACCAAAGTTTTGTCTCAGACCAAACTTTATCTGAGCAGTTCGGTCTTAAACCGAGCGACTGCAATGCGTTTCAGTAGGCAGTTATCACTAATCCCTTAGAGTTAAGACTTAGTCTTAATCAAATTACTTCTAGTTTTGCTTTAAAAAAAGTAAAAAAAGTAAACAAACCGATATCAGGGATGACATCGTAAGTAGCGGTGTAATAGATATTTATTAATGGCATGGACCAAAAGTGCCAAGAATAAAAGATCAGCGTGCGAAATCAATAGATCAGTCAGCAGAATCACTGAAAATGTAAAATATATCATAATGGAAACAGTTTAAGGATTCAGTTGTTATAACAGCATTTTACCTCAAAATGCATGACTGATCAACTTCAGATGGTGCCAATGTGACAAAAAGCCTGGTGCAGGGGAGGGGACAATTGTGGAGGGGACAGTTGGTTGAAACCTTGTCTTAAGACATTGGCCTAAAACTAAAGTCTAAGACCAAAGTCGTAAACTACAGTTTTTTACTGAATCCAGATTTGGATTCACAGTGTATCCGAATCCAGATTCTTTAATCGAATAGCCCCTAAATTGAGTACCAGCTTTAATTGGCTGGATTAAAGGCTCGATGTAGAATGTCACCTCTGCTGGGTAGCAGGTAGCACTGTGTGGTCCCATATGGCACGTGAGTTCCCGTAGCTGTGAGGCTTGTTACTTCGACCAGTGGCATCTTTGACTTTGTGTGCCACACTCTTAAAAGAAAGACAACTGGAGCTATCAACACCAAACTTGGTAATTGTATACTCTGAAACAGGAGCTTTGCATGCATTGACCCTAAGGTCCATAGGTCAAGGTCACTGAATTATGAAGTGTGCTGCCAGCATATGCATGCATGTCGTTATGACTGCCTAGGTTTCTAGTTATCTTTTCAGCATCAGGTTGGCATCCCTAAAAGGAGTCGTTAATTGCTTTGTGAGAGTTTGTGTTCTACAGTCCTCAGTGTTCTGTGGAATATGTTGTCACTGTGCACTTTCAAAAAGGTTTTTGTTTTGTTTCAGTCATTACGAGCACAAGTGGCAAATGTCGTGATGGCTGCATCGTCTGCATCCGCCAGCGTTGCAGTAGATAGCAGCCGGTCAGTCATAGATTTGACGGACGATGACGATACTAATACAGCTGCAACAAAGCCGCTGGTACAGATGCCACAACAGGTCCTCGTCTTCGCCCCTCAACATCCAGCAAGTTTGCCTTCTCCTGTGACGTCGACGTCAACTGCCATCGTCAGGCCAACAGTGCGGCCTCCTGTACCACAGCTCCACATGGCTGTTAACCAGCAGACGCGATTGCAGGTTCTGGCGTGTAATAATGTATCGGTATTTTTAGCTGGCATAGCATGCATGCAGTGCACAGATGCAGGTTGTTGCTTCAGATGTAGCATGATATGTCTGTCAGTGTGCAGGTTTTTGTATCTGTCTGTCTGTGTGCCATGCAAAAACAGCAGAACCATTTGCGATACTGCTTGGGAGGAGGGACAGGCAAGCGTGTGGGCCTAAAGAACCATGTATTAGATGCAGGTACATATGGATCTAGAATTGTGAATTCCACCTGGCGAATATTATTAAATGATTCCTACTCGGTGGTGTTGTTGGCTGTCACTGCCGTTACCAACACCAACAGTACTCGCATCATTTTAATGGCCATTAAGTGTAAATTCCACAGCAGCAGTTTCCTCATAGCATCCTCGCTGTAAATTTCACGAGGATGTCACTAACAAGTCACGAGGAAATCGGGCATGTCGGATGTGTTGGATGAGGATGCTAGCGACTTGCAAACCATCTTGACATGTCAAGATGGTCTGGCGTGTCACTGACATGTCTGTAATAAGGTGTGTATGTCATGCTCGCGGAATTTGGAGAACAGCACAGCAAATGCACATACTCGAAGCACTATCCAACACACACGTGTCTGGCATGTTCACGAGGATGCTATGAGGAAACTGCTCCCGTGGAATTTATGCTTTATCCAGGTGAAACTGGGTTAGCTGTTTACCTGCTTGATTATCTTTATTTGTTCTAAAAATAGAACCTTTGGGCATAATTGTCACCAATTTTTACAGGCCACAAGCCTTCTTGTTACCCAACAAAAACACAAGAAGAAGATTATAAGGTGTTCGATGTCTGGTAGGTTATAAATTTGCAAGACATAAAGCATGACGTGTGCTTGTGTTACTGCGTTTGATGTGGATGATGGAAGAATTTTCGGCAGCAGTGAATTGATGTATGCTGTTCTATGCAGCCGTGTGTGTTGCGGCATCCTGCGCCATTGCCTCCTATACAGCCACAGCCTGCCGTACCTTCAACAGCAAAGTTGGCTCCCCCAAAACCGACACTGAAGTTGTCAAGAGTAACAAATGGTTTGTTATCATTGTTGTCTTTCTGGAGTTTGCTGACATTGCACATGTTCGTGGTTGCTGTGTTTTTTTTTTGTTACTGAGATTGCCTTGTTTTGTGAGATTGGTGCGGAGAGTGATGGATATTGTAGTGATAACAAAGGTATTATGTATTGGCATCATTGTTGACACTGTTGTTGGGCGAGTGAAAGAGCGTCCTGTGAAGTAGAACTTGCTTCAGTTATTTCCCCTCAAAAATAATTTTTAGGACTCACCAAACCTTGAGCAGATCCATACAAGCAGGCCATTTAAACAAAACTGACTTTGTATGTAACATTTATTTTACAATTCTTATTGAGCACTTGTGCTTTATATTAGAATTTGCTAATTTGTTATGTCCTGAGTGACATGATGTTGGAAAAGCTGGAGCCTGTGGTTGATTATGGTGCATATGGTGTGTTATTTATGTTGCCATGGCTCGGTTTCCATGACGTTGCAATATGTTAAGTATTCTTGGTTTTGTGGATGACGTCATGTTTTCGTACTATGGGACCAATGGGCCAGAATCAAGCATGACATTTCCGGCCACTGCCTGTAGTGTGACTACTGACCAATCACAGTCGTCATGCTGGCTGTTTCTTTAGCATCCCTTAGAAGGTGTGCCGCTGTTCCGTGACGGCTATTCCATCAATGGCATGACCCTTGCTACTGCATGGCTCACGTTAAGATTTGTGAACTGGTGTACATATGATTGGGCCCATTCTATGGGGCCATAGCAGTCCCCTCTGTCACGCGTTGTCGTTGTTGTCGTTGTGGACATCGATTTTACATTGCCATTCACCAGGTGTCACTACTGTCGCACGCCGCCTGCGCTATAGCTACATGTATAGCTGGCTTTGGCTCATCTTGGTAGTGGTGTAGACAGTAGCGAAACCTGGTAAATGGCAATGTAAAATTAGAACAGGTGACGTGCGGCGGCTCGCAGTGGCGAATGGGCCCAACATTTTTCAAATGCTTCTTGTTGTGTTAATTAATACTCGCCCATTTATACGTAGCAGAATGGACAAGTGTAGTGCTGTTTTGCCAGTGAGTACTGTAAAAATCCGATTACAATACGCACACTTCTACAATACGCACCCCAAACTTTAACGGGAAATCTGTGGGAAAATGTTAGTTTAGCTGTACAATGCGCACCTGATCTACGCTATAGTATTTTATATTTCTTCTTCAAACCGCATAGCGCTTACAATAACAGATCAGCATTAACACCAGAACAGACCAATGAGCCTACATATTTACTGGTTTTGGACGAATCGACGTAGGCTTGACGGTCCGTTCCGGTGTTAAGGCTGATCTGTTATTGTAAACACCAGAAGACAAATTTAAAATATTACATAAGAAAGTGTATATTTTATAATTTATAATGTTTGGTGAAAATGATCGTTTACATATGGCCGGACATTGATATTTATGCAATAAAACTATTGTGAAAATATGCATTTTTGTACTTTACATGTATTATACGCACCCCGGCTACCGGTCTATTTGTGGTAAAAATTGCGCGTATTGTAATCAAATTTTTACGGTACTTTGCCCCTGGGGGTGCAAAGTATTTTGATGAGTATATCTGTTTGTCTGTCCGCTCGCATAATTCGAAAACCACACGACCAAACTTCACCCATATTTGTGGATGTTGCCCATGGCCATGGTTCGGTCCTCCTCCTTCTCTGGTACTGTTACAGTATGTTATGTACTTCCAGTTTTGTGGACGACGTCATATTTACCTATAATGTCTCCATGGCATGTCATGTGTATTACAAAGTGGCGATATGACAAGCATCCGAGATTCCAACCAATTTTTGATCAACAATGAAGATGACCAAGTATTCATCATGAGTTGTACACCTGGGGCAAAGTTTGCTATATATGATTGCTTTGTTCTTGCTGTGTTTATTACACTGGCTGCATCTAGTGGAATACAGTAAAGAAATGGCCTCGCATCCAGCTGTCTGTATCCTGTGCATGGCTGATACCCTCTGCTGCATGCTATTGGTTGCACCTGTTGTAGACAGTGGTGGGCACAAAGGCTAGACGAGTCTATCGTGCAAAGAGTGCTGATGCAGCCGGTGTACACTTTCCAGTCCTTCTGGCCGGAATGATATGATAGTTTTTTTTCGTAAATTGAGTGATGCTAGGCACGAGGCACAAGTGTATTCCGGTTAAATGTTATAGCCTATAAGCAAGAAACAATTCGGTAACTGCATTGTATATGATGTGTCAATGGTAGGTATAGTCTTATCATGGAATATGGCAACTTCAGCGAGGCATGATGAGGCTGCTGCTTACCACCTGTTTGCCTATCAGGAAGGAACTGATGCTGCAAGCCCCAATCTCTGGAAAAGGGTAAGTCGTATACCCTGACTGCTGCCGGTCTGATTTTGTTCCGTTTCTGACCAGTCACTGTCCACACTGATCTAGGTTGTAGATGATGATTTGGCATTGGCATAGTTATTGGGCCCATTCTATGGAGCTATAGCGGTCCCCTCTGTCACGCGTTGTCATTGTCGTCGTTGTTGTGGACATCGATGCGCAGTCGTGTGCGACAGTGGCGGCGTGCAGCAGTAGCGACACCTGGTGAATGGCAATGTAAAACAGGCCGCGTGCGGCGGCTCACAGTGGTGAAT
>Ga0209782_1000948_pt1 | contig 14146 bp, 13 predicted proteins | sample WorMetmaBAHAMAS1_FD_187390 | JGI IMG/M metagenome (GOLD analysis project Ga0209782, IMG submission 187390) | Marine gutless worms symbiont microbial communities from Max Planck institute for Marine Microbiology, Germany - Inanidrilus... | ecosystem: Host-associated > Annelida > Digestive system...
TCGGTATACAGCATGACTGAAAAGACCAAATTTCTGGGTTCATGTTTCCCCAGGTAGTGCAGAGACACTAGCAAGGGGAGGTGGGATAACAAATCATCATTTAATAGTGTACTCACTCAGCAACATCTCTGCAAAAAATTACCAAAATCGGTTAATGTGCGTTGAAGTTATAGTGTGCTACATCATTGACGTTTTTTTTGAGACACAGTGTAAAGAATTAGTCACATTAAAAGTAACAAATCGAAACAGATCAGTAAATATCATTCCATCACAACAACACCAAACATGTATAACGGTAGCGATGATGGAGTCTCCCGTCGGAATAACGTATGAGCACCAGTCTTCCTCTACTTCCTGAGTATCTTCATGTGACCGACGAGGCCAATTATAAAGGTAGTATTATTGATAAAAGAAACATATTACATACCTTGTGTATTGACACGAAGAGTGGAGCAAACAAATCAGTATCGTAGTTGGACATTTTGCCTTGCATGACTGACACGACTCTCTCAAGGCCCATTCCACAGTCAATGTTCTGCTTTGGCAGCTTCTGTAAGCTACCATCAGACTCCCTGCAAACACAGCCACCAATGTAACCTGCAATAACTATTGAGATATTATATAACACACTATCAGCCACATAATAGTACTTTTAGTCTACTGTTAGAAATACATGTAGGTCAACAGTAATTTGATTTGACCAATGCACTACTGTTAGTGCTGCTGAGATATTAACTCAGTTAAAAGAGTCATCAGCAACTGTAGGCCTAAGTGGTTCATTTGTGTCTGCACACAATGCATTAATAACTACTTAACTACCATTAAAAAACAATGCTGGGAGATCAATAGCACAGCAATGTCTGCCATAAAGCCACAGCAAAAATAATAATTATCTATTTAATAGATATAAATCCAGATAAATGTCTACTTAAAATAGCTGCAACTGACGAACTCTCACTTAACCTATTACAACAACAAAGTATAATCTGCTATTCGAGTAGTGTTTGCAGTATTGTTTATTGAAATGTTATTCTGAAATGACTAGTTTAACTTCAACAAGCAAAGTTAATCAATTCTAAGTAAGTGATAACTCATACATGTTGAATTCCATGAAAACAAGATTCCATATTTCCAGAACTTCAGGAACATCCTGATTAACGAGATGGCTTGCATCACGGCCTCCAATGCGGTCAAAGTGTATCTCCGAGCACGGTCCACAAGGCCCAGTGTCTCCCATCATCCAGAAATTGTCTTTCATACCAAATGGTAATATTCTCTCGGGTGCAATACTGCAAATGAACAGCAGCTACCGTCTAATGCTTAATCTTTTAAATCAACGCATTACATAAAATACACAAGCGTTAACTACAACAAATAACACAAAGGCAGAATTCACTGCTCCTGCAAAAAAAAACATTAACGAACTAATGCATGACATTTTTGTTATGTAGCAATAGACATATATGATAAAGCCATCTAAGCTGTGCATAACTAATATGCCACGCATGGATACATCAGCATTCCACTCTATAACAATAACAGACACTCATCCGTTACCGACAGAGTCCAACACTTCACATTATCAATCCTTAATTGATAACTTCACTCATATGTGACAGACAATATTAAAAATGCAAAATCATTAGTCTGTGACAATTTTTAAGATCGACTTCGAGACTGCAATTTCATCTATTGTAGGATCAGCTGGGTGATCTTGCATAAGCAAAACATCGATTATTGTATACTGTCCGCCACTAAGCAAGGTCTGACTTCAATTACAGTCAAGTACGAAATTAATCCTGGGATCCCAAAACACCAGACATTTTTGCTATCATTTACAAACACAGCATGACTGGTGTAGTGTAGTTATGTTCGTGCAGGCCTACTTTTGGCAGATTTCTTTATTTTCTGAAGCTATAACGGAGTATTGTACACAAAGAAGATGTCTATAATTTTCTTGCTCAGCCAGGGGGCACCTTCTTGTCAGCTAGTATATAAATACTTGTTCTAACGCAAGATACTCCAGTATATAACATTATAAATGACGAGTGTATATACTGCAGTTTTGGAAAAACACATCTACTTTAACCAAATCTCAGCTGCCGTGGACAACCCTGTAGATTGAGGTCGATGCTCATGTGTGATAGCCTAAACTGGAGATGATCAGTGGTCAATATAAGTAAACAATGTTTTCATTCTTATTGCAGTTTGTAGACATTTTTACAATAAAATTCAAAACTGTAAAAACAATGTACTTGCTCACGAATTATACAAGCTAATGTCGAGTCCGCAATGCTGCCGCCTGCAATGTGCCATTGGTGGTTAATAGGCCTACTCCCCATTGCCCACCAATGCCCATTTTCCCACCACGTGTGTAGTCATGACTCAAATTTCAAATTCCCAGGATTAATCACTGGATTGAGCTAACTCAATCCTGAAATCGGAAATATGGGTAGGGATTGCATTTCCTAGCATCAAGAATCGGTCAAATTGAACAGGACGCATGTCTGATGTTTTCTGTTAATGCTGCCTAGGGGCATAAACTGTCACCCAACACCTCTATTACTTGTATAGTCACAGGCCTGTTTACCAAATCGTCCGTCGACGACACATTTTGTGTTTCTCTGTTTGCCACTACCGTGCTACTGTGAGAGGACTTTGGGTTGGATTCCGTGATGCCATGACAGCCAGTTTGTTTTTGTTGGGCCCATTCCACGGGGCCATAGCGGTCCACTCTGTCACACGTTGTCGTTGTCGGCGTCGTGGACATCGATGCGCAGGCAGCGCGCGACAGTACCGCTGGCGACACCTGGTGAATGGGCGTGAGGCGGCTCGCAGTAGTGAATGGGCCCAACATTTTTCAAATGCTTCTTGTTTAAAAGTTAGTTAAAACAATTAAATTTATGGCTTATAATTGCTTTTGAAAAAGAGTTTTCATTGTAATGAATTAGTGCTTTTGTCTCTCACATTTTTGGTTGGTTAGATTAACGTTATCTTGCGAACACCTAATAGTGATTTTGTTGAAGGCCTACTGTATGTTTTACATCAGGTGTGTTGCGTTTTGCCTGGGTACATGTTCACACAAATTAAATCAATTTGAGAATTTATAAGTTAAAAACCAGAATCATCTCAGAACTCATAGCATTAAAAATCATGCATTTTAGGTATGGTTATACAGACAGGCCTAACTGCCCTTATTTTGGGACCCAGATCTCAGTTGATACAATTTAGCTCAGGTGTAGCACAGACCTACATATTTAAACAAACCAGCTCAAACAATTCACCCAAAACTCTGTTAAAGTTTTACAGTTTAAATACATCCACAAGACTTCAAGGTGGTTTGAAGGTTACTGAGCAACTGTTTTCATATTGTGATGCAACTCGAAAACTGGTACCACCTATTGATAGGATATCTGCAATATTTATGGCTCTGCCCATGTAACAAAACTGAACAGGCAATATCCAAAACCCCAATTTCATAGGCCACTGCTTATAACCAAATGTACTGTTCCCATGTTTGATGAGACCCTTCCCTAATTTCCATGAAAATCCATCTAAAACTTTTTCAGAAATCCAAAAAGACATGAATAACAGAATTTGAGAAACAAAACCAGTAACATCTCACAAACTCCTGACTTTAACTCTGCACAAATGAAGCACATAAAACAAAATACTACTGTACACATGCATGCTACTTAATGAATGTTTAGAAACTGTCACACAAGAACATGGGTTAAAGAAGTTAATACCCAAGACTCATCCAGATCTCTTTTGCTTCTTGGTCTGGCCCAAGTCCTTTTTCTGGACAACCACCAAAATATGTTATGTAGAGACGATCCTTTGGCATTCGTAGACGTTCAGTGAGTAACTCCCAAGCCCAACTTATGCATTCTTTCTGATACACAGTCACAACTTTACATTTACTTATCAGCACATTTATGAAAGTTCTAAAGTTCTAAAATATATTGTCGAAGTGCCCTCACATTGTTAATAAATTAAATGTACATGTACTGTTCACGTGTGCTGATACACTCTGCCAAATCTAGGAGCGAAGTCTAGTAAGCAATCTACCAACTTAAAGCACTGAACTGTTAAACAAAGTAACCAACACTGCAGAACCTTAAAATAATCTCCAAATGACCAGTTTCCAAGCATCTCGAAGAAAGTATGATGATAAACGTCTTTGCCAACATCATCCAAGTCATTATGTTTGCCACCTGCACGAATACACTTCTGAGTGTTGGCAGCTCGAACCAATCGACCCATGTCACTTTTGGGGTCAACAGTACCTTGGAAGATCGGTTTAAACTGCAAAGATAACCAAACAATAAGCTTCACTCTGTTAATGCATTATGAACAGTACTGAAAAATCTGCCTAACATTTTCAGTTGCCACAGTATGTTCAGAACACTGAAACAGGTAATGAGAAATGAATAAACATTCATAATATATCCTGATCTCCAATTATTGCCATTGCCCACTGCCCAGGCTCCAGGAGAGGGGAAATACTCGGAGTGGTGGTCTGAAAATGAAATTATTCTGAATCAAACTGGCTTACGGTAACGTACACACCTACATAATTAACCTAACTCTGACCCTACTTAATGTAGCCTTAAGTAGTTAAGGAATGCCAATTTGAGGACTACATCAGGCAGTCAGCATCATTGAAGTTTCACTTAAACCAGAACCGCAGCCACTGCTGCATGCTGAATTCAATCATATGGTGCCTCACCTACCATTACGCCTGACTAGTGGCTAGAACATGCCACCATGACCATGCAACTGCTACTATGTCAGGTGGTTTATGTACCAAATGCGCCATGTTTTGTGTCCGAAAATGTGATGACGCAGTTAACTAAGTGTTGATGATGAATGTGATCCACATTTGGGTTTTGGGTGGACATTAACGTAACATAAGTAAAAATACTGTTATATGCAATAAGATAAGAATTTATTACACATAAACAATGGACAACAAATCGATGCCATTCAGACGAGTTACCGTAAGACCCCGGATGTCTACACCCGCCAATCCGGTCTACTGGAGGTTCATCCAAATCGGATGCCGATCATATCCAGAGGTTGAATCGGCTCTAACTTTAATAATTTATTCATTATCGTATAGTATTCATCGTATCCTGCCAACACTATAAACAAATTATAAAACGTTATCAAATAAATCTAAACCTGGTTCATCCCAGCATTTGCAAATAACAATGTAGGATCATCAAGTGGAATAACAGATGAAGAATGCCAGTAAGTATGCTCCTTCTCCTTGAAGAAGTCAATAAATGTCTTGCGAATATCATGTCCACTCAGAGAAGAATCCATTGGCAGCTTTTAAATACATAATAAAAACCATCACAAGTCACTCATTGCAAACAACTCAGTTTCACATATTTTCTGAACTGCATTTCTGCTTCACTTTATTCTAGCTTGCACTATATGGCACAAATAATGCTCTGTTCAGCTCATTGTTTTTAATTTAATAGCCCTACCCTGCTTCTATGCAACCAATCTCAGAATCTACTGTACCAATCTTCAAAGAATTGTCATAATTGGCAAATGCATGATAGGGCTTGATTAACTTTGCGACAGCTCAATGAATGTTGCCATGGCAACTACTTTAGGGCCAAATTTGCGCATCTGGCTAACCCTACCCCCATTTGTCATTTCTGAAAGGAATGAAGGATCACAATTCTGATTTCATAAAATTAAATAACAATTGAACTCAAAACTAACAAAACCAAAGCAGTTACCTCCACGCTAACCCTAACCCTGAAAATTAATCCTAACACTAACCCTAACTCTACTAAACCATACTAACCCTAACCGACACAGTAGGCCTATGTAGCCCTGAAATATACGTCAATGGAAGTTATGACTACATAGGTTTCACGTGAGAAAGTTTTAGTGCAGGAGCACTGCGGACTCGACATTAGGTTATATAATTCGTGAGCAAGTACATTGTTTCTTAAAGTTTTGAATTTTATTGCAAATATGTCTAGTCATTAATGCTATTGACTATTGCACTAGTGCATTATGATAGGCCTATTATTGGAACGAAGTGGCTACGGAACCGTCAAGACGGTCCTGCAATTTAGCAGCTACGGAACCGTCAACCGTCACGTCACTCACGTGGTCATTCATTAAAGTTGGTTTGCCGTTCACTTACCGGTTGAGTTGGTGGCCTAGTGGATAGCAGTCTTGTCTTATAACTTAAGTTTTGCGGTTCAATTCCCGGTGGGAGCCAATATTTTTTTCATTTATTTTATAATTCTCATTTTTACTGGTTGACTTTTATAAAAGAACTTCAGTTCCTTCTGTTTGATTTCGCATCATTTACACTTTATTGAGAGTTATTCAGAGAAATATTTTAGTGAATTATTTATATTGAGTCGATAGATGGCGCCTCAAATTTCATTTAATCTAAAAACTCAAAGAAAGTCAGCATGACATTGAATTTGTTTTATTTTCTAAATATTTTTTAATATAACTGTCGCTTATTCCGTAAATATAAGCTTTTTCTGTTGTCGTGCAGAGAATTTACTGTTTTCAGTGGTTTTAAATACATACCAAAACTTAGGTTGACTAAATATTCCATGAACGTAGACTAGGCAGTGGGCGAGAATTAGCTAAGTCAATGAAGTTTGACAATGGAGGCTAGCTACTCGTCTCCCAATCACCATGCTGTCTTGGCGTCTAGCACTGGCCCATCTTGACGTTTTCTAGCCGCTAGGCTAAGGAACCGTCTTGACGGTTCCATAACCACTGCGTTATTGTAATTCTTTGTAACTATTATTTTAGCTGTTTGCATGTTACTTTAAATTTGGTGACCAAATCAAGTTAATTTAAATTTAACAACAACAACGACCAAATCAGATAATGCATTTGTCCTAAGGGATTGTTTTTACTGGCGCACCTCGTACACAGTGAACTTGACTGAAGTCATCGACGCAGAAAACAAAGGCGCATAGATATTGACATCAATGTTTTTCGCACTTACGCCGGAGTCATTTACCGCCGTAATGACTTATTCTACTGGGGAATGTGTGTGGTCGTAATAGCAAGGTGCGTGCAGTCGTGGTCCCGACTGTGCTGTCGTTGTGCGGCCGGCTTTTAGTGAGACCAGGACGATGAGTGACCATGTGAGTAGGATGACGCAAGAACATCACCGGTTTCAGGGGCATTAAACAACAACAAACGCATCAACAATGCACAGACAAATGCAAATTAATGTGAATGAAATTTTTATAAAGCACACTACGTTTAACAAAATACTTACAGAAGTAACTTATATTACAAAATATTGACAAAAACCCGGCATCTACAAACATAAAATATGTAATAATAGCAAGCTTCAACTATTTGCCGAATTAGCATCATGTGAAAGTATAAATTCTGTGGTATAAATACGTGTCACCGGGTAGCCGGTGCACAGAATATAGAGGCGGCGGCGCTATACATTCTTTGGCCGGTGGGCGGTGGCAAGTGGAATTAAGAGACGAGTCAACACTTGGATAGAGTTTTATGTTTCTTTATTGAGGCTCCGTACGACCTTTTCCGGAGTCTCTGACACGCTCACGCACGTTCAACGACTACGAGTACCGTCCTACGGCAACGTCCGCACTCTAACGCGCGCTCCCTCTACCGTTCTTGACCCTCAGCTGAGGACGCGTTCTCCTACGAGGATCGCCTGCGCAGCACGGGGACAATCGGCTATCATGCTAGGATAGCTGTAAGTCCGAATTGGTTGGAAACTGAGGCGTCGTCCAACGGGTATAGCCATGGCCGGATGGACGGCGTACGCCGCCCCACCCAGCGCCTGGGGCGTGAAAATTGGGCCTGTAGGGTAGCTAGAATTCTGCCTCTTTACAGACAAGCGTATTGTACAGTATACCTACACCGGATGCCTCTACGTTATGGTATCCGCAGCGCATGACTCTACTTAATTGTACTTGTTAGTTGTTAACGTCTATGTAGCACATTGTATTGTAGACGATCAGCTGTAGACGCCCATAGATTCCGAGTAGTTATCCAGGCTATTCTTGAAAGCACAGTTTCAACGATCACTTGCGCTAGTTTGTTCAATTCATTCTCAACACATCAGCTCATCCAAACACTTTTGTAAAACAAAAATGTACAGTATATTAGAGAGAGTATAGTCTAATAATTCTGCATTTCACTAGTCACTACCAGTACCAGCTCTAGTGCAATCATGATTCTGGACTTTGGCAGCTGATATAACCCAGTTGTGTATACTGTTTCATGTATTTGCCAGTCATCAGTCACCACCCTATTATATCAGAGTTCTCAAGTTTCTTATAATTTCCTACAGCTACATTACTCAATCTTTAGTTTTTAAAATGCAGCATATAAGAGTGGATGATATTTCACAGTAACTGACTTTGATATTTCTGTCATGTCCCCTGTTATAGATTTAGAAGGCCGGAGTAAGTACTGTACAAATTTTCAATTGGTCTACAGCATGGAACCTGTCTGTCTGTCATTAACAATCACCTTACTCACAACACTGACATCACAAAACAGCACTGGATACTGTACACATGTGCATTATTACAATTTACTAATTAGCTTTGCTGCATTGTATTATGCCTAACAAGGCTTTCTTGTAGTAACTTTATCAATGCTTTCATTAGTCATGATAAGCCTAATATGGCAGTTATGTTTATTAAATATGCTGTTTTGGCACAGTGTTGTGTGGATATATACAGTTAACTGATACTAATTAACAATAATAAGCAATTTATTATTAATTAACAGTGTGGTCATTAGAGGGTGATTCGTCTGAAAAATGCAGAGAATAGGGCCCGTCAGTAAATGAAGAATATTTATCCCAGATCCAGTTTTACTCAATATTTAGTGAACTTCCGAAGCTGAACAATACGGTTCTAATCATAACAGTTTACGTGAAAGTTGCATATTCTACATTTTTAGTCACAAATAAAAGGACAAAGTGGGCTGAGTTATTGAAGTATTATTTATGCAATTATTTTGTAAGGCAATTTTTGATTATTGAAGACTAACTGTAACATGATAGGAAACGTTGTGCATTGACGCCTTTAATAAGCTTACCGTCTTTCACCGGAAACAGAAATAACTGACGTGCCCTATTCAAATTAAATCAATCACTTACATACAAAAATTCCATATAGCTCAGGATAATCAATTTTTACTCATCAGTAACAGATAACTGCCTATGGGGTACCGTATATCTTTTCATGAGAACAGCAAAACTGACCAGAAACAACAATCTTTACACACCAAAATCGATCAACCGAATACTAGCATAAAGTGACAAATATATAATATATAAAGCAACTAACTGAACCGGTAATAGCCCACTATTTCGAAGGTATGCTATTCTGAGGATCAACAATTCTGACAGTGTATACGGACTTATTCAACGTATAATGATTTAGCGTTACTGTGACGACACCTGGTGACTGAAGCAATACTGGGTCAGTTAGGGTAAGTAAAGTTTGTAGGAATAGGGTTAGGGTTAGTGATAATGTTTAACTTTTAGTGTTTTGCAGAAACAGTAATAGAGGATCTCTGGACTATTCTCGCACCTGGTAAACATTTTCAAATCCGATGCACAGTTTGACACTAGGGGGTGCTAAAATCTGGGGAAAATGCACCCTCAACTTTAAGCCCCTATAACTCTGGAACCGTGAGCAAATCCGCAAAATTTTTACATTTACCAATTGTGAAACTACCAGCAAACTCCGAAAATTTAGTAAAAGTGGTGCAATGGACATGCCATATGGTACATTTATATTTCAAAATTGCAAAAAATCAGTTTTGGGGTCAACACCCCTATCTCTGTACTGACGGGGTGAAATGTTACATAAAGATGTAGATCTGGTCCACTCCTACAAGCAAAATTTGGACCCCCCATAGTTGCAACATGTTGTGTCTGTTGGGTGAAAACCTCAAAATTGCCCTGAATAACTTAAATACCACTGCATTTTGCTGTACACACGCTGCCAGTAACTGATTACACAGAATGATAATTCAGTTAATTAATACACAATTATCATACACTGCAACTGTCTTTACATCAACATCAAACACTAACACTGCAACAATGAAGAAATGATGTAACACCTACGCAAAGACAAAACAACACTGTCAATAACGGATGCAGATTACTAACTAATAACAAAAGTAACAGAAAATCAGTGTTAACAATCAAATCAATGTACACTATAACATGTACTACAAGTGCTGAGCTGTGGCTATAATGTACAAAGTAATGTAAAATGTCATGAAACTTTGATTGCATAAAAATTACATAAAAATTTTCACCGAAACTTTCGTGGAAAAAATTTAATGGAATCTCATAAAATGTCAGAGACATTTTGTACAGTGTACAAGGCTGAATGCCTCTCCTGTTAGCTAACCAATAATGTCAAAGTACTAAAATGACTCAAGCATTAACAAATAAAGTGTTCCAACTGACGCAAAACGGCATTTATCAGCAAGTCAGCGAGGCAACTTGAGCGCCAGTTCACGATCAATATGTCGTGCTGCTTCCTGCTGAATGGCAGCTGCTTGAGCCAACAGCTACATACAACATCATTTACCAATAAATCGCATGTCTCCCGTTTATTAATAATATTTATACATCACCTTAAAGTCCTAGTATACAGAGACACTCATTATCATTGTGATTTGCAACACCACTGCAATGCCATTCTCCATCACGGCATGGCAGGCAGCTACACACAACTATCAGTAAAACATTTTTTACAGGACTCAGATATAAAAGATACTCGGTTAATGCAGACTTTTTCCTGGTATGGCTGAGACTCTGTTAATTTCAATGTGTCATAAAACGGCTAGAATGGACTCTGTTAATGCCGTGGTTTCATGTGCAATTTATTGCATGCAATGCACTGCAATTTTTGTGCAATAACTGCAGGCTTTCCAACATGATGGAAAATATTCATGAGACGAAAATGTTGCAGCCATGAATACTTTCCATCACGTTGGAAAACCATAAAACCATGGCTAAAATAATTGTGCATTTAGCACACCGCAACTATTGCACAATAGTGGCATGCATTAAATTGCACATGAAACCATGCAATTACTTTAAGTAAGTTTTGCTTACTGCAGACCTATTTTCCAGTCCAAATATTATGGACAATGCAGCAAACAATAGACCAAGTGAGAATATCACACCTAATGTGTGCTTACATGACTGTGATGACTATATTGCGAAGTGAAGGTGGTCGATTTTGACATTGCCAAAATGCTCCAAAATTAATAGCAACATTGTAAGAATAGCAAGTACTGCATCATGTGATCACACAATAATGCCGGATGCACAGCTGTTTTTACAATGAGGCAGCTATCGGTGAAATTAATTGATACTCTCGTAAATACCCTGGTGCCAGTTTACAACTTTATGTCCGATAGCAGCAGCTTTCATGTGGTTGTGTCCGCTATGTCACTGGCAACTTCCCGCCCCGGCAAACAGATGGCTAGTGCCAAGCTCAGAGTCGGCAGTCGTTGCGTCAACAGTAAGGTGACCAGTGGAGCTGGACTGTAAAATTCCAAGCGGGTTCATATATAATTTGCTGAAAATCGACAAGATGTGAGAAATGTTAAAGATAATAATTGCCATAATATGTGACATTTAATAGGCAAGAACTGTTGCATATTGTGAGCCTAGTTTGGATACAAAGGACTTTCAACCTAATAACAGAGTAATAAACGTTTTCGGACAGTCCCCAGAAGTCCACTGTAACAAAGTTTTACTGGAGTAATAAGGCAGCTTTTATCAAAACTACACTATTGTGTACACACTCAACTAGGACAACAGGAAGTGCATTTGTTTGCAATCAAAGCATCTCCACACCTTCACTGAACTTCCTGAACCTACACGTTTACAAACTTGATTTGTTTTCTTTACTATACACTAATAATTAACACCAATAACTCTGCTGTCCACAGCACTGAATCTAACTGCTCTATTATAGCTTAGATGTTACTTTTACTTAAGTTTTGTTTAGAGTTTAACCTCTCTCCACATTTAAATGCCGCTATTTGCTTTCTGACTGACAGTGTCTGTTTACTGTATGTTTTTAAACTGCTGTAACAATTATTAACAGAACTTGTGCCGGTACATGACACGTGTAAAATTACCTGCTGAGTGAGAGCTGGATCATTGGCATACGGTGCTCTGCTCAGCAGCTCACGATACAGCAGCTCTTGTTGAGCAGCCATCAGACTCTGTGCTGCGGGATTCACAGGTGCCAGCGGCATGCCAGGCACTGTGCCAGATGCGGCGAGGGATCGATGGGCAGCACTGGCTGGGTTGCCTGCAGCTGCCAGTGGGTCAGCTGACAAAACCACAAATGCAACTTTGCAAGTGTCATCGACTCAAAGTTACTCCAAGTCAGACTATGTCTCCAGAAAGTCAACTTTCATGACAAACATTTCCAGGCACAGAAACAAATACACATACACGCCATCATGATGTCCTTGCCAGGACTTATCAACAAGATAGTGCAAATAAAAATCACACGTGAAAGAGGTAAGTAAGCGTTATTGGTCTCTTGTAGCCATAGGGCTAGATTAGTTATATACAATACAGATACAAAATACACAAAAAATACTACTGCTAATACAAATGTGCATATAGACTAGACTAGTAAGTATGCAACATTATAATACAATGACGCCTATGTACGAAATATCACTGTCAGAAAATAAAATAAAAAAGAAATAATAAAATGTCACAGTAAAATTAACATTAACATAAAACACAGAGGAATACTCTCCAGTATAACCTTTTTCATCATCAGTCCAGATTGACTGATCAAATAATTAAGGTTTTACATCTCATTTGACACAAAACAGATCACTTCAGAGACACTCTTCCCAGCCAATCTCTTGTCTAGTACTGAGGAAACAAAACCAAACACTGAAAAGCAATAAGCAAAACACATAAAATACCTAATCTAACAGAAAACATAAACCTAGGCTGCAAAAACACAAGAAAGAAACCTAGAACTAAACAGACATTCAACTGTAAAAATTGCTCATGTGTGTGCATATCACTGTTGTACACAACACAGCACAAGACAGTTCTGATAATCTTCCCTTTCTCCAACATCTAGTGTCATGGTAAAAATCTGACAGCGATATTAAATACAGGTCAAATACAATTTCATGAAGTGCAGACCACTATCTCATCGTTATAAGTGGAAAAAAAGGATAGGGCCATAGTTGCCGTAGAAAACCTCTGACGACAACATACCTGGTAGATTGAGTGCTGACGACTGTAACAGCTGCGACGCCAGCAGAGGATGTAGAGGCGGAAAGAAGCTGGCTGCGGCTGCTGACGTGGAGTCTGGCTGGTGAAGATGCAGATGAGTATGTGAATGTGTGTGTGTGTGAGGCATTTCAGCTGCACTCACCGACGGCCCAGCTCCACTGTCGGCGGCATACAGTGGACCACCGAGACCAGCAGACGCAAACTGCAGGCGCAGCAGTGGGTCTGCGGAGACATTAAGTCTGTCAGTTGTTGGCACACGGCTTGCACCAGCAGCTGAATCTACCGCCGCATGATAACCGGGAAGTCCATGCACTGCACCAGCAGCTAGACCAATACAGTACACACAGCATGCTTGTTACGACGACTAACACCATGTTTTGCATCAATGTGAGACTTCATAATGAAACTTGAAGAAACTGTTAAATAAAAGTTAAATCTACGTGAAATGGAGAAAATGTTTCCTTCAGTGTTCTGTTCTGTTCCAACTGTTAGTTGGATGACAACAGGATATCAGGCCCATAAAACGTGTGCCACCTGTCCATGGAGTCCCTCTTCCAAATCTAAAAGAAGGGCAAATGAAGATAAACCAGCTAAGAATTTTTTTATACAATAAACTCTGTTGGACCATTTACATCTAAATCTAAATTTAACAGAAAATGAACTACATAACTGCTACAATAAAGCAGTTTGGTCTTGACTACTCATCTGCTTGCATGCAGCTAAACCATTGAGTTATATATTCTACGCTAGAGAGCGCATGACGTCATATCAGTGAAGGCAGTCTGCTTAAGTGACCTTGACCCGTAAGGTAGACAGAGGCAAAGAGCATTATGA
>Ga0209782_1000949_pt1 | contig 14146 bp, 4 predicted proteins | sample WorMetmaBAHAMAS1_FD_187390 | JGI IMG/M metagenome (GOLD analysis project Ga0209782, IMG submission 187390) | Marine gutless worms symbiont microbial communities from Max Planck institute for Marine Microbiology, Germany - Inanidrilus... | ecosystem: Host-associated > Annelida > Digestive system >...
CATGTGTAGATTATGCCAAAATATTCAGTTTATTCATTTTCTGTGCATTAAAATCTACATATAAAATAGGCCTACTGATGTTCATTTAAACTTCTAGGCCTAGATATGAGAATGTACTGTGACTGTGAAAGACTTCTCATTTTGTACCTGGACGCTGCATGGACGTCGTGCAGTGTGCATTGGTTCAAGAAGTGGCTGGACGGCGTCCAGCCTTAAAAAGAAGTGCCTGGACGCCGTCTATGACCGTCCACCCACACTTTAAGCACTGGATAGAGTGCATATAACTTCCTATTTGACTTTATTAGAAACTATATAACTGAAAAAATGCTGCAAGCTAGATGCATAGAGTTATTTGTCAAGTCACCTATTTTATCCTACCCCAACACCATTATTCTCCACTGGGGGTGACCCCTTTCAAATTTTGCCATGATCTTCGGCACCAGAAAGTTAAATTCCATGGCTATGGTATGGCATTGTTTGCATGATCCTAGGTTTAGCCATTGTGATACAATACTCAATACTGGCTTGTGACAGATGGACAGACAGACACATGACAATGGCATAGACCATGCTAGCACAGCGTCGTATGGTAATAATGATGCTCCACACAATTAAATTTAAAGCGAGACATCCAGTATGATTATATTATTTACAGGTTCTGAGGTTATTATGCACATACAAATACACAAACCCATAAAAATTGAAAAATAAAAATGCATTTACCCAAATATGCACAACAAATGTACACAAGTAACAATTTACAACAACCATAATGTGAACACAATTACATGTGGATCAAATCACAAAACCGTTTCAAGACTGAACAGCTATACCAACATGATAACAGACAAGAATAAAATTTACCACTTTTCATTGTCATGTAGAACAAGGAACAAGAAAACTCAACACATAAAATGACTGTCAGACACTGTATCTACACACGTATATCTGCTAACGTCAATGGACCGCGCAACGCTGCTTCACAAAAAAATCGACCATACTGCACTGCCCACCGAGTATAATTACCAGGCAACGAGCGTCGATAATAGCAAATTGCTACACTGACAGAGAATTGTCAGTTATTAGCACATATTTAAATGACAATGCTCAAACTCCACTTGGTCGATTTGTTGTCGATATATTATACAACAAAGTTTGCAACAAATCAAACTGATGGAGCTTAAGCCTTAAGCCTTCCTTGTATAGCGTCGATCGTCCAAGGTGCGAGAAACATAGGTCCACTCTTGATTGCATTGTTGATCTCAATGGCGTGCCATCGCGAAATTTTTCTAAGTCCACAGTTGCACAAGCAAAAATTGGTCACGTGAACATAACGCACCACTTTTGGAGGTGATTTGTCATCCCTTTGGCAAGACTTGATATAATCTCCCTATGCACAAATTTGACGGCTTTAGCGATTCCTGAGATATGGATACGGCCCGCAAAATTTAAACCAGGTCACATTACGTAACCACACCCCTTTCTGGGACGTTTTCATCCATATGCTGGGACTAGCTGCTATTGACCTGTATAATAAATTAGAAATCTCTACATTCACCCACTACGAAGATATGAAAGGCGACAAAAATGTAGAAATTTGGGTGGTTTGGGGGGTTACGGGTCACCCAAGGTCATCGGAAACATCGCCATTTGAGCGCATATGACCTCATATTCGACTTCAACAGAACTATGCGTCTGTCTTGTACCATATTCGAGTTACAGCGAGTTTTTCGCCGAAAGTGGCCCAGTTGCATTTGTCAGGGGTGATCCAGTTTGAATTTCGCCGTTATCTTTGACATCAGAAAACGAGTCCATATGTGGCATTATTTGCTTGATTCTACATTTAACCGTTTTGATACAATACCGGAGTGTGACAGACACGTGCACGCACAGACAGACACATGACAACAGCATGTAACGCGCTAGCATTGCGTCGCACGGTAAAAACAGTTCACATTAGTACATTCACCAAGGACATAATTGGGCATTTCTAGTTAGCTCAGCAACTGAAAACCAAAAACAGCTGATAAATCTCTAATATCTGTATCATATTTGTATGCTCCACCAGTGATTTACTGTCAAGTCAAACAAAGCAGCAGCAACAGCAAAAACTCAATACCAAACCTTCAGCCACAAACAACTTAAAAAGTGCAGTACATCTGCAGCAAACAGAAATTACTGTATGCAAGTCCATGTCCTTAAATCAATATACAGGAAACACCACTCAACTGATTACAATGTACTGTATCGTCCAAAGAGGCATTTGTTACACAGCCAATTTGTTATCCATAAAGTTAAAGTATTGTACAACTTCAAATAGAAGCCAGGTCTGAAAATAGCAGCTGGACGTGAAATACAAGCTGGGAGTTTGGAGTATTTTGTACTAACAGAAGCAGGGTGTAAAATACAAACCAAGTTAAACTGTAGCCTGCATACTTGCTGCGGTTTGCCCGTGACAGTGCAATTACATCAGTAACATCAGAAAAGTCATGTTTTTGTTTTGTGCATCAGCAGTATCACACAACAAAAACTGATATACAGTAATCAATTTAAAATACATTAAAGGTTTTATGTGAGTGAAGTTATAAATGTAAGTGTTCACTTAGCAATGTACTAATATATGCTATCCCGCAGGTCTGAAATACAAGATTGGCATGAAATACAAACTAGTTGTTCTAATAGAAGCAATAGGCTTCTATTTTAAAATTTATGGTAATATAATAAAAGGAAAGATTAGAAAACGTAATCAATGGAAGAATGGTATAAAGAGTAAAGGAATGAAAGAATATCAAAAGTTAGTACAGAAGAGTCGAAGGAGACCAGTGTTTGTGACAGAGGCGTTAGTTGAAACTTAATACAGTGCACACTCAACATGTCACTGAGGTAAGAACTTACCCACTAACTCTAGGCTAGCACTAACACCAATATCCATATTATTTCTAATTACAGTAGTTGGCTGATATCTACAGTCTCTACAAATAAAGGTTTTCTTCGCTTTGATCATGCATCTGGTGCACCCATTTCTGACAACGATGAAGTACAGCTTCAGAAGCTAGAGTGTGAAACAGCTTTAGGCAACTGACACCTCAATTTACCAATAAGAATTTTTTCATTTTGATAAGAGGATGTGAATGAAGTTACATTTCAGTTGCATGTCACATGGCAGTAAAACACGGCTGGTGATTAAACAGAATGAGACAGCACTTCGAGCAGCTGAGATAAGAATGGTTAGATGAACGTGAGTTGTTAAAGTAAAGGATAGATTCCAGGGTGACAACTCTACTACAGGCACTATGAAATTCCGACATTTCTTCAACTCGTGACACTCCTACACATGCTGCACTACCCATAATGTGCATATACCATTGTCAGTGCTAACAGTACACTATAAATATCAGAGAGAATATTAATTACAATGCACGAATTATGAAGTGGACAGTGGCCTGTGTGATGTAACGGTACGGCATTTGCTCGCGATCCAAAAGGTCACAGGTTTGAATCTCGGCCAATTCGGTTCCAGGTAACAGCCTTGGGCAAGCTGCTTACATTCATGTGCCTCTGTCACCAAGTGGTATAATTTGGTACTGGCTGATGGGCAGTGACGTCTTCGGCTGGGAAGGTAAACGCAGGCCTGGCGGAAAGTAATGGCAGCCTACTGCAAGGTGTATAGTCACCTGCGGGCCGACTGCCTGTACACTGGGATCAGCTCCGGGCCCAACGCTCGGTAACAAGTACTTTACCTTATCAGTGTAAGATCTAGAGATAGACCAAAGAAAACATGGACAGAGAGACTGCTGTATCTGAAAACTAACAAGGATGATGCTCTGAATCACAGAAAATTAATAAAGTTAATTAAAGGCACTGGATAATAACCATGAAAAAAGGGAATGAGTTGGTGAATGTTTTACCTGGTACTGGCTCATCCAATCTGACCTCCATAAAGGGCCATAATATGGTTGTTGTTGGTCTGGTTTAGTAATAATCCTCTGACATTTAACAGTATAGTCGTTCACTAACAGCAAACTACAGTCACTCAATAACTAACTATGTAAAACAAGAGTTTGAAGAAAACATGAATTATCTCCCAAAAATATATGCCACTAACAAGTCACAGGATTTACTTAACAATATACATAAAATTATCCATTGTTTACTGATCTGCACTAGTTCTACCACATATACACATCACTCAAACACGCTACAAGATTATTAAAATGCCTTACTGCAAAGAGGTCTGTAAGTCCACTGACCGCAACAGGTGGTAAATGAATCCTGCCAAACAGCAGTGGCACTCTGTGGTCGGAGAATAAAGGTGGATATGGTTCATTATTCCATCTGAGGCTTAAACATTTAGACGGCAGGTAAACTCTGTGATACCTCAATAACACGTCATACCTGAGCGCCTTAGACAGGAGCGTCATATACAAAGTGCTATATAAATCTACAGGCTTTAGTTTTCTACGTAAGTTGATATTGTGTGACTCAACTTCTAGATCTACCATTAAACAAACACCATGTAAAATATAATCCACTATACACTCAACGACAATATGCTACAACCACAATACTTACGACCAAACACTGTCAGCAAGACTCTAAACTGACAGAAATGGCAAGAATTAGTATCCACTTTATAACAATATGCACGCAAGCAATATTCTAACATAAACATAAGGACAACAATCTTGTCACAGAAACCCTATTCATATGCAAATGACCGATAAAACAAAAAAGTAAATTGGCCTTAGCAGTTAGAAAAGTGGTTGCAGCCTTTGTGTTGCCAGCACATTTTTAGGCTGCATCACAGCTTCACGCTAACATGCGGCCTACTGCGACAGACAGAGTAGCTGGGTCGCTCAGTCGGTCTGTCTATCTGTTGCTCTCACAACTGTGAGCCCTGCACAGAATGTCTGAACCAATCAAGAGGCCATTTGTGATTAAGACTCCCACGTGTGGGACCAGGGAACCATGTATCAGAGGGTTTAGATTCCCCAACTGGAAGGGAAACTTTTGGGGGTTGTCTCGCCCACTGGAAGCATTGTAACTGTGCAATAACTGGTGATCGTTCATGTTAAAGAAATGCATCAATGGAAAGCTCTTGGTGGCAGCAATATGCAGGTGTAGTTCACTATAAGAATGATTTCTCGTCAATTAAAACAGTGTTGTCAACTGGTAACCGGAGGTATTGCAATATGGCAGCAACATTTCAGTCATTAATACCATTGCTGTCACAATGTAATTTGTAATCTGCTTTGCGAGAAGGCGAATATCTGAAACCATGGCATGTTAGCTATAATCACTCTGAATTCAGAGTGTTCTGATTTGCTTTTATGGTAAAATTGCCAGAATCGTGCCATGTACCCATTCATTGGTGACTTTTACGATTTTTTGGCGGCAGTCCAAGTAAAAATTATTGAACAGTAAGACACTGACAATTAGCATGCATTTCTATGCTACTTTATATGCTGATTGGCAGTTATATAGAATAATGCTATAACTGTAGTGGGTAAATACTACGTGCTGTACTTCAAAATCTGGATGCCAGATCTCAAGTATGGCCTATCAGCACACCCCTCTCTGCAATGCGGCCTTTTATCAAATTTTTTGACCACTTGTTTACTATTGTCCTTATGCCTTTGTCAAGTCATCAGTGCTTCAAAATGTGTAGCAGACTGTAAGGACACATGATTTTCATTCCACGTCGTCTCCACACAAGAACCCTGGTTTGTATTCAATATCAAAAGGAATACAACACTTATTTTCACGCATATAGCAGCCAAATCATTACCAAATAAAATTACTTTCACATTATTACTTTACCCACAGGATGGGTGTGAAGGATTGCGACAAGCATGCCTGTTTGTATGTCTGCTTGCATATCTCAGAAATCACACAGCTGAACTTCACCAAATTTTTTTGTGCTATGTGCATGTTGCCTGTGGCTGCGGCTTGTTCTACAGTTTTGTATGGCACTGCTATACATTATGTACTTCTAGTTCTCAGATGTCCTCCTATTTTCACACAATGGACTCTACGAAGCATCGACACATATAGCTAAACAGCAACAGAATAACAGCCAAAACTACTGCATTAATTCGATCCAAGTGATGCAGGTCAGCAAGTATACATTGTGAGCTGCATGCTGACGGTGAAGCCCGCTATCTACGACTGCCTTAGTTGCAGTCTGCTATACACCTATTCCCCATCAATTTCATCACCTTTTCAAAGCAAATTCACACCAACATTTTTCCCCCCGTATAGTACTGAAAAACGAAAAACGGTGCAGGATAAATGACAAATTATGCCTAAGTTTCGACATAACACATGATAACAGTACATATGATAAAATATGAAAAATCATCTTAAAATGTTTTGGCCAATAGGGGGAACATCTGTTTAGCATCAGATATTTTCACCTGATTATGTACGGTGGTACTCAACATTTTTCGGTAACTTGAAACTAAGTAAATGTACACAAAAACAATGTAACAGCACAACTGCCTGCTTGAGGCCCCGCATGAATATTCTGAGGTAGCCAACTATGTATTCATGAATGTATGAATATGTAAAAAATTTGCTACAAAACTGTAATGAAACAGATTCACATCAGACACAAACACACACTTAAATCGCACATTTAAACTGAAAATTAGACACTAAATTCTACTCAATTCTTCTGCTACGTTATGCACTCATTATGCCATTTATCCATGTGATGTCAATATAACAACTTTCAGGCAGAATATTATCTTCAGCACCAGATATATCTTGATAGGAACAAGTCAAGCACTTGGTTAAAACACCAGCAAGCGCACTGAGCAATTTGTATATGCGTGACTAGTTCGAATTATTTTATAGCCTACTTTCTCTTCTCATTCTTATGTTAACAGACTTTTAAATATAGAATGAAGAACAACTGACTGAAAAACGAAAGTACAGTAGCTGCACAATTAAAATTTAGCTCACCAATTTCAATACTAATTTACAAGATTTGATATATTAAACTTGTTTACCGCTTTATGATTGATAATTTCCTACAGTTTTGATAGCTATCAACTTCGGGATTCATGACAGTTCTTATACTGTGTAATAATAATACTGCAGATATGTAGTACACTGTTTGATAGGTTTGCATCAAATTCAACACACTGCACTGTCAATTTATCTTGATGTGCATACAAATAATCACTGTTTTTTAGATTCTGACAAAATGCACTTTCATCATCATGTCGTACACAAAATCTACACCACATTTTCACTTATTTCAGCTAATGCCAGGCAACAGTTGTTGCTAGGCAACAAATGATGCTATATAGCAAACCACTGTGCAGGCAGCACAGTTACTGTAAAACATATTCCATCAAAATAATCCAAGGTTTCAATCAGTAAACAGAAAATGACAGACACAGCCAGAAAATACATATACTCGCAACCAATAGACCCACCTAACATGAAACGAGTCTAAAATTGCAACAAATGTAACTAAAATCCAACAAATCAATTTAACAGCCATATTTATCACATATGAATTACCTGATACCACCTTACAGCAAAGCACAGCATTATTTGATAAGCATATAAAAGTGATTTGTCCTCAGAGGCATATTAGGACAAACACCATGAACTTGGACGGACAGACTGCATTCCTGATGTGTGTGTAACTGCTAAGTAGTCATTAAAACACGATTATGGAGACTTCACAGTGCATGATACCTTATAAAAAAACTTAAAAACTGTTATCATCAACATATAAACGGCTCTAGCAAAATTACATGTACAAATAGACACGTGGCAACCACACAGTGCCACAATTACATGCAAGATGCGGATCTGCAGCCAAATACTTCTACTTCTACTTCCATTCGACGGCCATTTCTCCAGGTAAACCAACTGTTCAGCTGGTTCTTATAGGGTCCTTCTCCTCTTACCTGTTGTAGAAAAGAACCTCAGTTAACAAATAAACTTTATACAGGTTGGATGTCCTAACTACCTACTACCGAGCCATCAGCATCAAAGCACTGAAGGGAGAACTCTGAACAGCGGCATGGTCTCATTCCCTCTTCGTAATCAAACACCAGAGATTATTGTAAACCATACTTGTACGGTACAACATCAGTAAAATGTAACAACAGCATTAAGGATTCAGATACTGATCCAATGTTTACATACAGAAAGTTTCTTTATACATACGCTCGATTGCCATAAATGGCCTGCGTCTATATTCAAAATTCTTGTAATACTTCCAATTCGCAATTTCATAATAATATTCAAAACAAACTTTGGCCCCTTTCACACTGGAAATTTATTTCAAAATTTATGTAAATCAGTTCCTTTTGCAAGAAAATTTCAAGTGTGAACAGTCAACTTTCGAAAGAAATTAATTTCGAAATTCTATTTCGCAATTTAGAACATGTTCTATTTTGTGAAATTTTGCGTTAGAAATTTCACATATGGAGTGCCGTAATTGGTCAGCTGGCCAGTGTTTACAAACATCGAATGAAGTGTCGACGATATTGCTTTTGAAAGTTTATTTCCAATGTGAAAGGGGCCTTATTTCAGTCGTTTGAGGAATAAAGAATAAGAAATGGTACCATATTTGCAAATGAGATATTTTAGATGAACGTGATGCGTGCAACTAAAGGATAAGTAAGACAAAACAATAGGCTGAGTGCTAAGACCATGCTTAGTGAACAGATAAAAAATGTGTGGAGTATAAAGTAAAAACAAAGCCAAAAATAAAATACAAGGATGCAATTTTCACAGTTAACGGAAAAGATTAAGAAACGATAAATCACACTGAGTAGTGGGAGACGATATCAGCTCACTTAGTTAGGATATTCTATAAGGAGGTTCGTCAAACGAGTCTACTGTGGTGACATAATAACCTGCCAGCGATAATAATATAGCAATGCAGCAATTTGCGCAACACTACAGCACTCCGTCGCACATTTCATCAGCAAATACTTCATACATAACCTGAGTGTGTTACCTGATTAGCAGCCACTGGACAGACTCATAAAGCACGCATGAGGTAGACGAAGAGTGCACAAGGCAGTTTACCTATTCCGTTACTGCCCTATGGACTACTAGCGTACTAAGTCAAAGTCAATGCCCTGAGATAAATGCAATGCTGCATGTTGTAATGTCAATGAATGCTGCTGTCTTAATTGACATTTGTGCTACAGTCCTCAACACGTACAGCTGCGCTGACGTCATCCTTGCCTTTATAGCATGAACCACATAAATGTACATTGTCAGAACGCAGCCAAGGGTCATCTGCAGAAACATGGTAAGTCGCACGAAGGTCGGTCGATGCTGACTGCTCCACGTCTGGTGCCAGACTCAACTCGTGACTGATCGGATCGCCATCGTCATTAATGTGACTTGATAACAAGCAGTCCCCACATAGCGGAGTCTACCAACAAATACACATTTCACGCATATTACCAGCACATTACTTTGTCTTCATTAAGACCAAAGTATCAGACCAGGTTTCATACTATGCATCCTATGCCACTGGCAAAGGCAGACATATTAAACATTTCTCAACAATTTTGCAAGCTCTCCTTTAACTGTAAGGCATTATTGATTGATAGTGGTGATTAATTATATTGCCAACTATGGCATCATCACAAACAATGTATATTTTATCATTTTTATGGTACATGGTTTTAAGCAAAGAAATTATTCTGTATAAGATGAGTTTAACTCTTAACTCTTAATTTATGGTAAAAACTTCCCAGTTTAAGATCGACTGCTGAGTCATAGATCTTAAACAGCAAAGATCAAAATAATCGCTCAATTATAATCACAAAACACATGCACTGTAACATTTAAATCTGTCAATCACCAGAATAAATGAAAAAACCCAGCGCATGGTTCTAAGTTTACCAAATTCTGGTCGATTTTCAAAATTTACTTACTGACAGTCTGGACCGGAAACACCTGACAGTTTTGTTTATATCAACGATGTTGACATTTTTATAATCCATCGTGTTGAACAGTTTTCTTTAGTAATCTTGGTAGAAAATGCATTATATCTGAAGAATGGTTTGTGCTATAGCTTCCCACATCTCGCGCTATGCTAGCCACTGCTAGACCCTCTTGCCTTTAGGTATGGCCACAGAAAATAAATTTTTATCGATGAACAAAATTAAATTATGTTAATATCACTGGATTAAAGTTCTTCAGAATTCTTTTGAATGGCTAATCTGGCATGACAGTTCGTCTCATTCAATACAAAAGTATCGCGATATTTGAACACATACATTTCACAAGGTAGTGTAACAACACGACTGAGGTGTGGTGAGACGCGTAATTACTGCATCACCAGAACTGGTGAATCTGACTGTGAAATAATTGTGAGAAGAGACCAACAATTGGCAAAGGTAGAGCCAAAATAAAGCGGCAGCTTTTTCCCAACATGCTGTAGTATTTACCTCAGTAAATACAAACAATATGCCTATATAAAACCAAATTTTGTCACTCCATTAATTCAGCTAAAATCTTCCAAACAGATTAATTACATTCCAGGAGACTTCGGTATTTTCAGAAAGGATTTAAAATTTCAGTCTTTCTGAAAACTTTAGCACCCTGATTTCAAGTACATGAAACATTACTATAAAAACAGTATGTATACTATACTGTGTCTTAATAAAAACTGAACCCCTGTATTTATGCAAGAAACTTTGTCAAATTTACTGATGATGTGTGGAAGAAATGTAGATTAGTAAATTTGCAACACAGTACTATGTAAACTGTTCACCATATCATTTGTGTAATTACTATACCTTGCAAAAAACGACCATTTTTGCATTTATGGCAGCATTGCTGCAAATGCTAAAAGCAACAATGTCCATAGCAAAAATGTACAGTGTACACACTGTGCTGTCTACCGGTAAGTGCTTAATTATTACAAAATTTAGAAAAAGATGTTCAATATAAATAGGCTACTTACTTGCTTACTTTCTCTATGGCCACCTGCTATTAATGTCACCAATACGTCACGGTCACCGTGGTCACTTACGGTTGTGTAGACAATACCAAAGTTATGGTTGCTACTATGGAAAAAAAATTATAATTAAGATTGTGTGAAAAGACAAGGGATATGGGCAAAAAGTTTGTGGCAAATTTTTTGTGAACAGAAACTAATCTGTCATCACTGAAACAAAAACTTATTGAATAAGGTCCATCAAACTGAAGTTGCTGTGTTGGAAAGTTTAGAATCATTCATTGATTTATTTATATCAGGCAACAAGGCCCATAGAACAGAAACAGAAAAATACAAATGGACAGAGAGAAAGACAGAGAATGAATATTTTCAGTGGTGTACTGTAAATGCTGGGGTACAGTAAATGCAAAAACAAGAGGGCCTAGCAGTCGCTAGCATAGCGCGAGATGTGGAAAGCTCTAGCACAATGCGTTCTTCAGATATAATGCATTTTCTACCAAAATTACTAAAGAAAACTCTTCCGCAAAAACTATAATAAAAATGTAAACATCGTTGATATAAACAAAGCCGTTGCCTATTTCCAGTCCAGACTCTCAGTAAGTAAAATAAGTGATATCGCTACAATCACCAATTTTTCAATAGCCCCCCCTCTTCCACCAGAAATCCCGGCATCATCCCATCCGACGATGCAGGTGAGGCATTGTCAGTAAGTAGCAAAGGCATCCATCTATCCAAGCATGCAAAGGTATCCGGGATCCATTGCACCCTGTGACCACAATGCACTTCCGTCACAGACAGATGGTCAGACAGAAGGACACCGACATCGTAACATAAGCGCAAGATGTATATATTACATCTCGCGCTAAAAACTGTCATTGGTGCATTTTTCTCTAAAGTGATATGCCATTTCATGTTTGTCAGTTTTAGAATTTACGTGTCCAAAGTTTCAGACAAAACTGATCAGTCCTCGTTGAATGTTGAATTCTAACAATTATGTTTGGGTCCAGTTTCTATCGGGAAAAAGTATGCACAGTCTTGTTAGTATCTACGCAGCACAAAAAACAAGTAGCAGACCATAGAGTGGTCAGCAACTGTTGATGTAATATACTGCTTTGCCTTGTTGCTGGTGGGCAGCTGATTAGTATGATCACAATCTCGGCTAAAATCAGTTGTTGCAATACCAACTGAGCGTTCATCCTGGAACCATTAAAATACACGAACTACATGCACTGAAGTGTATAACGATTGAAGAGAAATTCAGCAACAAATATCAACATGCCTCGTTTACATTCATGCCGTTAATTAAAACACATAATTGTAATCAAATCTTAAAATCATGAAAGTGACATACCAGCAACATCAAGGGACAATGAAGAAGTATAACAGAAATCAACAGCAAAATCTTACAAACTAAAAGCATTCAAGTGCATCAAACCTATAACTAAGACTGTAAAGATCACATATTCTAAATAACTGATATTTCACAAAAAAGACAATGCAAAGTTGTGCATTTTCATGAACTTATAATTTCAACTAGAAATGTGTGACAAAGCCTAGCGTATAGCCCACTTGGCGTCATAGTGTCACCCGCTAGTGAATACTAATGAAACGCACTGACTTACTGATTGCCACCTTGCTTAGCAGCCCCGCCCCCCAACGAATGTACCTGAAGTCACCCAGAAAAGTTTTCAACGGCGACTGTACAACTGCCTGTGCCTTAAACTCTGGAGTCACTGATCTGAATATCACCAAATTTCTACATGATGTACAGAACTGATTGCCAATTACTACTGTGAAATCAAAGTTACAATCTTCCAATCCACTTCAGAACGCCAGAGTGACGAACTAAAATTTATTGCAAAATTGCAGGCAAATCGCAGCAAAAATTACGCATTTTAACAGCGTAAACTCTTGAGATTATTGGATGGATGCCACTAAATTTGTATATGATGTAGCCCAAATACTGCCATTTAATCTTTTGAAAGCAGATTTACGATCAGCCAATCTATTGTCAAACACCGAAGCGAAGAGTAAAGGCCATTCTTGGCGATGTCTGCAAACATCCTCCAATTTAACTGGTTGCCACAGCAACGTCCCTTGGGCGACCGCCAAACAAATATCGCGATAATCATCCCCATCAATACGCCTACCAAACCTGTAAAGTAGCTAGAGATAGGTTCAGGACATTCTGAGATATTTAACATATGCCGATTTTTGCCGCATCGCCACAAAAGGTGCTATTGTTAACAGCGTAAACTCTGGGATTTCTGGACCAAATGTCACCAATGTAGAGAAATTCATTCTACCTAATCTTTTAAAAACGGAATTGCGATATTGCGATCCATTTCGGAATGGCAGCTTGACAAAGTAGATTGGTCCGCGAAAACGCCGATTTTTCAACTTTAATTGATTGCCATGGCATCGTCACTTGAGAAATCAAAAAAAAAGCTCAATGACGTGAATAAGCCCTTACACCCGTCTACCAATCCTGAAATTTTGGTGAAGATCGGTCTATTAATGACTGAGAAACAGGTGTTAGAAATTCAACCATTAAAAATATATCTATATATAAAATGAAGAAAAAACATCGGCAAAATATACAGCCCTTTCAGCAAGTTTGCCAAGCGGGCTAAACAAAGCCCGGTGATGTGAGACAGCACATTCAGAGACCAGTGTTGATCATGCTGCCAGCCATCAGTGAAACAAAGTAACAAAGCTTATCACAGAGGTATATGAAATAAAAATGGTTCAAAAACTCCCAATGCAGGTCCACACCACTCTCACAATGTAATTAACCCATGTATAGGTTCCTGAGTGCTCCTGTGATGAGACAGGCAAGCAAGAATGATTGGGGTTGCATTGGCATCAGCTGGACGATTAATACGTCCTCTAGACATGAAACCATCTAAGTACCTCATCACCGAATTTTCAGGGGCCAGATACTCTTTCTGACACCAAAATGTGTCAAACAGTAAAGAAAAACACCGAAAGGTAGGTAATAGCTGCATCATTGTAGTTAAACAGTTTCTGAGATAGAGTGCCAAGTCAATCAAAGGTGATTTCAGGTATTTCTGAACACTGCAGCAGCATGCTGATTGTTGCATTTGACTGGCAAAGTATGGCTTCCTATTAGTGTTCTCTAGTAACGTTAGGTCTAAGTGAACTGGTCATGAAGTCGTAAGCTTGCTGTTAAAT
>Ga0209782_1000950_pt1 | contig 14139 bp, 13 predicted proteins | sample WorMetmaBAHAMAS1_FD_187390 | JGI IMG/M metagenome (GOLD analysis project Ga0209782, IMG submission 187390) | Marine gutless worms symbiont microbial communities from Max Planck institute for Marine Microbiology, Germany - Inanidrilus... | ecosystem: Host-associated > Annelida > Digestive system...
AGTATGTACTGTTACATATTTATAAATTTCAGTGACATCAATTAATGACATCACTAAATGCGGCTTAATGACATAATGCGTGTTAAACATGGAATTATGTAAATAACGTATCTGTAGATTAGATTTAAAAACTTTTTTTCAAAAGACGAGTTGGTGGTTATTGTTACGTGTTTCACTGAAAAAGAATGGACTGGTAATTGGATGCACAAGAATTTCCAAACAAAAACAAGAAGTGGAATTACCAAAGCATCAATCAGTTTCTTGCGAAGTATCATCACACAGGAACTACCGATCACAAGAATGGCAGGGACGACCCTCTACCGCAATGACAAACGAAAATCTGGCTGAAGTTTAACAGCTTTGTCAGTCACAAGACAACAAACCAGGAACTCACGAAAATCAGCAGCAAACCGCACAAATCACAGGCATGTCACGGAGACCGGTACAGCAAATGCTGAAGAGGTGCAGCCTCCACCCGTTGAAGCGAATGCAATTATTAACAGTGAATGCCAATGCCAGATACAATCGCAAGACTAGAAGCCAGGTTCTGTACCAGTGTTTCTCAGCAGCTACTGTGAAGAATATGGTCTTCACAGACAAGAAGGATTTTACACTAGAAGTCCCTACAAACAGCCAGAATGACCGTTTACGCAAAGTGCAGGAAATCAGACGTTTGTCCGAACAGACTTTATCACCACAGAAATCATTTTTCGAAAGAAGCTGATGGTTAACACAGGTGTATCATCGCATGGGAAAAACTGATCTTCTTCATGACCCACAGAAGACTAAAGTCAACCAGAAGACTACTTAGACGTGTAAAGACATCCTTGCTGCCAGAATGCTGCCGTCTCTATCCACATAATAATTTCGTCTTCATGCAAGACAGTTCTCCATCACACCACGCCAAAGCAACCAAAAATTTTCTTCGAGACAACACGCCTGATAATGGACCAGATTTGAATCCGCTAGATTACTCAGTTTGGAATATCTTGCAAGAACTTGTCTACGAAGATAGGCATAAACCGTTTGTAAACCTCAAAGACCTTAAGAATGTTATCAGAGACAAATGGCATGATGTCGACGACCAGGTGATCAGGAAAGCTATATTGCAGTGGAAAAGGTATTTACCAGCAGTAGCAGCAGTGGCAGAGCAGAAAGGAGGACCTATTCAGCACATTTTCTGCTGATCAGTTGACTGATGATTACTGTTACGATCTGGTGTAGCCTGCATACAAGCAATAACATAAATGAACCGCTTGCAAACATTCTTTTATCATGGGTAACACTATTTCATGTGTATCACGGCTAATACGAAAGTGTTTAAAGTAAAAATTCCTTGACATACTTAAAGATGTTTGCTCATAACATACATACTTTTTATTATATATATATTTGTAGCTTATTCATTTCGATTACTCTGTTGCATAACGCAACGGACGTTTGCATGTTTGACTTGAAAACACCTATTGATGCTCCCTATTGACGAGATATTTAACCACCTAAATGGGGATAAATGTCAATGCAACCCCCAAAAGACACATCATTGAATGGAAACTCATCATATGATGTAAAGGTTGTCAAAATCTGTTAAAGGGTTGCTGAGATACAGCAATTTATCATTCGTTCAAGATGGGGGCATCCACCATCTTGGATTTGGGTGGCACATTTTGGGACGACCCAGGAAGTTTTCTGGAGGTCTGTACCATTGTGCAAAATATGTTTGGAACTGCTGCAGTAGCTTTGATAGTATAAAAGATTGAATATTTGCACATTATGCTTAAAAATGCCTATTCATGCACTAAAAATTGGGTGTTTTGGGACATCTGACCCAAAAGGGTGCAACATCAATGCGACCCTTATAGGACATATCTTTGCATGGAAGCACGTCATATGATGTACAAACTGTCAAAGTTGGTCAAAGGGTTGTTGAGAATACAGCAATTTATATTTTTTCAAAATGGGGGCCATCCTCTATCTTCAATGTGTGGAGCACAATTTTGGACAATGTACGAAGAGCACATGGTCTTCATTGTCGTGCAAAATTTGGTTAAAATTGCTGCAGTGGAATATTTTGCACATTTGGCTCGAAAATGCCTATTCACCTCCCCAAAACTGGGTTTTATTGTGAGATTTAACCCACAAAATTGGGTGCAATATCAACACGGACCACAAAACGCACACTGTTACATGGAAAGATGTCATATGATGCATAGATTGTGAAAAATCAGTCAAACTGTTTCTCAGATACAGCAATTTTACATTTCTTTCAAGATGGTGGCCATCTGCCATCTTGGATTTGTGGAGTGCATTTTTGGACAACCCACAAAAAATTACTTGATCTTTATCACCGTAAAAAATTTGGTTTTAATCGATGAAGTAGTTCTGATTTATAGTATAAAAGTTTGAATAATTTGCACGTTTTGCTTGAAAACACCTATTCATGCCCCCAAAGAGGGACTTTGAGAGTATATGATGAACAAAATAGGGTGTGATGTCAACGTGACTCCCAAAAGGCACATTTGCATGGAAACACATTACATACAGATCTAAACAAAAAAAAAATAAACAAACTTAACTAACACACTGTCAGTGTGTTATGACTAAAAGCACACTACAATGCCTAGTGAGATGTACACTTAATTGCCAATGGAAAACATGATGTGCATGGAAAGGAGTCATGCTAATTGGCCCAAGAGACTATACTCGACTGTACAACATTTTGTTGTCGCTAGCATCAGAAACATGACTCTGATAACTGCTAGACTAATGGACGACACTGCAACAAAGTTTGAGAGCAGCTGGCAATTTACGGACCACCGCGTAAACAGCCACACATTAAAAAACTGCAAAAATCATAAAAAGGGGATATTAAGGATATTACCCACCATCACATCACCTAAATGTCAACATGATGATGGATAATATTACCTTTTTTACGATTTTTGCAGTTTTTGATGTGTGGCTGTCAACAGAGTGGATAAAATTTCATTTACTGATGAGGTCTGAAGGATCGAGGCACATCACCATGCCAAAATTTGTTGAAACTGGTCCATTCACCATGGCATCCCGAAGATATTGCGATTTTTCTAAATAACTGCCTCCACCATCTGCTATTTTAGAAATCGTAATAGTTTATTGACTAACAGGGTCTCCAGGGCCGAGACGCATCATTGTGTCAAATTTTTTCAAAATTGGTCAATCCATCGCTGAGATATTGCAATTTTTGACTTTTCAAGATGGCCACTGCCGCCATCTTGGATTTTTTAATTCACAAAATTTTACTGGCTGACGACGCACAGAAGTCCCAGTTGCATCACTGTGCTAAATACTGTCAAATTAGTAGCTCCTTTGTGGACATATTGCAATTTTTCGAATTTTCGAGATGGCCATCACTACAATCTTGGATATTCTAAATTGCACAATTTTATTGGCTGACAGGGTCCAAAGGGTCAAGATGCATGAGCATGCCAAATTCATCAAAATAAGTTAATCGGTTGGGAAGATATTGAGAATCCTCAGTTTTCAAGATGGCGGCCGCCGCCATCTTGGATTTTCACATTAGCGAAATTTTATTGGCTGATGGTGACTTGAGGGCCCAGTTGCATTATTGTGTAAAATTTTGCAAAAATCGGTCACGCCGTTGTGGAGATATTGCAATTTTCTGAATTTCAAGATGGCCACCGCCGCCATCGTGGATTTTTGAAATAGCAAAATTTTATTGGACGATGGGGTCCACAGCGTCGAGGCACACCAGCATGCCAAACTTTGTCAAAATTGGTCAATCGGTTGCGAAGATATTTATATTTTTCAATTTTGCTAGGTGGCGGCCGTCCGCCATCTTGGATTTGTTTGGGGGCTAATTTGGACCATGCACAAAGAGTACTTGGTGGTCTTTAAAAGGATGAATAGCTAAATATAACATGTATGTTATAGAAGATAAAATAAAATACAAAATACTAATAATAAATGTGAAAATCCGTCGACTGGTCTGACCTGTAAGTGAGTTCCCCAAAAAAGGATATAAATAATACAAACACAAATCAGCTATTTGAACACAAGCTCCCCGTTGATGAATCTGCACCAAATTTGGTTTGTGGTACTGGTCGTTGACGTAATCACCCTTGCAAAATTTTTTAGTGATCAGTTAAGGGATGTCGACTCCGTGGGAAGTCAAAATGGAGGGTTCCCATTGACTAAGCCGTTGTCTGTTAACGCTCTGCTGACGCGACTGTGCAGTGAGAGAGGTAAGGTACTACATTGGTACAACACAATTGGACTGCTTTAATATTAAAAATTTACTGCAATCACAAAACAGCTGAAATGATGTAAAATAGAAATTCACTGAATTGACACAAACAGATATTCTACGGTAACATCATCATAAAGCCGCAACTGGTTTTCTGAATTTAAAAGAATGCAGTAAGCGATTGCAACAGGCTTACCAAAAGAACAGCACAACTATCAACTAAATACCACAGTGGATACTATTCATAATGACGGCTCCATACTAGCTGCAACAGAATCATTCACATCTGTGAACAGGTACTGGATGCCTAAATCGACATTTTGGCATTAGTTAACAACCTTGTGCCACTTTACTCTGGTTAGTGCTCTGACCTAGAAATCTCCACAAAATTCATCATATTTCTATACTGGCTAAAAGTAACAGAAATGCAATGGCATTTCTGTTGCTTTTAGCCAGTATAGAAATATGAATTTTGTGGAGATTTCTAGGTCCCTGGTGCCCTGCTAAAAACCATGAAGCAACAGCTTGCAAACTAGAGTCAGTAATGCATAAAAGAACAGCCACAAACCAAGATAATATCCCACAAAGTCGACAGACAATGTTGGTGCTATGTACCACTTCTTACGAACGTCACTGACAGGCTCAGTCTAAAACATTTCACTCACATTAGACATTGTAGACTCACACACGCACATGCCAACACGCACATGCGCACGAACACGTGCACACACACATTACTAGTCATCATCAAAGAACCATAGAACAACGTGTTATCATCATCCAACAGAGAGATGTGTCACCTTCAGTTACCAGTACGTACATATGTATTCATATTCAAAACAGCTGGTAATGTTAGTACAGGTGGCAGAAACTTAATAACTGTGTGTCATCACAGTCAACAGCAGCAGCAGCTCAGTTTATCTAACTCAACTAACTCATCCCATCCTCCTCACCATCAATCAAGTAAGAATCACACACTCACACTCTACTATCAGTATGTATGTTCAAAGAAAAATAATGCAGGTTAACAAAGCAGAGCAAAATTTGACTCACTAAAAGCTGCCTCTCATCTCAAATGGATCAGCAATTTTCTTCATTCTGTCCTGTGGCCCCTTTCACACTGAAAATTTATTTTGAAATTTATATTAAAATTTATGTAAATTTGCAAGAAAATTTCTAGTGTGAACAGTCAACATTCCAAAAAAAATAAATTTCGAAATTCTATTTCGCAACTTAGAACATGTTCTATTTTGTGAAATTTTGTCACAGAAATTTCACTTATGGAGCACTGTGATTAGTCAATCAGCCAGTGTTTACTAACATCGAATAAAGCGTCGACACTGTTGTTTACATATGGCATTCTAAAGTTTATTTTCAATGTGAATGTGCTCACTTTAAAAAAAAAATTTCAAAATTCTTATTTCGAAATAGAATTTCGAAATAAATTTCCAATGTGAAAGGGCCTGTCAGCAATTTTTTTCCGTTGGTTCTTCTTTTAATGCAAAATATGTAAAAAGATGCCATTTCTGCAAAGATGTGCCTTTTCAGAGTAATAAAATCTAAAGTTGACACACCCCAGATCCCCCAAAAATGCCATTCTGGAGAATAAATTTGACAAAACTTAGCTAACCTTCGCTTAAAATACTAACACTGGGCATTCGCACCTGCACATGACTCTTAGCTATTATAACAGACCATAAAGGTGGTATAGTAAACAGACAAATATGGATCCGGGATTCAAAATACATAGTTGTTTTGACTTCCTACTCGCAGCTCACGACTTAAGTACATTATGGCTCTTAATAGGGCTGTATAATAATTATTTTAGCAGGTAATGTAAAAATTTGATTATAATATGCACTCACATAAATATGCAAATCCGACTTTGAGAGAAAAATATAGTTTAGTAGTACAATGTGCACCATGACAGTGAGCCATGTGTACAGTTGCCTGACTCTGAAAGAGATTTGCCCATTGATGAGTGAAGTCGTTCCTTCTGTAAGCTGCTACCATGTTGTTGGAGCTTGTCACAGGCAATTATTGACTGATTTTGTTGCTCCGTCTACTGACCTCATTGCAGTCTCTCACCTGCGAGAGGAAGAGTGTCAGCTGACCTCACTGAATTCTGGTCTTGCCTGTCACTATCAGGAAACAACTAGTTCAAATGCATACCAGTCACTTTAATAGAGTAATTTTGGTCGAAACTGTGCATATTATAATAAAATTTTTATGGTAACTTGAACTTAATTTATCTCGGATCAGAAAAAAACCAGGACACTAAACTTTGTCTGTAACTTTGCCAAACATTAACTGATTTTCAAAATTCTTGCATTGGTAGATTCACTAGTAAATTTCAATAGTCATTATTAAACATCCGCCACATTTTAAATGTGTAGCTAAATTACCTGAAAATAGAGACATCTAAAACATGCATTGTGATTAATGATAGATCACAAGGTAATGCAGTTGCACACTTAAGGTGTGGTGGGATATTCAGCTATCACTTCACTGTGTAATTATCACTAAGTTTGGCAGTAAAAAAAATTAAGTCAGTGAACACTTAACAAAACAAGAAGCATTTGAAAAATGTTGGGCCCATTCGCAACTGCGAGCCGCCGCACGCTGCCTGTTTTATATTGCCATTCACCAGGTGTCGCTACTGTCGCACACTGCCTGCGCATTGATGTCCACAACAACATAGACAACAACGACAACGAGTGACAGACGGGACCGCTATGGCCCCATAAAATGGGACCAATTACTGACAAACAGGTTGACTGTCTCATGAGCCCTGTTGTGCTTAAAGATAAGAAATGGTCAGATAACTCACCTATGACAAAATACACACAGACAAACAGAAACTGCTTTTGCTCTAGTTGTCTTACTATGCAGATTATTTGTGACTTCAGTATCAACAAATATCAAACTAACAAGTATTTTTCTATAACATTTTTTGAGTCTTACACCATAGTTGCTGCACTCAGTTGTGAGTATGGCAATTTTATTAGCACAAGATTTCACAAGTTAGTGTAGCCATATATTGAAGACATGTTTGAAGTGTAATGTTTGATAATGACTATTGCAAATTTACTAGTTAGTAATTTTTAAAAGGGTCAACATTTGGCAAAGTTACAGGAAAAAGTCTTAGTGTCCTGGATTTTTACCACATGACACTATGATAGAGTGGTACATGCCGTCATCGTGCATTTGTTCGTGTGCGTGTGTGTGTGTGTGTGTGTCTGTCAATAGCCCATAGACTCTAGTTTTCCGCCTAATGAGGGCACCAAACACAGTTGGCAACTTTTGACATATAACTTGTTATAACGCAAAAACGTTATAATTATAGAATGGTAGAAGATAGATGCATAGTTTCTATTAAAGTCAAATAGGAAGTCGTATAAGCTCTATAAAATGGTTATGTTGCGAGTATGGCAATTTTATTAACTTATTATCTTATTATTGGGGTCCACAAGGTCACTGGCAACATAACCATTTTATACAGCTTAACCTCACAAACCATCCCAATTTCTACACTGTGTCTCAATAAAATGACACTGATGTAGCACACTACATCTTCAATGTACATCATCCGATATTGGTAATTTTTGGCATGTTGCTGAGAAAGAATGCTATCGAACGATGGTTTATCATTCCAACTCTCCTAACTAATGTCTCTGCACTACCTGGGGAAACATGAACCCCAAAAATTGTGCCTTTTCAGTCATAACATGTCTCGAAAATGACACTGCTTTGGATTGCTAACATTCGACAACAATCAACTCATTTAGCCAGCTCGGCAAACTTGCCGAAAGGCTATATATTTTGCTTGCGTTAATTTCTTTTTTTTTTCTTTTTTTTTTACACGGAGCAAAGCTAGCTCAAGGGATGTTGCCATGGCAACCAATTTTGTGGTAAAATTACCTATCCCCCCTTGCACTTATCGCTCTGTCATTCAGAAACGGTATGGTATAACGCCGCATACGTGCAAGATTAAATAGCGCCACTAATGCCACTACATCGAGTAAAATTTTGGTGAAGATCGGTGAAGTAGTTTCGGAAGAGAAGATTCTAATCAAAATTGCGTTGCGTCTTCGGCGTATTTCGTCGAATATCTCCGGATGTACTGGACCGATTTTCACAATCTTTCACCATATGAAATCGCTTTATGTGCCCATGATGGATCTTAATAATAAAGGCAAACTGATACTACGTGCATTCTTTGCACGTTTGCCAGATGGTAGCATAGTTTCGTTTCGCAATTACTTGCTATTAATGCCACTATATCGTGTAAAATTTGGTGAAGCTCGGTCAAGTAGTTTTGGCGGAAAACAGCTTAACAAATGGAACTTGCGTTGCGTGTTAACGTCATCGTTAGATTATAAATAACTAAACAAGTATCTCCGGATCCACTGGACCGATTTTCGCAATCTTTACACCAAATTCAAGCGTTTTGAGTGCAGATGATCATCTTGACCTCTTTTTCTGATACCTAAAGGGACGTTGCCATGGCAACCAATTTTGTGAAAAAAATGGCACACTCCCACTTTAGTCAATCTGGTATTCAAAATGGATTGCAATATCGCAATTTCTATTTCAGAATATTAAATAGAATCAATTTCTCTACATTGTGTACAATTTTGGTGGCATTCGGTCCAGAATCTCTGGGGTTACTGGACCGAGGGCAACAACTGCACCTTGTTGGATGAGACAGCAAAAATCGGCATATCCGACCGAATATCTCAGTAACTACTAGACCAATCTTCGTCAGCCTTTCAGCGTAAGTAGTCACATGTATGGGGATTACAGAACTAGCATACGTTTTGCGGTAGTCTAACGGATGTTGCTATGGTAACCAATTAACTTTGGAGGATTTTGGCAGACGTCAAAATCGACCACCTTCACTCGTTGCTCTGGCTTTCTGAAATGGAATGCTCTAACGCCTTGTGTATGCATGATTTAATAGCGCCACTAATGCCACTATATCGTGTAAAATTTTGGTGAAGATCGGTCCAGTAGTTTTGGCGGAGAACATTCTAATCGAAATTACGTTGCGTGTTCACATTGTGGTTTGGCGTATTTCGTCAAATATCTCCGGTTGTACTGGACCGATTTTTGCAGTCTTTTCACCATATGAAAGCGCTATACATGCCGATGATGGATCTGTACCTTATTTTCCAATTTGTCAAGGGACATTGCCATGGCAACCAAATAGTTTTGCCGCAATGAAGGCAAACTGATACTACGTTCATTCTTTGCCGTTTGCCAGATGGCAGCTCGATTTCCTTTCGCTACTATTTGCTAGGGGGTGACATTGTGGCGCCGAGCAGGCTATTAGCTAGGCTTTGCCACGCATTTCTAGTTTGTTTTTGTTTTGGGGTTTCTTGTCAATATTTTTTTCAGTTATGGTACAGTGTGGTAGATTAAGCTGACTATAGTCAGCTTTTGAGCACAGTATAAATATTTTATTATCGTATCGTATCTTATCGTATTATTATCATTCCCTTCCCCCATTTCCACTTATTTTTCCTTCCTTTTAGTAGCGCCTCTCACACGCTGCAAGGCGCGACTCAAGTCACGTTTCTGTCTGTCCGTGACAGAAAAAATAGTCTCGGAGGCCCAATCGCCATCCAATCACAGTCCGTCGTGGGCGCCCACGTGGCCCAATCTACTTGGCTTGTGATTGGCTGAGCAACTCTTCACTCTCGCTTCTAGTCCCGTTGATTTCAGCTCACCGACTGGCACACCCATAGAGGCACGACTATATACCGCTAGGTATTCTAGTCATTCTGCTCCCCATCTGTCATCTTTTTTACCCTCCGTCTTCTGTTCCTCCCATTTTTCTTACCTTTTCCTCTCTTTTCTTTATTGTCTTTTCCTCCCTTTCGTGTGCCCTTTTCTGGATGGAAGGTGGTGGCGGTCAATATGGGCATACTGCCAGTTTTGCAGTGGCTTGGTGAATGGTGATTCTACAGTTTCTAGTTGACGTTTATGCCTGTTGCAGGAGTGGAAATGTTTCATCAGATGCTGGATCGTGCTGAGGCAGGTGACCAGGTTGGAGCTCTGATACGAGGTATCAAACGTGATGATGTTCGCCGAGGTCAGATCTTGGCAAAGCCTGGGACAATATCGATGCACAATCATTTTGCAGCACAGGTTGTGCCAATAGCCATTCTTTGTATTTTTAGTTCTTATTTATTTATACAGTACACTGTGTCTCAAAAAAACTGCACCCATACGGCAGGTCGGCATAAATTGTGTTATTTTTCAAATACAAAAAAAATCCGAAATATATGTTTTGTAGGAAATTTCATTCTGAATAAAAGCTGTGAGATTTATTGTAATGACGTCACTATGACGTCATTTATAGGCAATATGTAAGGCGACATCACCTTAATGAACAGCATGCGGTTATTCGTTGTCTTGTTGCCATGGAAACCTTGCAGCTGGTACTCGACCCGTACTAAACTTTTAGAGCTCAATCGATCTGCAACTGAATGGCTGTGCCTTGTGTGAAAAATCGTTATGGGCGAACTTATTTTGATGAATTTATGCCAAGTTTTTTCAGACACAGTGTCGACGTCTGACTGTCTGGCAGATTAGAAAGATTATCAGAACTGTTCTGTGCCATATTGTATATGACAGTTGTGCACATTGATATGCACACACATACAAACATTAAGCAGTTGCTACAGTTGTTTAGGTTTACACTCTACATATATCGTGAGCAATTTGTTGAGCAATGCCCACATCCTTGAGGGTTAAAGCTACTGTCACGTGTGAACACTGCCCATCACTAACTGTGCTAGTTATTTAGTTGTCAGTTTAATTATTCTTGGTGCTTTTATTTTGTTCAATAAAATGTAACATGGCGTCGTGGACATAAAGTTCATGTGATTTTAATCAAAATTTGTGTTAGTTTGTAATCGTAACGTGTTTTAACGTAACAGTAACCGTAACCACGTGTAGCAAGATGGAGAATCACTTTATGCCGCCCGGAGCGCTGAATTGAACAGTCGTGGAAACTGGCTGCAGAAGTTCGATTTGTATATGATTGCTTCCGAAGGAGCGAATAAACCGGAAGCAATGCAGGTCGCAATATTTTTGCACCTTATTGGGGATGAAGGATTGCAACTGTTTAACACTTTTACATTCGCTGCTGACACTGAGCGTGCACAATTGGATATTGTTAAACAAACGTTTGCGACATACTGTCAGCCACGTAAGAATATTGTTTATGAACGATATCAGTTTTGGAAGCAATCACAGGCCACTGGTGAAACTATAGACGCATTTGTTACTACACTACGCACCAAAGCGAAGTCTTGTGAGTTTGGATTATAGGAGGAGTCGATGATTTGTGACCGTATTGTTCTTGGATGCCCAGATAGTCGTTTACAAGAACGTTTGCTATGTGAGCCTGAACTGACATTAGCCAAAGCACTGGATATTTGTCGTTCAGCGGAAGTTACGAAAGAGCAACTCTGTGATATTGCTGGTATGCTGGTACCACATCGGTTCATCAAGTTCAGTCAACTCATGCCAAGCGTACATCTTCACGAAAGTCTTGCGACTCTTGCTTACATTATCGGGGAGTGGAAATGCGAACACAGCACTCATTCTGTGGTAACTGCGGTCAGAATCATCCACCAAAATCATGCCCAGCGTACAGCCGAACCTGCAGAGCTTGCTAAAGTATGTTGCACTACACGCAGCCAATCATCAAATCGTCTATATCGCAGTCAAGCTCCAGACCACAACACATCTACTGCTTAGTTGTCATCCTCAAATGTACACACTGTTCAAGATGGTTTTGACTCACTGTTTGTTGGACATTTGCATATTGATTCATGTGAGCAGTCTGTAGCGAAGTGTTGGTGGAAGAATTTTAACATTAATGGAACAACAGTGTGCTGTAAACTCGACACTGGCGCAGAGACCAATGTCATGCCAAGACATGTTTTTGAGACTTTACCAGCCAAAGCTGTTATGCGCTGTTCTTCAGTCATCCTTAGTGCGTACGGTAACAGCAAGCTGCATCCACTTAGTGTGGCAGAACTGACAATAGAACATTCTGGCCAGAGTCGGCCTGTATAATTTTTCATTATTGATGAATCTGCTCCAACTATCATTGGCCTACCAACATGCACTGCACTTGATGTTGTACGGCGCATTGATGCAGTTCAATCCACATCTTTACATTACTTCTAGATGATTACGCTGATGTCTTTGAAGGACTGGGAGAGTTGCCGGGTGAGTATCACATCGAAGTGGATCCATCAGTGTCACCAGTTATCCATGCACCACGCAGGGTACCATTATCATTACAGTCACGACTGAAGTCTGCTCTCGATGACATGGAGCAAAAGGGAGTTATACGCAAGTGTGATGCTCCGACTGATTGGGTGAGTAGTTTTTTTGTTGTCGAGAAGAAAAATGGTTCACTGCATTTGTGTCTTGACCCACGAGATTTAAACTGTGCAGTAAAACGTGAGCACTTTGCAATGCCAACCTGTGAAGATGTTATCATCAGACTACACGGTAAGAAAGTGTTTTCTATTATCGACATGAAAGACGGATTTTGGCGGGTGAAACTTGACGAACCTAGCAGCAAACTTTGCACATTTAACAGACCGTTTGGGCGATACTCCATGCTGCGTCTACCATTTGGTTTATCTTCAGCGCCAGAGGTGTTCCAAAAGTGAAACAATCAAGTATTTAGTGACATTCCTAATGTTTACATTGTGTTTGATGACATGATTGTTGCTGGAACAGATGACGAGGAGCATGATGAAGCTTTTCAGACTATACTGTTACGTGCTCGCCAGAATCGAGTCAAGTTCAATCATGCCAAGATACAATACAAAGTGCCTACAGTGCAATTCTTAGGTCATGTGTTTTCTGCAGAAGGGTTGAGTCCGGACCAGAAGAAGATTGCAGCGATTCGAGACATGCCAGTGCCGCAGTCTCGTGCTGACCTCCAACGGTTCCTCGGAATGGTCACCTATATGTCTAAGTTCATTCCGCTCTTCTCCAATCACACAGATCCTCTTCGCCAGCTGCTACACAAGAACGTAGACTGGCAGTGGTATACAGAGCAGCAGGAAGCATTCAACCATCTGAAAGCACTACTTCAGTCTGCACCAACTCTGAAGTATTTTGACCCAGCAGGCAAGGCGTGGATACAGACAGACTCGTCATCCAAAGGTTTGGGTGCTTGTCTGTTACAAGATGGTCGTCCAATTGCTTTTCGCATCTAGAGCACTCACTGAAGCAGAGTGCAACTACTCACAAATTGAAAAAGAGCTACTTATAATTGTCTTCGCATGTGAGAAATTTTCTCAATATATCTATGGCGACTTACAGTAGTGCAGTCAGATCACAAACCACTGGAAGCAATATTCAAGAAGCAAATCAGCCGTACTACTCCACGTCTTCAACGAATGCTACTGCGTTTGATGAAATATTCATTGCAGATTGAATATTTGCCAGGGTCAAAGATGTATATCGCTGACACTTTGTCACGTGCATATTTGCAATCTAAGCTATCCGATGCTGATCGTGAGCTTGCGGAAGATTTGGATGTGACAGTTCATTCTGTTATTGCATCATTTCCTGCTTCCCAGAACAAGCTGGCTGAGCTTCGAAGTGCGACCGAGATGGACCAAGTTCTTTCTGCTGTTTGCCTATGTATTCGAGATGGCATACCGACAGATACGACATTGTTACAACCAGAGGTTAAACAAATTCTCAAGTCGGCTGCAGAAATTGACGACATCAATGGACTGTTATTTCTGAACAACAAACTGATTGTTCCACAGTCCTGCACAAATCAATCCTGGATGAATGAAGTACATCTTGGAGTTGAAAAGACAAAACAACTTGCTCGATCTAGT
>Ga0209782_1000951_pt1 | contig 14131 bp, 8 predicted proteins | sample WorMetmaBAHAMAS1_FD_187390 | JGI IMG/M metagenome (GOLD analysis project Ga0209782, IMG submission 187390) | Marine gutless worms symbiont microbial communities from Max Planck institute for Marine Microbiology, Germany - Inanidrilus... | ecosystem: Host-associated > Annelida > Digestive system >...
GGGACATTACCATGGATGTCCCCCCCCCCCTTCATAAATATTGGGGGGACATGTCCTCCCTGTCCCATAGGGATCGATGCCCCTGAATGTGGCACTGTGGTGTGCTTTAGCGTATAAACTGCCGAGTGTTTGGATTCAGCTGCAGTGGGTATTTCAAAGTGAACACACACAGCGGATGAGTCCATTCTCTGCTACGAGGGGTGGCACTGCAGCCTGTTTAGATTAACTTTGAGCAGTGCTGTTGTCATATCTGGCAGAGATGTGTGTAAATTTAGACGAGAGATGAAGGAAGGTGCAGAAATATTGACGGCCAAAATTCAGAGATATCGACCGAAGATTGCCGTTTTCAATGGCAAAGGTTTGACACATTCACTGCATTTTTGTGAACTTCATATTAGTGTCCAGAGTTGATAATATATTTTTTTATTTTCTTCATAAATGAGCTTTGACATAGTTTTATCTTTTCTCTCTCAAAGAATTACGGGCTCATTTCAGTTCCCTTAATATTAAAGTCTGGGCTAGCCGCTTTTAGACTTGGTAGATCAGACACAATCATTACAAATTATCTGAGGAAATTTGTGGCAGTGGTAACAATATTCAGTTTATTAAGTTGAATAACCTTGTTTCTAGCATTTAGAGTTAATTTATGACGAATAAAAATACTGCAGTTTATTGCAGTATAATTTCAGAATCTGCTGATGTGGATCAGGTTTAATAAATTATTAATGTTTTAGGTATTTACGAGATGTTCTGCAACCACAAGAATTTCTACATCGGCAAGCAGCCAGAACCATTTCCTGGAACTGATACGGTATGTTTACCGATGTTACTCAATTATTATTATTATTATTATGCGTAATTTTTTAAGTGGCCTAAATAGCAGTAGCTACCACCAGGTCCACTGGAGCTACCACCTACTCAATAGTTGCTGTAATTTTGTCTGTCACGCTACTAGTTATCTGTCACATATTGTGGTCATTTGACAGATTTCTAGCCATGTAACTTAGTGAATGCAGCACCCTATATTGGGCAGAGATTATGGTTTATGAGTTTAGTGGCTTAGAGCATGAAATTTGTGCAAAAATTGCAGCCCGCAAGATTGCGGTTTTCTTCAGGGACTGTTAAATAGTCCTCAGACGTGCTACCAGTCAGCCGAACAAGTAGGTCTTCAGCTGTCGAGATCGCAGGGCGGTTTTCCCGAGCGTGGTTATTTTCCTGATATAATTCCCATCAAGTCGTGGTTGTAGTAGTAACAGTAGTAGGGCCGACTCTGTGAAGTGTTTCATTACGTTGATACCGAATTAGTAATTGGGCCCATTCCATGGGGCCATAGCGGTCTCCTCTGTCACGCGTTGTCGTCGTCGTGGACATCGATGCGCAGGTGGCGTGCGATGCGACAGTAGCGACACCTGGTGAATGACAATGTAAAACGGCTCGCAGTAGCGAATGGGCCCAACATTTTTCAAATGCTTCTTGTTAATTACCGTAACAAAACCAAATTAGTTACTTGTCTATCAGTGTTTCGATTTCCAATTTGAGGTCTTCAATGAGGATTGGCTTCCGGCTTCTGTAGTCAGTAAGTAAGTTGTTCCAGACATAGCTCGGTTTGCTAGCTGCCTTCATTTTGATTCATGTTGTTCTTTCTGATCCATACTACCCATCTTAGGAATCTGCCAGCTTCGTCTGATTCTAGATCTAGATCGTTTTGATACAATTTCGGTTGTGTTGTGTTAATGATAGTGGTAGTCCAAGCCTCCAGGTATGCAATCCAGCATATTTGGTGCCTGACCCAAGCGAGGGTAAATTGGGTGGGTTGCAGCAGGAAGGGCATCCGGTGTAAAATTGGGAGATGATGGAGGTGAGGGCATCGATGGTCCGGATGGCGTGGCGTCCATCCAGATTGTCGATGCATTTGCCTCTGTTATCTAACCCATGCCTCATAAAATCGAGAATAATGACAGACTCCCACAACATGTTTTAAGTTTGAATGGGTGAATGTCTCTTCTGGTACCGGCCCCATCCGGGTAGTCCCAGACAAAGGGCCATTAAACGGCTGTGTGTGTGTGTGTGTGTGATAATAGTGGTAGTGCTGATGTTTGCCGATTTGAAGTTTCGCCGAACGTCGTGGCTGTTGTTTGATCAGATTGTGTACGTCATGCCGTCGTCAAGTGCACGGTGCTCTCAGCTGCCACGCGCCAGTGACAAAGTTCCATTTTTCGTGGCACTGCGCAAACTCCGCGACCACGTGTGCGGCCGAATGCCGCGGCCGCTCGACGAGTCGGAGGTGGTATTCCCCGACCTTGACCTTAAGGTGGAACCCCGCCGCGATCGCCGCCCTCCGCCCGTGACCCAGCCTGTGGCCGAACCGGTCGATCGCAAGCGCCACTACCGCGACAACGACGACGACGGTTCAACCAGTATTCCGTTGACCCGCACGTGCGATGCTTCTGTTTCGTCGCCGCAGTGGCATACAACGCCGGCCAGTCTTCCGAACTGGTCGTCGTATCCGTCGTTCAATCCGTCTCTGCCCGAGTGCGCGTACGGCAGCCGGAAATTCCGGGATGGTCCGCCGCCGTACGGCGCGTGCATGCCGAGCGCGTGCATGCCATTCGGCTGGAACGCCGATTCGTCTCGCTGGTCGACCGATTATACGTCGCATATCCGACACCCTCCGTCCCTGGACCGATCGCTTATCCCGGATACGGCCAGCAGCCTGATACCAAGACCCGGATACGGAGCTTTGCCTCCGTACCCGTATCCATCTTCGTCTAGCGGGTTGCGATCCGGATCGAGTCTTTTGCCGGAGTGTGGACCGATGGTGAACAACTCTTCCGCGGTTCTCGACATGTTGTCGCCATGCAATCCACTGCTGCGTCCGTACCCGCAGTAAGGGCGCGTTCATGTGACTCATATTATCTGACCTCATTTCATCTGGACTGAGTGTGCTACGAAACGACCCAGTTTGCTTTGGCTACACCAATCAGAAACACAGTAGTTTGCACACTTCTTTCTAATTGGTCAGAGCCATGGCAAACTGGGTTGCTTCACAGTTTGGAACTCGGCAGACGAAACTTCCACGTTGCAGCACCGGCCGTGTGCCAGAACACTCTTTCTGATTATCTGTGCTTACCCTTTTTCTCCAAGCATAGACTAATATTAAATATTCTCTAGACTTCTTACATCCAGTCAAAACAGCAAATGCTTTTGAAACTGTTGATTGGCTAGCAGATCTTCCCCAACAAACATGGCCGCAGTCAGGCCGCCGGTAGAATGACGTCATTTTGTTGAAGTTACCAGCCACAATCTTGGCGGCAGCCATGTTTGTTGGCGATCGTACGACGGCTTCAACTTCGCTGGCTGGTGCGGCGGCTGTGTCTCCAAAGGAAGTTTCGGTGTGGCCCAAAACTCCCACCTCTTCTACCTTGTGTTTAGGAGCATATCAAACCGAACTGAACTTAGTTTAGATGAAATGAGATCAGATGAGCTGAGATTGGTGATATGAACCATCCTTAGCTGTACGCACGACGTACATATCCGCCCTGTGTGGTAACAAAAAGGCTGTCTGTTGAATGTTTTCTAAATCGTCATGCGTAGCTCACGTTGACAGTATTACTGTTGTTGATGCTCTAGCAATTCTCTCTCGGCCTTTCAGCTGCCGCAGTCCGCCGCTGCGCCGAGCTGTGAACCTGCTCTGCCATGCTGCGACCCTCCGTCGGTATTGTACATTGCTGTTTCCAGCCGCCACTGTTAGAACTACTGCTGTTGATAACTTACTACTGTTACTTTGTCATTTAAAAATTCATCTTTTTCAATTGTCATCCCCTCACCTGATGTTTTACTGTTAGACTGGCATCGTTACAGTGGTCATGTTTCGTTATTTAGGCCACTCTGAAAAATTTATGTTTACTTACTTCCATACTTACTCGTTTCGGGTTTTTTTGCATCAGGGTTTCGCCAACTTGCTGGAATTCGCGTGTGATGCAGGCTGAAAATTTAGCACCAGTTTAATTGTCGGGAATGCAATGGTAATGATGACGGTGATAGATATTTTTATGGTAGATATGTTTACTGCATCCTCATCCTCCGGTACTGTGCAGGGTTTCGGCAACTTGTGCTATACAGCAGGTTTTTAACACAACGTTCTGTGACTCCATCTCCATCTGTCTTCAGCTTCTCACTTCAGTGCCACATAATTATCTTTTGTCAACATACAAGATTATTAATGTCTCTGTGATAATGCTTGTAGTCAGCTGACACTATCTTCCAAATATTTAAAATCAACGCAACTCACAATAAACAACAGTATCTAGAATTTCACTATATTCGTCTGCAAACTGTGACCGAAATCATCTGGAAAATTGCGAAATTCAACCGGAAAACTTGTGGATTTTTTTCTTCCAAAAGAGTGGGAACTCTGACTAGTTGTGATACGATGAAAGTGTGGGAACCAGTTGCATGTATTCTGTTGCCTTCCCACCGTCATTGTATAATTATATATCCATACAGTTGGTACCTCCTCGACTGATAACTACTAGCGGAATAGCTGGTGCTGAGGTATACATAATGTGTAAAGTATCTACCAAAAGAAATTAAATTAATGCTACTACCGCAAACATTCATTTAAGTTGTTTGTGAAAGAAAATGGATGCCATAGTTATGTTCGTCACTGGTGGTGGTTACAATTGAAATCTTTTTTGGTCCAAATTAATTGTTAATTCTAATTATGCAGATTAATGCTGAATTTGCAAAAACGGATTGAGAAGCTCTCTCTACTTACACACTTGACATCCGTTGGGAGTTTTGTTGAAGAAATAAAAGTAAACTGTGATGACAAAATCAGCAATTTACAGTGTTGTGGTAAATTATGAGGCCATTTTAAACCATTCAGGAAACATTTAGCTATCACACTTTTTAAAAAATATTTTTCTCCTCTTCTTCCAGAACTCTATAGATTCATGGCTAGCTTGCACACGATCCTGTAGATAAAGATTGGATAGCATGCGTACGTCGTTTGCAGAGGTTTGTCTAAGCACAATATCAGCAGAGCTTTCTGGTGGCCTGTGTTGTTGAATGCAATATGGCTGGCTGCTGTTCTAGCAGGATGTCTGTTTATCGAGTTATTTCGTCCGATATGCTGTACGTATTATGTGTCATACGTTATTTGTGTATACATACAAACGTGTGCAAATGTTTATCATGAACGTCCTGTTGTTATTTGTGTTATTTTATTGCGTGTTGCCAGTGTGCCAGTGCTGTACAAGTTATTTTCGTTTTACTGCAGAATAGTCTCTAGTTCCACAGCAAATCTGGATTTTTAGTCAGATTTTAAATATGTATTCTTTGACCACGTTGCAGTATCTAATTAGTGTCTTTTATTGGGATTTTACCAGTTCGATTAATTGACTTAAAAGGCAGAAGGTATTTATCATATTACATATTACACTGCGAACTAATATGGTTATATTATTTATTTATGTGAAAATTTCTGAGGTATCATTTATGCCATTAGATATTCTTCCGATTGCAGCAATGTGCATTTTGCATTGTTGCTCAAAATACAGTGTGATATTAATTGAACGATAACAGACAGCATGAATGATTAATAGTATGGGAATTTTTCCGTTTTTAGTTCATAATGATTTCTATTTTGTACTATACAGTATTTGGTTTAGCTGCATAACTAACGAAGTTGATACACAAGAGAACTTGCTATGTAGATGATTCTGCTGTTTTACTCTAGGAAATCAAACGAATGAAATTAAAGAAATCGTTTGTTTACACACATAGAGTAATTTTGTAATGTACAGTAATTGTTCAGCGAAAAGTACCGCCATTGCTTCTTTGAAATTGCTCGTGATTTCTAGGCAGAGTATTGGCAGAATTTCTGCAGAGTGGTGCTGTCATATGACTAAAGTATTTTTAGTCTATTAATCTTAAGAGTTTTGGTCGATTAATTGTCGACTAAAATTTATGAAAATGACGCCTGGTTATCAAGGCATTGATGGTGGGATTTTATCGTACCGCCGACCGGTTGGTTTCACTTTCAACATGGGTTTTTATATTATTTTTTTGTACTAGGGTTGAGGTTAATATATCGATGGCCTTCCTATACTGGGTAGGGATAGCTCTCCACCCCTGACCTTTCGTCCCTGATATAGCCATATCTTTGTGCTGAAAAGGGACGTTAAAAACCAACTAAATGTCTAAAAAGCACCATTTTCAAAGATAGGACATAGAAGGCGACTAAAACAGGGTTATAATTTGTCTCGGTTTATTTTATGTTGTAGTTTTTTTGTGTTTGATGATTTGTATTTCGTTGACTTAGTGTATATTAGTATATTATAGTCAGTTTCATGTTAGACTATGTTTATTATATTGTTATGCTTTTTCTCCTGGCTTTAATTTTGATTTTCTCAGTACTAGCGAAGAGATTGGCTAGGAAGAGCATCTCTGATTTGACCTGTTTAGTGTCGAGTGGGACGTTAAATCTTAACTCAGTTTAGAGATGTGTGTCAGACAGTCAGTATGTACTTCATACCGGTACGACTGAATAATATTTTAATCATCAGCCGAAATATTTTAGTTGGTTAACCATCCTGGAGAAATTTGACAATTAATCGTGGATTAATCGGTGACAGCACTGCTATAGAGTGTCAGTGGTATTATTCCTAGTCTTGTGTACCGTATTCTATTCGTCTGTTAATTTAAAACAACCTGTTTGCCACATTTCATCTGTATTCTCTCCTCAGACATATTGCTTTTGTGCTAAAATGTTCATGTGTGGCTGTAGATACTAAAATCTTGATGCTCAAATCCTTTGTATTTTGTTGTACCTCAGCATGCATACTGCTAGCGTGCAAAAATGTTGTAGGACTATCAGAGGTATAAATCTGTACGATAATATATGACCCTAAAGGCACAATATCACACAAATTGTGTTGAAAACACCGTCATATTGTAACCAGACAACCATATTAGTGATTGTGAAGCAACGGAATGGTTTGCAATAAAAAATAGCGCATTTTACGTTTAAATTCTCATAATATTTCACAACAACTACTTCATGTCAGAGTTATGCTGAGTTACAAGATTGTTTTAACTGTTAGTTGTGTTTCTGTCAACGTTGTTGTTGAGTTTTTTAATGTATTTACTTTGATACGTGTTGTTTGGTTATTGATATTGTGTGCCATGGGACAGTCATATACGAGCCAATAACTGCTGTTGATTCCGAGTATGCGGCTTTTGTTCTGGGTATGAATATTACATCTTCACTCCCGGTAAAGCTGGAATTCTACGGGAGCAGTTTCCTCATAGCATCCTCGCCAACACGAGTGACTTGCGACACACGTACCTGATTGGTCGGAGTGGTCTGCTGCGGTGTAGTGCTGCCCATTTGTCCGTGTGTTGTGTCGTTCTCCAAAGTCCATGAGCATGACATGCACGACTTTTGTGCAGACAAGTCGCTAGCATCCTTGTCCGTCACGCCTAATTTCGCCGTGATGTGTTAGCGACATCCTTGCGATGATGCTACGAGGAAACTGCTTCCGTGGAATGTAAGCTTAAGGGTGCAATGTATTGTGATGAGTATGTCTTTCTGTCTGTCCACTCACATAACATGTAAACCACATGGATGAACTTTGCCAAATTTTTTGCGCATGTCGCATGTGGTCCTAGCTCGGTCCTTTTTCTGGCGGCATTGCGATATGTTGTATACGTCCGTTTCAGTAGAGAATGTTATGTTTTGACATAATGGTGCCCAATGCCGCGTCACACTTGTATTCCTATAGAATATGGCAAGCATAACAGCCAGATTTTGTTCTGCATTAACTCTTTTGCTACCGGCAACGATAGGTGCCCATGGTACAGTGCCGGAGGCAAGTATAGTTGCCCACATTACCTGGCTGCCGTTGGCGACTGTAGGCGCCGTATTTACGCAATATATGTGGGCGGGTCTTAGTTTCTCGCGGCACTGGCAGCCAGAAATCCGGCAACGAAAGAGTTAAAAGACCATCAAGTATTCATTGTGTGTTGCGCTCTGGGATGAAGTCTGCTATCTACAATTGTCTTGTTAGGTGTATAATAATAGGATGTTTTCTATGCACATGTATAGTATTACAAAAGCTCATATGCTTCGCTACGACAGCCGGTAGATTTTTAAGTGAAAATTTGTCTTAACAGTCGATTAAAAATATATACCTCATCAAAGTATAAGTTTGTATTTGATTAAAGGTGTGAAGTTATATTAGCTTATTACTGTCTAACTGTGTTAATTAGAAAAAAGGTTAACTAGCAGGTGTGATGATTTCTCAGTAAGTGTTCTTCTCGGGTAAAATATCAGGGGACATGCCTCCCTTATCTCCAAAAGTTCACACCTGAAGTTGAGTGGAAATATTAAAAGTTAAATTTCAGTCAGTGAATCTCACTTGTATTTTGGGCCTTTTCTGCAGTGTATTTGAGTCTGCTGGAAATATTAGTGCTGACGATCGGTCAACTCGTTGTCGGCACATTTTATATGCTGTGCTCCATGCTGCATAATAGTCTTGGTTCCGAGTTGGTTGTAGATTACGTCGTTATTTACGTAGCTATAGTGTATGTTGTTACCTCAACGGCAGTAGCTTGTGGGTAGGATGATCTGTGACCATATGTGGGTAAGATATCAGCACCAAAGTTGGTACACATTTAGTCCATGGCAGCCGCTAGCCGTGTTAAGAAAATGAGATCAAAAGGTCAAGTTCACACACTTATCAAATGGTCTTGCCGGGGTGGGTATGTACATCGATATGACTGCTTTGGTTTCTAGTTATTAATGCAGTTCTCCCGAGTTAAATACTGTAATCATGTGATCATATTAGAGCATAGGCACTACCACCCTATGGGACTCGTGGGATGTGTCCCGTACAAATTTGGAGAGTGTGGAAAAAGTGTATTTGGTCCCCTCCAACTTTTGTAACTGTCACTTTTTCGTTGTTATTTAATTACTACTTCCTCATTCAATCTAATTCTAGTGCTGTTATATTTTTTTCCTTTTTTCGTTTACCTTACTCCAAGAATTAATCTCTATTAAATCTTTAATATTTACAATATAGTCTTTACCTTAAAGGCGCGATATGACCTAAACTGTGTTAAAAGCGCCGTTGAACCCCAACCAACTTTTTCGTCGGGTACAACGTGTAAGTGTAACTTTTCCTTAGTGGTCGGGCCAACGTTGCAAGCTTCTGGATTTACGGGAAAAACTGGATGCAGAAAGCGATTGGGTGCAACAGCAGTGAGGCAAATAATGACAGAGCCAGAAGGGAGGAAAGGGAAGGGAATCAACCCCCCACCCCCAAGTGTGGACCCCAGCCGTGGTTGCGCCTATTAGAGGTGAATAGATCCAGTGATGAGAAACTAGATTGATTTAGGACAACTTACATATCTGCGTGGTTGAACACCAGTTTGCAGTGTTACTGATTGATGTTTAGCAGATTTTGTATTACTATGTTCAGTCGTGCAACTTACAAAAGAATTATAGATCTTATGCGAGTAGCAGTTGGTACGACAAAGTGTCATCCTAAATGCACAAGATAACCAAAATTGTGTATTAAATTTAACCAAACAACATTGCATTCCTGTGGCTGGATAGTGTTGAAAGCACAAAAACTGAGATTAGTTGCGTAAGTATAAGTTTGGTTTACATCTGAACAATGCTGACCATGTGGAAGGCAATAGAGATTATGAGACTCAGGCTCGATTTTCACAAGATGCAGGATGATATTAGGATGAAATTACGATGATGATGTAACATACTAATATCTTAGAATAAAGCTACAATTACGCTGATTTCCAAAAAAATCCTAAGATAAAGTAGCGAGGATATTATGACAAAATAAAATTAGGATAGATTTTGAAAGAGCTTTGGAAGTTTTAAACATCAGACCCCTGTCCTGTATTTTACTGTATACCACAGTTGTGCGTATGTGTGTGACATTTCTTGTGTTGGTTTAGTTTAGGTTTTTGGCATGGTTTCCTCATTGTCTGTTAGGGTAAACTTGCCACATTAAGGTTAGCATTTTTTGTTTATTATGTTATGCATAATCAATTGTTGTGAATGAGTTCTTAATATCTAAATGACCTGACACACTAGAACAGCTCTTGTCTGCCTCCGGTATAATTTCATGAAATTTTGCTTGCATAAAAAAATTTCCGAAATTTTTACTGAAACTTTACCGAGATACCATAAGTGTCATAGCTTCGACAAGACAGTTACATAATTAACTATCATAATACTTTGAAATCACAAAACCTAACTATAAGCAGTTAAAAATGAAAGATTTGTTATCCTGCTAACTGTTTCGTTACGTCGTTTGGGATTTTTATGCAACTTTTAAGCAATGGTGAAAAATTTTATTGAAAATTTTAAAAAACAGGCTTTGCAAATTGTGAAAATATACTGAAACTTTACTGATTTTGTCATTCAAAATTTCATCTCACATTTGTGTTCGCGATGCACTACTTCATGCCGATCGTGCTACAGACAAAGGTGGGCGGTCAGTGGGATAATCTGGCGATAGTCGTCTGTGCCAATAAAACGAGCAGAATCCGTTTAGCCTTTATGATTTAACACACCTTGTGACAGACAGACACATAGACCCACAGCTGATGTACTAGCATAGCATCATGCAGGCAAAAATTAGCTATTTCTTCTCTCATCTCCGTTCTGTGTAGCAGTCGCTGATTACGTGCCATGTATCGAAGCATTTGTCAGCAATCGAGCGAGGCCATGGGAGGGGGGGGTTTGAACCCCTCTCTTACCTTAATGGTCATCCATGGGATTTGCACCCCAAACTGATGAGAAATTATCTGGACCCCTCCCCTCGCCAACACACTCAGTCATTAGCTAGTACTAAGCTCATTTGATTGCTGTCAGAATCTACAGATAGGAACGTCATATTTCAAAAATTTCTGGGGACAACGACCCCCATACTGGGGAGGGGTTTAGATGCCTCTAACTAGACCCATAACCATAACCCTCGTACAATAAAAGCCTAGTTGTCACCCCTGCTGGCAGTAAATGGTAACTAACCAAATTACAAACTATATGTAACATATCGAAATATATCCCGAATCATTATTCACAGTCCCAGTGTGAAACAGCATAATAAAGTAATAGTTGATCGCTTAAAACAGATCATACAAACTGTACGTAGATTTAGCAAACGAGCATGCCAAACTGTATATTCTTAATACATCTACTTTTAAAACTTTGTAATAGATTTTAAAAGCCTATGCTGTTACAGTATTGGCCAAGAAATTGGCTGGGAAAAGTGTCTACAAAATGATGTGTTTACTGTTAAATCTTAACTCAGTGATAATCTATACAACTTGTTTGACATTTTTAAAATCAGGTTTTCCATTAAGTCTGTACATATATCTTGCTAATTTGTCACTATTTCATGTTGTAGGGCCCATGTCAGAGCAGTTCATGCTGCCTTTGGGTCTGGCTGACGTTATATCCGCTGCGTTATGTCATATTACAATGTTCTTTTATGTCGGCAAATAAATTTGAATTTGAATATATACTGCCACTGTGAAACAGATCATGAATTAACACATAATGTAGCGTTCGTTGGCCGAACACGCTGTTATGCAGTATTTTCAGTATGTGAAGCTTTCAGTTTTGTAACTAATTATGTATTAGTCATATTTCACCGAGTTATGCATAATTTTAATGCGGCAGAATCTCATAGTAACAGCAGTGTATTCCACCAAACAGTGTCCGTGTTGAGATGAAATTTATATACAATTTTTCATTATCTATCATAGAAGTTGTTATTACTTGTATTTTAATAATAGTTTTTTAGCCATGTGAAGTTTTAGTGCTTCCATTAAGGAAGTGTCTGTGTCATTTTTGTTGTACGATACGTTGCATCTTGCACACAATACGGGTGTTCAAAATAATTGCACAGGTAATCTCGCAGCCGTTGTGTTCCCAGCATAACAATGCACCGGTGTAATTGTGTGTTGGTGTTTTTTGTGTCCCTTGTCGTTGATTCATTTTTCACTTACATGGCCAGGGACGTCCACTGTTGAAATTTACGCATGGGTGATAGAAATAAGATGTTTGCACAGTGGGCCATTTTCTGCTTGAAAAATGAGCCTACTAAACAACAACTGTCTGGTTCTATCAAGTACTCTGGACATTCAATGGACAAAAGTGTGTTTAAGCATCACTGAATCAGTGGTGGGCCTACTTGTAATATTAAGATATTCCAGCCAAGAGAGAAGGAAGGAAAGCAGAAATGGTGAAGGTTTGATGCATTGGCTATAGGAAAATTAGACACTGCTCGATAGGTTTAAAGTTTTACATTTAAGCTATCAGTTACTATGTACGTCATTTCTGCTTTCATTTCAGCATAATCGGTTAATTAGCAAAACTCTCGAAAGTTGAAAGTTTGTAGCGATAGATGCAGCTTTTATTTGACCAGTAGGAGATTGAAATGATTTATAGAGTTCTTTTGTTGTGCAAAGACTTATTTAGCATCAAACTGCATAATGTGGTATTGTCTCTGTATGTGTCTGTAATTTGCTGTAATATATAAATGTGTGCGTTCAGTGCCGCCAAGTCTGTCACAGTGTCCATTACTGTATATGCCACCCAAGCGATCGTAATTTGTGTATTGTTAGCTGTTTTTGATATTATCGAGCATAATAAAGCTGCTGCTGTACAGTTAGTATTCGACATAGTCGTGCTTTTTGTGCTCCATGGAGTACACAGCCATTGTGCTAAATAATTTACAATGTCCAACGTGGTTACACGCTTTTAAACGTTTTCCAGGAAACGACGGTAAGCTGGCACTGGATTTTAATGAAGCAAGAGATGAAGGGTGAGGGTGGCATTGGCATCGGCTGGACCATATATATCGTTTGCATTTGATTCCCCACGCCATCAGTTCCTCTCCCAAATTTTTTTTGCAGTCTGCATGCTCTCCTGCTAGACCAGTAATAAGGTTAAAGCAGGGTTCCAACAAACCTGGAATTGTCGGGGAATTTTGTAAACCTGAAAAAGTCGGGAAATTTGACATACGGTCTGGGAAATTTTTATGACGTCATATTTTTCGCGACTTGCCTCTCAGTGATTTGATTTTTGCACGTAATATGTACATTGAATTAGCTTAAACTTAGGCCTGTTTATGATGACACTAATTTCCTGGGTAAACAGGATCTATGGATCTCAGGGGTTAGGCTAACAGACCGTTTTCATGTAATCAACATTTTCTGTTACTGTAGTATAATATTATAGCTCCGCAAAATGCCTGGAAATACTTCAAAGCTATCTGGAAAAGACAGGGAAGTTGTGGAAACCCTGTAAAGGTTACTGGTACTATAGTCCTTATAGGTGGGGGTGATTAATTCCCTTCCTTAAGCTGTTGAGTCATGTTGTGGATATAGGCTACCATCAATCCAGTGTGACGCCAGACCGACGGTTACCTTCCCAGCTGTATAGCACCTTAAAAAAATTAGCAATTAACTAATAGTTAATTTTGACTAAAAAATTATACGACACAATTCCGCTGAAAACATATTGTTTTTTTTCAGTCGTCGATCAAGGCACAAAAGTAGTTAACAGCTGTCATTAGCAAAATTTCGGACAAAAACTAAGGCAGACGGCAGTTTAATTGAATATTACATTATTATAAGTTTGCCAGAGCAGCTGTATAAAGTGAGAACCAATCTCGGTACTGATTGTGGAACACATCTGGTCACTGTAGATCAAATCTGTGCCTGTCTATTTCTGTATATCTAACATTACCAGTCCAACAGCACCAGTAATTATCATCGACACTGGCCTGTCGTTAACATTGTCGGTGGTTGTTTTAAGCGCTGAATTTGTTCAGTGCCAAGAAGCACCAGTGCGGGTGGTGTCAGTCACACTACTGCATGATTGGGCCCATTCCATGGGGCCATAGCGGTCCCCTCTGTCACGCGTTGTCGTTGTCCTGGACATCGATGCGCGCGTGCGACAGTGGCGACACCTGGTGAATGGGTGTACGTCGGCTCGCAGTGTCGAATGGGCCCAACATTTTTCAAATGCTTCTTGTTGAATTACCAACTAACCAGAATGAGCCCAAGGCTGGATCGCACAGCCCGCCAC
>Ga0209782_1000952_pt1 | contig 14130 bp, 8 predicted proteins | sample WorMetmaBAHAMAS1_FD_187390 | JGI IMG/M metagenome (GOLD analysis project Ga0209782, IMG submission 187390) | Marine gutless worms symbiont microbial communities from Max Planck institute for Marine Microbiology, Germany - Inanidrilus... | ecosystem: Host-associated > Annelida > Digestive system >...
TTTACCTTCACACCTAAAAAGCACGTATGTGTTGCGGCGATCAAGAAAACAGCCAAGATGAGAGAGATTTTCTGGCAGAGTTGTGTTAGCATCTAAAATATCAAACACAATTAATCTGTGGATCACACTGGAGTCAGCTTACAGTAGAAAAGTAATCTCAAAATGCTGCAAACAACCTAATAATCTAATTAGTTAAACTACCAGTTACTAACTACTTATCTAAAAGTATTTAATAATAACTATCATTAACTACTAAACAGTAGTTAAAACTACTCTAGTTAACTACTAATGGTTACCTACTGTCCATCATTGGTGCAGTGTACTGTAACCTTGAATGGGTGTCTTTACGGGCGCAACGTCATCGAAACATTGCTTTTCAGAAAGTTACACATTGCAACCGATGATCTGTTAAACTGGGTAAAAAACTGTATTTGATTTACAAGCAGGCACTATAACTATAAACAATCACTGGCAGCAGTGCTATCTCAGAACAATAACTACTTCATTCATTTTCGTTTCACTGTTCTTCTTTTCTGTCGGATAAAACAAAAATAAATGCTGCGATGCTTACTCTAGCTTGAGTCGAGTCTGTTCACCAAACGGTAATTGCAGCAAGTGTTTTTACCGACCAGATGGCATTCAAACTATCCAACCATTAGTATCACAGCACTCGAGGGAAGTGTGTGAACTCAAAGCATTAGATGTCATCCTTCTCTGGTAGCTAACTGCTTCCCAAGAGAAGTGATGCCAAATCCTTCACATTGGCTCTTTGATGTGAACACCATTCTGACAACGACTTTCAACTTACAGCAACAGTCAGTTTTGTTCAATTAAATGATGAAATTACTGACGAAAGATGAACTGACCCGTACTAAAGACAAAAGTTGCCAGATCAACACAGTCTTGTTGAGTAGCTGCTTTGCCACGATTGTCAGCCGTACTGGACTTTGGAAACAACGACTTGGCTTTCCTCTTCTTCTTCTCAGCTATAATATAACAAACAACATTCTCTGCTAACCGCCCCTATGCCGACTAAATTCAATACTAACTCAAAGAAGAGACGGCAAAACCAAAATGGTTTTATTGACCCAGAAGCATTGTTCTCCGTCAGTCTGACATCAGCTGAAGATTCTGTAAGGTAACGGAAATAAGGCTAGTTTCTGACATAGACTGAATGTTAACCTTCCAGTTTGTGCCAGCATCACAATATTCTCCTTTTTTTCTCAACTTTCACTGTTCTGCACAATACATACCTGCGACATCTCATTGTCTATATTCTAGTTATTTTACTGCATGTATTGTGAACAATTCAGGATGGACAACATTATCACACAGTGAAAATATTATTGATGTCATGCAATTACTGACGAGCAGGTTAAAATATCTTCTGCTTAGTGACGAGAGTCAATGTAAAGTGAGAAACTCTAGCAGGGATTTTAACTCATTCTAGCATGAATATAACACACAATGACCTACCATTGTGTCTTGGCTTCATGGCACAATCATAGGGAACTGGATGTTGAGTTGGTGCTAGTACTAAAGGCGTATAAAACTTAATGAAAATCACACTTTACTGACCTTTCTTTAACATATCAGCAGCTTTGGAAGAAGCAACATCTGGCAACAGATACTTGTGACTAGCATAGAATTGTGATGTATGTGGAACAGTATTGTTGCTGATAGAACTAGATAAATCTTCAACGTTTTCAACATCATCAGCAGCTGCTGCAATGTAGCATAAACATTTTTAAAAGCCAAGTGTAATCATGACACAGAACAATGTATGCCATGTTGCAGTGGAGACTCCGTAGCTACTAAGTTGAAGCACCACATCTTCAGCAAATAACGGCTTATCACAAAAGATTAAATGATGTAAAACTTAGTGCAATTTGGCATAATTCTAACATCAGATGGCAATCATCATCGACTGCAAGATTTTCTGTCATTAACACATCAATAATACTTTTTATTCAGTGTCAGTCATTGTTATATTGCACCATCAACAACAAATGGCATCGTTCAATTACATCGGAGTTTAACCACTAGTTAAATGAAAGTTAGCTGTGTTGCTGTACTGACATATGCCTGTTAAATATGATCTATCCAGCATATATTAAGAAACAATGATTCCGGTATTCTTCTATGACACCTACATGCTAGGTCTGTTGCGGACTCTTGTATGTCTGGATAACCAGGCAGTGAGGCGGCAGTCGTTGACATTTCTTCCTGCAGTTCAAGCTGACAGCGCTTCTGTCTCAACAGATCCTGCAGTTCACACAGTTCAGCAGGCTTTAACGATGCTGCGATGCTGCCATGTGGTGACACTGTCGCATCACTTGCAGTCGATATTTCACTCGGCGCTGATGAGTCACATTTCTCTACGCGAGTCTCGACCAACCTTTTCTTCTTACTCGTTACTCTCATCTTGATCTTCTTCTTATCTATGCCTTTGTCACATACACAGTTAAAGTAGTTGATATACGCTGCACTGTATATTTAAGATAATGTCTCAAATATCTGTACTTTTTAATCACATGGGTGTTTTAATTGATTGTAATCTAAATTGGGAAATTCACATTAATGACATATTCAGGAAACTAGTCAAGTTTGCTAGAAATGAAGTTCAATGTCTCCTTTCAAAGCTAATGTTTTGTCTTTGGTTCACGGCAACTATTCAAGATATTTTCCAGTCACTAGGGAGGAGGCTGAACGAGAGAATTCCTTACTTTAGTCCATCAATGGCTCAGTCCAAATGAATAGTGAACAGTATTGCATTGCATTTGATTTTGTTTTTGTTCTTTAAAATCTTCTGTACTGTACAGTGTATTGCCGTGAACTGCATGGCTGTACTTAACATTCTGATGGAAATGCTGAGTGAATTGCTCTATTAGACAAACTGAATAACCTGTTAGGCCTACTCTAGTCAAAAAGACTCAACACCAAAACTTGCAACATCATTTTGGCTTGAAAATGCCTAATCATGCCCCAAAATTGGGGGTTTGGGGACACTCTGACTCCAAAATTTATGCAATGTCAAAGCAACACATATAGTACACATCTTTGCATGGAAACAGATCATATGATATACAGACCACACAAATCTGTCAAAGGATTACTGAGATACGGTAAATTATCATTTTTTCCCAGATGGCGACTGTCTACCATCTTGGAATTGTGAAGCACAACTTTGGACAACTACAGAGAACACTTGGAGGTATTTATCATTCTGCTAAATTTCACTGGAATCAGTACAGTAGTTTTGATAGTACAAAAGTTTCAATATTTTGCACATTTCGCTTGAAAATGCCTATTTATGCCTCCCGAAATGGGTATTTTTGGGACACTTGACCACCAAAGTGGGGCACAACATAATGTGACCCATACAGGACACATTCTTGCATGGAAACACGTTATATGATGTATAGATCATAAAAATCGGTCGGTTACTGAGATATAGCAATTTTTCATTTTTTTCGTGATGGCGGCCATCCGCCATCTTGGATTTGTGGGGCATAAGTTTGGACAATATACGAAGAGTACTTGGAGGTATTTATCATTGTCAAAAATTTTGCTGGATTCTCTAGAGTAGTTTTGAGAGTACAGAAGCTTGAATATTTTGCACTTCTGGCTTGAATGCCTATACACGCCCCACAAATAAGGGTTTTGGGACACTTTATCCGAAAAATCGGGTGTAATATCAACACAAACCACAAAAGACACATATTTGTGCAGAAACAGGACATATAATGTGTCTATCATCAAATTGGTTAAACAGTTGCTGACATATAGTGATTTATCATTTTTTCAGATGGCAGCCATCTGCCATCTTGGATTTGTGGGGCACATTTTGGGTCAGACCAAAAAGACCATTTGGAGGTCTTTATCATGTGCAAAATTTGACTGGAATCGCTGCAGTGGCTTTGATAGTATGAAAATTTGAAGATTTTGCGCATTTGGCTTTATAATGCCTATCCCTGCCCTCAAAATGGTTTTTTTTCGGGCATATGGCCTCGAAAATGGGGTGCATTATCAATGCAACCCCCAAAAGGCATATCCTTGTGCAGAAACACGCCATATGACACATAGATCGTCTAAATCTGTCTACTGATGCAGGCTGTGCATGATCACCAAACAGAGTATAAAAGGTCTCTTAAGAAACTGAAACATGTGACAAGTCACGTGTTCGTAGAGAAAACCCATGTTGTCGCAGTGCCACTTAGTTTTGCACGGATGGTCCTTGCCTTGACGTGGTTATATATTCTAAGTTTCACAGAAATCAATTTGGGGGTTTTGGAGTCATGGGGGGGAGTAGAAAATCGCCTTCTGCATTGGTTTGGGTAGTGGCTTACACAATAGCTTGGGACTACCGCCCAAGCCGTGATTCTTGTTGATATAACAAGCATACTTCACTGGGTACACAGTGTATAATCAAGAACTGAAGCACTATGATCAAATAAAAATACTATTCATAGCAGTTTATCTAAATAATAAAAGTAGTACATCACAATAACAATGAAATTATCATCTTCTTGTAATGACAAGAGAGCTGTAGCACATGACCAAATTGTTGGCAGATGAAGCACTGACAGTGCTAACTAGCTCCATTAGCCATCAGAGTTACGTGAACACGATGAGTTTCCAGACAGCAATAGTAAGAATAAGTTTTGTGTCAAGAGATTATTCATTCCAGATTGTAGGTCTAGATGAATTACACATCTTGTGCCAAATTTAGTAAAAAAAACTGGAAATTCAACAAGTTTTTAAGTCAAATGTACACTGACACATGCTTATAAACAGGTTGACTAAGATGAGCATGTAATGATATGGAAGTATGCAAATCTGCATATGTTTGAAACTTAATGATATCAAACTTCATGGCAAGATTACTATCAAGAGTGACTGCAAAAGTAACAGTTTTGTCTGTTAGAGAGATCACATTTCCTGTTAAATGACGAAGATGCACTGAACAGAAATGTCCAACTTGTTACTGCTGTGACAGAATGAATAATACATGGATCTAAGTTATCGCGGCAGGCAGTAGTGCTGGATGAAGAAGCCGACAGATATAACCAACTCACCATCGTTCCAGCGATGTTGTGAAACATGCCAACCATGAACAGTATGGTCATCTGAGCCGGTCAGCACCACGTCAGCATCAGTTGCACTCCATTCCACACTCAACAGTCGACCAAAGTGCTCACCGTAGACAGCAAGCAGTGAGCCACGTCGTACATCCCACACCTAGCACCAGCACCACCAGCAGCAGCAGCAGCTGCGCATTATGTATTACAGCGATGCCATTGATGGTCACTGTTCTTCACAGTGACAAGATCTGTGTCATTACAACAACCACCACTACTACTAAGAAAAATCCATTGAAGTTCAGTCTTTGCAGATTATTGACTTTCGCTCGTTTTAAAATTATTTAACAACAATAAGATCCAAAAAGTCATCACTAAATTGACTTCAGTACTTGGACACTGTTGGTTCAGCACCAAGAAGAGCATCTAGCCTGCTAAAATTGAGTGATGAGGTGCTGGCGTAGTTATCTGTCTGCAGTGAGGTGCAAGCGATCCAGTTAATGCGACTGTCATCTCATGGTTCATTAAAATCCAGATGGGTTGTGCCCGCTTAATCAGGGTATTCCGGAAAAGGTCGTGCCTGTCAGCAAGGACGGCTGTAAACCATTAAAAACACTCCAGTAATAATAACAAAAGAACTCCAGCAGTGATACAGTGGAAAGTACCAGTGAAAGCCAGTCAGATGAAGCTGTGGCTAACACAGCATCATGATGTAGACTCCACGACAGACACATCACGCGGCTGCTGTGACCATCTAGCTGGTGTAAGCTATCGGTGACAACAACTGCCTGATCTGAACACAGACGTACACACAGACCGAGACTTAGTGATACATAGTTTGTGGCATTTAACACTAATTCACAACTAACAAATAACAAATAAGTATCTGTATGTTTGCAAAGTAACAACTACTTAAAAAATAAAATGCTAAACTGGACTTCTATATTGAACTAGAAATGCACAGCAAAAACTAGCATGCAGCCCACCCGGTATAGCAGTGTTGCCCTCCAGCAAGTAGTAGTGAAACAAGACAAAACTGAGTACAGACTGCTGCAGTGCCTTGCAGTGCTGCCCCTACCAAATTCGGTTAAACTAACAAGAATACTGATCACTCAAATAATATTAATGAATATAAACTCTGGGCAGTTCACCATTTGACAGAGATTTCTCCAAGTTGTAGACATGAACAATGGATTCATTGGAGGCGCTGGCAAGCCACAGCCTGCACGGTGACACAGATGACTCAGACTCTGCTGTGAACTGCGGATGCCATCTCAGACAGTTTATGAGCTTCTTGTGAACAAGTATTGTGCAGACGAGCAACAGATTTGGTGCCTGAAATACCTCAATACCTCTGCAACAACATCCAATAGAAAACCACTTACATCTGACATACTTTGAATAGAATCGACAGACATCACTGAAATTTTAATTATTTCTCCACTAGCATCACTATTTTAGTTTTTTAGTTTCTGCTGGAGTTGCCACAGATTCGGTCAGATCCTCAAAACAAAAAATTTGAATACAACTGGAGCAGATGTTTTAGAATTCACGTGTCTTCGTCAACAAAGCATGGAAACAAACATAAAAATGCTGTAAAACCCACTGCCAGTTACATATGATCCACTAACTCTATATGATCTGTCTGGACTCTTTCCTCCATGCACAGAAAAGTAATGCCCATGTTCAACAATCACATTCAATTACTAAAAGTGCTTCATACATCGAACATAATCAAATTAGCACTCTTCGAACTGCATATTATACTATTAATTTTGTCACATTCCATCAAGTTCACTGAAAGTTCAACGCAAGTTTATACAGAAGTAAAATTCACAAAATTTAAAAGTACATCACATTATCCATAAAAACACTTGCCCATCATCATGGCCTACTGCCAAATAGTTGTAATCTGAACTCCACGCAATTGCTGTTTGCTTAGCAAGTGAGGCAACATTCTGAAACACATCCAGCAAAATACATGTTTGTGTTTATAAACAATTAATAAAAACAAACATAAATTGTAGAAAGTTAACTGTGAACACAGCCATGACCATGTCACACTAGTTGTAAACATCACTCAAGTAAACTTGTGCAACTGCTAAACTTCAGTTATCAACCATCACCTCTGTAATGAAATCTACACTTCAAATCACAGAAAACAGTAACACTTCAGCCTAAGCAACGAAACCTGAGATCGAACATGGCTATTTGTAATGGAGATAACAACGCCAATGTTGACGGCGGGTCGATTCATTTGTCCAACATCATGCTGCAGAACAGTTCCATCGCCAGCACTGTATATGCTGTACACTGATGCACAACCACTCGCCACGTCTACATACAAACACAAATGTGACGAAATGATAATAACAACTATCTCACCTATTATTAATAAATAAAATACTTGTCACAAAGTAACTGGTCAGTTTGGTAAATGAGAAAGGCTGATATGGCTCAAACACACTGTTGAAAGATGGTACAGTGACGACGTAATCAGACAGATGAGATATCTGACGTTGATTGCCAGAGTTAAGGTTTTACATAAACCTGACCAAAATAGGTCATTTCAGGGATGCTCTTCCCAGCTATCAGTTTGTCTCTGAAAGTTTTCTGTTCACAGAGCTAGTGGCAGACTGTTCCACACAGTATGGGCCATCGGCAAAACTCTTCTTGCTGCCAATGTCTGTACACTTGGTAGCAGGATACATCCAACTGATACAGACCTCAACTGTGGATTACTTTGGAGAGCTATACCAGAGAAACACTGTCGACATATTTCCACGAGCACAGTAGACTTGAAAATGACTTGCAGCTGAACTGGCAGCCAATGCAGGCAGTGTAGAATTGGCACAACACGGTTATGACACGGAATCCTTGATAACAAATGAGCGCCAGCATTCTGTAATGACTGTAGATACTTCATATTGGCATTCACTAAGCCAGTCAGTATGGTGTTGCAGTAATCGGTTGGTTGGCAATGTATGAATGCTTGCACAAGTGACCACAAGAGATGGACATAACAGAATCAATAGCAGAAAAAAAACAACTAGCTATAGAAAATGGTAACTAAAATGGAGGCATGTTTTCAACTTGACAGCTCTCATTTATTACCTCAATAGCTGAACAGGGAACTACTGAGCCACACTAAGATTGCACATTTTACAAAAAAGTTCTGGCAACACACCTACTCACACAAAAACAGTTATCACACTACCAGACCATCGGTTACCTATTTCTGATAACTACCTGCACAACTGGCAGAGCACACAGGTCCCCAGCTCACACAATAAACTGTCTTCTGATGGTATGTACTCGATATCGTTGGTGGTCTAAAAACAGAATAATGCAACAAACCAGTCAGAAATGATTAAATCTAGTACTGTATAAAACAATGTGCAATCTGCCTGTAAACAGAGAAATAGTAAACTACACTGAACTACAAAGCTACATGCATGTCACGTATACAGAAGAAAACTCATGAACAACACAACAAGCAACCAGTGCTGTCGTAATATATTCATTCAGCAGCAATGTATTGAGTACTAAGTTAAGGTTTATCACTCACTCAACACAAAACAGGAAATTTTAGAGATATTCTTCCCAGCCAATCTATTGGCTTAGTAATAAAGAAACTAAAATTAACAAAACACGAGCACACAACACAACAACAAAATGTCCTTAGATAAAGCAAAAAAAGGGCCTAGCAGTCGCTAGGATAGTGCGAGATGACGGAAGCTCTAGCACAAACTGTTCTTCAGATGGGTATGACTAAATACCAGCTGTTATGCAGTTACGCAGTACACACTTTTCCGTTACGCACTTTATACCGTCGTTACGTATGTCAGTTACGCAAATTATGTTACGTATTTTATACATCGGCAGTATACGTACGATGTGGCGCCGTTTTAGGCATGTGGTAATTAGTCGTACCGTCTTCAGACATAATGCATTTTCTACCGAGATTACTGAAAAAAATTTCAATATCGTTCAAATAAACAATAAACGGGATTACGGTCCATCTATAAAAAATAAGTAAAATAAGCGATATGGCTACAATTACCAATTTTTTCCATACCCCCCTCTTCCACCAGAAATCCAGGCATCATCCCATCCGACGATCCGGGTGAGGCGTTGTCAGTAAGTAGTAAAGACATCCATCTATCCAAGCATGCACAGATATCCGGGATCCATCGCACCGTATGACCACAATGCACAAATGTCACAGACAGACGGACAGACACACGGACACTGGCATCATAAGATAAGCACAAGATGTACATATTACATCTCGCGCTAAAAAGCATACACTCTAGTGTAAATAACTGCTCATGTGTGCGTCTTACACCCCCAACAGTCACTGCTCGGATGCTGTCTAATGGAGGGGAACGGGGAGTCAACATCAGCAATTACATGGTTAATTATGATGCTGAATGCTGATGTACCTCCTATTTCAGAGTCCATTTACTACTGCATTCTGTAAAAAATCAGTAATATATGTTGATGAAATTACTGTTTTGTGTTAACTTTGAACAAACCTGGAGGACAGAATGTCATAGATACCAACACGACCATCGTCAGTTCCATACGCAAGCAGATTTTCCTTAGATGGATGCCAACTCAACTGCATCATATAATATACACTTCTACATAACAGTAATTTGGACAACAGTACGTACAAATTTAACCTACCTATACAACGTCTATAAATCCCCAAACAGCAAACAAATTTGCTAGATGTTTGCAGTACCACAACAACTATTCAGCAACTTACTGCCTATTCATGCATTGAACACACAACGATATCATGAACAATAAATCACATGACAAAACATTGGCTGACACAGCAGAAGTACTGCAAACTGTTGCTATCAACTCGAGCTCAATGTCAAAGATTACAGACAAAAATACAACTCAGTGCAAATGTATTACTGACAGCAGTGACTTTTGACTTGATGCCTTGCCAGAAAGTCTGAACATCGTAAGAATTGACGGTATTGTTCTCATTCCAGACACGCAACATGTTGTCACCGACACCAAAAGCAATCAGCCCTGCAGGTGGAAAATAGTCATTATAACACACGTAAAAAATACAGATGATGAATTAGTGTCATGACACTAAGTGGAGAATTATGAACATACCCAGCTTTCCACAACACACAAAAATACATCCACACAGTCAACATCATGGACTAGATGATATTGTTCTAATACAACTTATGTGGACACTTAGAGTACTTCATTTTACTTTAGTTATTTGGTTTATGCCAGCTACAAAAAAAACACCTGTCCACTGGTGTAGTACATACTTCACACGGTAAAAACTGGAAAATACTAAGTATAAATATGTCAGAGTATCAGTAGAGGAACGTAGTCCTCGTCGGCAATATGATGCAGCAGTAGTCCGAACAATATCGCTGATGTAGCTGGGACAGTGATGGACAGTAGCAGAATGCATCAGCAGACACACTTGGCAGTTGACATATTTCTGGATTTGGTGGAGACGGCACAGATGAAAGAAGCAGCAGTACATAGGGTCACTTTATCTTTCGCTAAAACTAAAGTCTAAAACTTTAGTTTAAGACCGAAGCTTAATCTCAACGGCTAAAACCTGGTTTTAGACCCAGTTCAGATTAGACTTTGGTCTTAAACTAAAGTTTTAGACTTTAGTTTTAGACAAGTCTTAAGACGATGTTTGAGACCAAATGTACCCTCCTCAAATATGATATATTTTACATTTTGAGCTATTCTGCTGATTGATCTATCGATTTCGTGTGCTGTTATTTTATTTTTGGTGCTTTTGGTCCATGCCATTATTAGTTAGACCGCTATATACAACTTCATCACTGACATTTGTATGTTTACTTTTTTAAACCAAAACTTGAAGTGACTTGGTTCAAGACTAAAGTCTTAACTCTAAGGGATTAGTGATAACTGCCTATTAAAATGCATTATCGTCATTTGATTTAAGACCAAACTGCTCAAATTAAGTTTGGTCTGAGACCAAACTTCAGTTTTAAACTTTAGTCTAAGTGGAAATTTTGGTTTTAGACTTTAGTTTGAGACCAAAGTTTAGCATCACTTCACTTTTTGCATTAATTAGGTCTTAGACCAGACTTTTGGTCTAAAACTAAAGTTTTAGACTTTTGTTTTAGTGCAAGATAAAGTGACCCATAGTAACTTTTTGCTTATTATTGAGGGATGTTTTCACATAGTGTCAGCAAAGGATCCTTAGCATCAGATGGCATGATTTTGTCCAGAACTTAGTCTCCTCTCACACAGATCTTCCACCAGTGTCTAACCGGATTACGAGGGGCCAGAATGCAATATTCAGACATGTGCCGAGGCTGCTAGACAACATTCATACATTACCAGGCCATGCTATGTCATGTCAAGCTCTCAGCTGGTCTCACCGGGAGGCGTCATCCTGGTCGACTGCATGCTCAGTGGACCGATCAGCTTCATGACAACAACGCCCCCATCACAATCCTTTCGAAATAAGCAGTTGGTCATGTTTCACTCGATAGCGACACTATGGACCAAGCCAACTATATATTAACGACTTTGACAATGAAGACGGTGTTTTTACTTTACTACATCTAATCTCCAGCCCCAGCACTTTGAAGTACATGTATGATACACAAGTTAAAAATGAAAATGAACAAGAGATAAGATTAACTAGTAGAATAGAGATGAGAAGACCTGGATGTACTGCCGACCCAGACACAGCGTACACGTATCCACCAAGGGAGTTCACACTCTGTTTGGCACAGAGATTCTCTACATCCCAGAATATTATCTACAACAGTAAATCACCAAACCGCATGCACTAAATGCCTATGTAACAATACTGAGAATAACATTCACCGTACTCAGCATCACGATGATTCACTCTTCGGCATCTGATGGCTCACTGTGTACCAGTCTCAGCAACTGTATCAAAGCAGCATTTTGGTTAGTGGCAGGTTGTCAGCTGCGACATCTTACTGGCTCAGTACCTACAGTTAATGAGCCTTCACTATAGCTGGTTCAGTTATGTGGGATTCACTACAGAAACATTTACACGACCCATGTACCTAGAGTTTTGGCCATCTCGTACTAATGGATGTAATAATAATGTGCTTTACAGACATTGTACATAAACTTACAACCCCAGAGCTGTCAACTGCGGAAAATAAAAATTTGTAATCATTGTGAGGATGCTATGTAAACGAAGTACTGGCATAACTGACACTGCATTATAGCACGTGCAGCTGAATACATCAGTGGCTTAATAATGAATTACTAACATTCAGATGATAGAGAACATGCTGAATAAACTAACAGGTACAAAAAATTCATAATCATAAAGTCACAATTAATGATTTTACACAACTGCAGTAGTAAGATCCGAGTCACAGATGAGAAGTATTGTTCTTAAATCATATGCATACTATTTACAAGCTTTCACTCAGTAATCTAATTAACTAAAAGGCAGGGGCCAAATTTTTAAAACATCCTAAGATGATCTTACTACATGAAACTGAGACAATAACCAAAGTTATGAACATCGTAGGACAAATTGTGATTATGCTGATTTTCTAAAAATCCTATAAAAAAACTGGGAAGAAATTACATCATCATTTTACAATAACAACCTTGCAGTCCTAGAACCAAATTCCAATAAAGTCAGGCCTACCACATTGCCTTAAAGTTACAATAAAACTTCCAGTCAATGAACAATGAACACTGCTGAGTGAACTTTAGTTGTTTTAATCAACACAGTTTATTATTTACGTAAAACGTCACGTAAAAATGACGAACATTACGTCATAACGAACGTTTTCATGAAGTAAGTAAGCAACTGACACTGGCAGCAAGACCGTCGCCTCTTGTGACTGGCTGCTATTTTTAATTATGATAACATTACGAGAAAGTTGGGAGAAACTTGGGATGTGCTAAGATTAATAAAAATTAGATTATTTTTGTAAATTAGTTTATGATGATTTTAGGATAATCTTAGGATTTGCTAAGTCCTTTAGTTATGATAATTTTATAATAAAGTTAGGACAGATTTAGGAAGATTTTAGAACATCTTAGGAATCTCTGAACATCGGGGCCCAGCATTGCAGCTGTGGCCTTCTTGGCCTAGACCACTAGCTGTTTGCTAGAAAGCAGCTGGCAGCATGTGCTGCTCTGTATGGCAATAGAAAGTTTCCCAGTGACTATGCTGCTGAAGACCTTTGAGCCCAGGCTTGGTCAGAACTCCGTCTTGAACTCCATGTTGTATCATCTCATAACGATCTCATAACGATAAAGATTTTCTCACAGTCAACACTGGAATGAAAGAGGATCGGGATGCTTAGCATCACAGCTGAAGTTCCTCAGGCAGCCATTGGCGTCTCTTATAAGGCGAATGGCATACCATGCTTTATATTTCCGGCTGACAGTTTCAGTATATTTCTTCAATACTTTTGCTTTTTTCATGGTGGTGACTCCAAATCCGACATTGTGCACATGTACACAGTAACTATTACAACGCTTTTGTTATTACTTTAATTTACTATCAATGGTCACTGAATGAAAATAGATTGAGAGCGCTGCCTTAATTATTGTTTACGATATGCAGCATTGCCACTCCGCATTTTAGAAAAACCTACATGGTGCTTTCAAAAAACCTAGACATGTTTTAGACATTGTGATGCCATAGTTATGTTCAGTTATGTTAGCATCACAGCTAAAGTTCCTGATGCTATTAATCTACCTCAAAACATACTAACTGAATTGGTGCCTTAGCATAATTGTTGGTGGCGTTGGCTCAGTGGTAGAACGTCGGTCTTTGGCCGACGTACTTTCCCTGTCCTGCGCCCGACCTGCAGCTAACGGGTGACCACTCACGTGGGTAAGCCGTCCGCTGCAGGTCAGCCAACTAGGTCAACTCAACCTTTCATCCTTCCGAGGTCGATAAATGAGTAGTAAGCTGATACCAGCTTACGGGTGCATAGACTTCAGCTGCTACTTCAGGCGGGCTCAGAATCTAGGTCGGTTGGCCTAGATCTGAGCCGGCGGC
>Ga0209782_1000953_pt1 | contig 14130 bp, 14 predicted proteins | sample WorMetmaBAHAMAS1_FD_187390 | JGI IMG/M metagenome (GOLD analysis project Ga0209782, IMG submission 187390) | Marine gutless worms symbiont microbial communities from Max Planck institute for Marine Microbiology, Germany - Inanidrilus... | ecosystem: Host-associated > Annelida > Digestive system...
CTTCAGTGCTTTGACACTGTTGGTTGGGTCTTTTGACCCATAAAACCCGTCCCTGATATGACCTATAATGTGTTTGGTGGGACGTTAAACCTTGCTCAACTACAACTGCACACATATCTCAGGAAGCACACGTCTGACCTTCACAAATGTTTGTACATGTTGCCTCTCTACACGATCGTGCAACCACTTACTCTCTCAGATCAAGATATCATTGCAAAGCTCTAGTCAAGAAAACATCTCAGCTTAATAACTCCGACATTTTATTACGGTTACTCTACAAATATTCCTATTAATCCCTATCCCTTCAGTCGATAATCATCGTTCACTTACTATTGTGTTTTTTTCATTTTGTGTGCTTTCTTATTATTGTATGTTTGCAATATGCCAAACTTTTTATTAAACGAATATGAATGAATGAATGTGTCTGTGGCGTGGTACTCCTCTGGCAGAGTTGAGATACGTTGTGTACTTCCGGTTTTGTGGATGACGTCATGTATTCCTATAATAGGCCATAAGGTGCATCATAATGCTACCACAGCAGCTTTGCTGCAGTGTTGTGCACAGGCTAACACCCCCTGGTTGCTTCCTGTCCTGTGGGGCACCAAGACAGACGAGTTTACATGCAAGGAATGCCAGGGTCGGAGTATGCAATGCAGCATTGCTTTCTAGTGGAGTTTACGCTGCAGCAACGTTAACGAAATTTTCACGGCTTTATTAGCAATCAGTATTGCTGCTGCTGCTGCCACCAATCATGCTAACAATGAACTTTTTGCACATATTTACACCTTAATAGATGACGGCAGCCTTGGTCAGTAGTATTAAGTGCAATGTTATCATTTATCATTACTGCCTTTCCACGAATCATATGACATGACACAGTAATTTATTAAACAGTTGCAATTAGTTACACGGTAAAAGACAAAAAATGCAGCTGTCTATTTGTATTGGAAAAAGAGCACTTTTAAAGAAGAATTGCGTATCTTTGTGAACCATTTTGCATACATTAGTAGAAATTGCCGTTTCTCATATCTTGCCGCGGAAACTTTATAGCAACATGCATCTACCGCATCTAACCATAAAATGTAAAAGAGCTAAAAATAATGACACCAGTTTGCACATAAGATCTGTTTCAAGTCTGAGTCGTGATCTGCGAAGGTAATCCTGGAGGTTGTGGTTGTAGAACTGAATGCTAACGTGTGATTGTGAGAAGATTGTGGCGTGGTTGCAGGCCTGACGGTGTTGCTGAGATGTATCTGAAAGCATACAGGAAGTTGCGGAAACACATCATTTTACCCAACTACTTGAGGTTTGTGAAATAGCATTATGCCAGTTGTTACGGCAAAGAATTTGGTTGAATCCAGTTCTGCGTTGTTAACTGCAGTTGTCAAAAGCATGTTTACAGCACAGTTGATTTATTTTTTTATTTTATTAGTTTTTGTCAAATCTACCAAATGACTTAATGACTGAAATAATTGCACTGGAATTACTTACAGACAGCACACACATGCGGACTGAGTTAAGATTTAACGTCCCACTCGACACAAAATAGGTCATATCAGAGACACTCTTCCCAGCCAATCTCTTGGCCAGTACTGAGAGTACATACAGGCTGTAACTGCATAATTGCACCTCAGTATTTATCTGATCAACTGTAGTACGTAGCCGATCTGCCAATGAGATGCCGAGGTCATCTGCGTTTGTCAACTTACAATCTATTTGACGTCCGCCCATCAGCGATTGTTGATTTGCTGCAGCCGGCCCACAACTCTGGAACACTTTATCTGATGACGTCCAGTCCGTCACGTCGCTCACAGCATTTCATCAAAAACTGAACACTCATTTATTTCGGCAGTTATACCCCGACATTGTTTTTTTAGCTGCATTGCCGTAGTGATCCGTGAGGTTACTTAACTTAGGCCACTATAAATAGTTTCTATTCTAATTCTAATTGATGTTTAGTGATGCGTGCATACTGCAGTCGGTGTGTCAATGTGATGTGTTGATGTAGCAGTGACTGTCCAGCCGACTGGACACGAAAAATAGCATTGGTGAGTAGTCGCTAATCAGCTGTTAGCCACAGTTTGTTAATGTAGCTACAACGGTGATAAATGTTGCATAGTATTGCACAGAAGATCAAACCAGTCACACAAGTACACTAAAGCTACGAATTGAGCCACTCAGATGCAATAAATACAAACATTGATGTTGCATTATAGTTTTATTGTAGCCGTTAACACATCTTTAACTAGAACTATGCTGACTGGAGCATTTATACTAGTGTGCGGCCAGTCCCTGCCTGCTTTATTTTAATGTATGTTTTGTGTATCTAGTTCCACAATCATATTATGTATTGCCGTTTTAATGACTCATTTTTAATTAGTGTATCATTGCCGCTTTTATTATGTATATCTATTGTATTGTATTTATCTATTCAGCTCTTACATTTCATAGCTGCAAGTGTGTTTTATTAAACTTACTTAGTTACTGACTTACATTCCATATCTTATGTTATCTTATCACGTAAAGCTCACCTGTCTTACGTATGTATATTCTTCCAACCGAAAATGGTTGTGATTCTCCTCAGAACTGTCTTTACAGGCGAGAACTTGGATCGTATCTTCTGGGCTCATCTTGTTTCATTTATTTTCTTTTGTGGTTTTCTGCGAACTGTTGTCTTGTTATTGTTTGTTGTGTGTGTCTGCATATTTGTGTTTGTGCAGATAATCTTGGTACAGCTGGAGATAACACTGGACAGATGGCGCCAGTCACACGCCTCAGCTCTGTTGAATACAACCAACTCACCTCGCAGGTCTCGTATCTCGCTCAACTCTTAGTTTTGTGTCTTCACATGTCTCAGTACTTTGACAGTGTTGGTTTAGTGCATAAGTGCTTCCCAAGTATGATCTTTGACTGTATACCTATCTAAGAAATAAAAATGTTTTTTGTGAAAATTGTATTGTTTACAGCAGTCTGTGTAAATTGCTATTTTATGTTCAATATGTATGATGTTAATTTTTTATGTGATTGTGTCCTATGAGTATTTGTATATTCTATTGTATTCACATGTTAATTTTGAATCGAATCATGTTCAGCTGGTTTTCTTTGATGGTAATTTTCTGTGTTCATGTCAACTGAATAGTGGTTTACTTTAAGGCGCAACATTGCCTTTTTTGTGTGAAAGCACTGTTAAACCCTAACCAACTTAGATGTCCCAGAAATTTTTGGTAAAATTCAAGGCACGCATTGAAATTTCAGATAACTTTTACTGCCGCGATTCTGTGGCATATAAATTGCCCTTGGTAGATGACAGCCAGTACATCTGGTTCGAAAGTGCTCGTTGGAATGACCGTGTGTGATGTTGTGTCGTTAGAAGTCCAGCTGGAGGTGCTGTAAATGTCGACGTTCTTGGAGCGCAGTTCAGCACTGATCTTCAGTTTGTCGTTAGTATCTGTTTCTATGATGAAATACTCGGCAATGAACTCTGGCAAGAGTTCTCTGCCCGCGGTGAGTTCTCCATGTGTATGTGTGTGTTTTGGAACATTCTGTAAAACTAGTAAACATTTGTTAGATGACTGATTGATTGACAATGCTCTGTTTCAGATGGTTTGATCACCTCCTATTTTGGTTTATTTTTTAGATTGTTTTACAGTGCATGTTTTTTTTGTAAAATTACATTGGTTTTAAATGAAATATGCACTTAATTATTGTTGTATATCTTGTGCAAGTGACTTAGGTCGGGTTGCACCATCTATACTTGACTTAAGTAGTCTTTAAATCTCCATGCATTTCAATGGAGATTTAAGGACTACTTAAATTAAGTATGGATAGTGCAACCCGACCTTAGAGACATCGTTTCCTGGTTGATGTTCACTGTAAATGTTGGTCTGTAGTGAACTGGCTGCAGGCTGGAGTCGACATAATCCAGAACGACTTTCAGGCAGCTGAATATCACTTCAAAGAGGTTCACAAAATACGTTTCCTGTATTGCCTGGCATACAGTCATTCACTGTAATAATATGCTGACGCACATGGTCTCCACAGTTTCGTGTGCAAACGTGCTCCAGGCAACCACGTTTCTTGGTGATCTGGGTCGACGAATTGCAGAACAATCAGGAGAAATTTGAGAAGACAACTTTTTATTCCAGCGGTTGTCTGTGCTGATTCAGCGATTTAATGCTGTTCTGCTGCACGACAGTTTTGTTGATGAGAAGGCAGAGACTGGCAGTCCAGCTTAAAATTTTTTGTAATTGATCTAATTTTTGTCATCCGTCGGGATTATATTTACCGAGGGTAAAAAAAAAAATAATAATAATAATGTGTTTGTAGAGTGCCGTAGATCAGTCAGTCAACCAGTAGAAAAAAGATTACTGTGACATGTTAAAAATTATGATGATGATGAATTATTCAGTGGTTTGGTCTTGCCGACCTCTAATATGGGATTCTGTCTCGACAACCTTTCTACAGAAGTGATAATCTATAGTAGTCTGGGTTTTACTTGGAATTGAAATAGCAGTGTGGCGGTTAATTGTCAGTAGTAATACCATGTTGATTGTGATTATAGGTTTCTGAAGTCCTGTTATCAGGTGAACACAGCACTGGAAATCCTGCAACTTTTTGCCTTCCTAACTGCGTCACAGACAACTGCATCAGTCAAGGTACGATGTTGCTGTGGGGCCTTGCCCACAGAGGACGAACCTTGTCTTTTTACCCCAGTTTGTCTATCTTTCTGGCTTGGTCATCGACCGTTGATTAATCTGTGAATTACTTTTATGACAACAGTGAGGTAATATGACGTCACTGTTGTTTGTTTATGTTGGCATTCGGCTGAGAAATATCTAGTTGGATTTCGATGTGATATGCATTATGATTATGTGTACTGCTTTGGAGAAAACCACTGTGTCAAATCCCAGTGTGTGACAACCATTTGTATGGAAATCATCAGCAAAACATGACAAAGTTTTGACCGAGGTTTAGATGCTCTGAGCAATCTCTCGCTTGTGGTGTGTTTTGATGCGTCATATTTGTAACAAACTCGGTGTCAGCGTGACAATTATTGTTGATCATAGTGACCCATACACATGCACACCTGATGATGACCGAGTCATTGCAATCCACAATGAACCGTTTGTCAGCAGTTGAAGTCATGACGACTGATGAATATCTGTCAGCGGTTGAAGGTATTCGGTTTGAATGGATGCGTGTTAACCACTAAAGATTGGTGACAGTGGTTGAATATCTGTTGGCAGTTGAATATGCATGGCAGTATTTGGAGGTGTTTGTTAGGGGATATTCGATTAAAGAATCTGGATTCGGATACATAGTGAATCCGAATCTGAATTCAGTAAAAACTGAATTCTGTTAATGAATCTGAATCCGGATTCAGATTCGATGAACCTGCTTGAATCTTGTTTCACTTTCGACGTGACATTGGTGATGAGTGCTAACGATTATAAATGATTTAAGAAAGGCATCTATAGCAACAACTGCTGCAGTCAAAAAGCATCCTGCTAGTGAATAATTAAAATGTGCAAAATAGGACCGAAAGCAACATCAGTGATGTCATATTACCTCACTGTTGTATTCGATTTGTCATGTGAATCCGAATATAGATTCACTAGGTATCCGAATCCAGATTCTTTAATCGAATATCCCCTTAGAGGTTGAAGTAATGTATCGGCAGTTGTTGTTGTATGCCGATGATGTTTGACTTACAGCTAGCGTGAGACAGCAGCTGACGTCTCTTCAGCAGTGTCAGTCACTCGACGAGGTTTATCGGTTGGCCGACAATGGTGAACACGACCGCATCATCGACCTTCTCCTGCCGCTCTTCGATGTTGACAAACTGTTTGACATTTCTGCCACATCTGATCGCTGTGCACGAAGCTTGCTGCTCATCGAGTCGTTTTTGAGCCTGAAGAATTTCCAGGTACAGTAGATTAGAGTGCGAGGAATTTCACAGTACAGCACTCTCTGCTGTCAGTCTGTGCCATCTGATTCATACTTGTTGAGAGCCTTGCATATCAAACATATTTTTACTTGATTATAAAATTTCCCTGAAAAATGTCTAACCAGCTGTGTACTTGTTAACTAATATTGTTGTGACACGGAATAGTTGCCATTCCGAACTGTCAGTAGCTAGTTAATTGCTTATCTGTCGGATTGTCTCCAGATATGATGCATTGTGTAGTGAATAGAACATCGGCACAGTTTACTCATTCCATGTCGCAATTAGTAACTGCCAGTTACTACTCACTAGGTTAATAATGATATTTATGGCACGGAGTTACCTAGGTCGTCGTCAGTAAGAGGCCATCAAAGGGGTTAGTTGTTGTTGTTGTTGTTGTTTTTTGGTATTAGCACTTTTTCACAGTAATTATTATACTCTGTTTCAGAAAGCATTTCTGTATGGTGAATTATTGCTGAATGAAATGTGGAGAAAATACATCAGTGGAAATTCCTCTACAAAGATAGAGTTAACTGAGACTTTGGTGGATCTGTTTCTGAAGCTGCAGAGGTTTGAGTTGCTACACATGCCACGTTTTTTGTAGCTGCAGCAGCTGTAGATCAACCACTTATAACTAGTGTATGATATACAATTGTTTGAAGTAGCTTAAGGTCCGGTTTTTCCACAGCAAATTAATCTCCCGTTAATTTAATCCGGCATTAAATCCGGCCGGACGATTTAATTGACGAACTGCCGGTGGAAAAACGACATCTGAGTAAATTGATCATTATCTGCTGGATTTAATGCCGGATTAAATTAACGGGAGATTAATTTGCTGTGGAAAAACCGGACCTTAATGTCCATGTGTCCATGAGTCAGCAATCATAGAAACTGTTATCTCAGTGTACTATACAGACTCAGCAATATGGCAATATTTATAAAACTTAAATGAGCAATGTTTCTTATCAATGTAATTACTCACAATGAACTTTTCCTTGATCAAATTTTTGTCCTTCTCTTTCATCTATTATGCAAAAAACACTCATTTCATGTGCAATGTACAACAGCAATGTAGTCCCGTACACTCGCCAACAAGCAGGAATAACTGAATAACTGAAGCAAATGTAAATGTACACTGTGTTTAACAAACAGCCTGCTTGAGTTTTGGAAACTCTATATGCACGTGTGACAGTGATTTTTACCTACGTTGCTACACTACCTTGTGAAGTTTGTGCTCAAATTATTGATAAACAATTTGACAGTGGAGACCTTGGGTGACAGACAAAGCATCTGATACATGCAATTCACTGTCCACTGGGCCAACAGAGTACAGATACCACAAGGTAACTGTGATATTAGGAAATATGAAATACCACTGCTGAACAAAAGCACATGTATCATATTGCACTGAATTGTAGTAAATGTGACGATGACGAACATTTAGAAGTCTAGAGCAGTTCACAGAATTATCATAATATGACAACAACAGCCGTTCATAGCCCTTATAGATCAATCTCTGCTAGCCAGAATCCCCCCGCATGTACTGAGAATTTTCTTGGAGCCAAGTTTGACTGCCCACATTGCCCTTGCTGATCTAATGCACACTACACACTAATTCTTCTTAACAGCATTACTTACACTGTTTCTTTACCATAACAAAATAATAACGATAACTATATTCACATTTATATTCTGATATAATGCCTTTTAACTTCAGAAGTGACAGGTGTGCGATCTATACCTTAGCGTCAGCTGCAGCCGAGGAAGAACAAGGTTTCTGATTCTCTGAGATGAAGTGCAAAACACGACTCCAACTACAGCATACCCACAATCAGCATTACGCATATACGCAACAATGGAAAAAGAGTTGGCGTTCCCAGCACTACACAGCCCGTCAAACTTACGTATCAAATATAAGTGCCACTGAAACATCTACCTCCCAGTGGAAGTTCGACTTATAAAAGCAGGAGAAATACTTCTTCAAGCCAGTATAACTAAAACAGTCCAAAAACATCTCTGAAAGAGATTATGATGCCTTTAAATATTTCATAGTATGATCAAATGTGAAACTGATTATTTAAATTTATCAGGTTACCCCGTGGTCCTTGAAAGTCTTTGAATTCTAAAGCTGCAAATTCAAGGCACTGAAAGTACTTAAAAATGAAGATGGTTCACTAATGTCCTTGAAAAGTTCTGGAATATGTTTCACTGTGTTTCAAAGATTATCATTGGACAACGGAAGGCTATTATGTTGAACATCAGTTGCCTATTCTGGCCTTCAGATCTATTCATATCTATTCAATTTTTGCTTGGCCTCCACCCTGGACCCCGCTGGGCCGGGGAAACTTACGATGCTCTCAGACCCCATAGCTATTGCACAAAGGTCCCTGAATAATCCTTGAAAGTCCTTGAAGTCTAAAGTCACAGAAAATGGGGTACCTGATTTAAACGTTTTTCACATGAGGAACTACTAAAGAATGAATCACTGATGTATCGGTATTAAAGAAGCCAAGGAGCTATGACAATCTTGAAAAGTTCCACAAAAAAATTACTAACTGAGAAACTGACAATTATTCAAGTCACCTACAGTGGACAAAAGTGAACATCAGCAACAACTGTGGCATGCTATTCTTGTTTCCAGTGACTCAGCACACGATGTTCAAGATGACATTCTATGGTTATTATTATTACTACTGTTATCATCGTCATCATAAATGCCAAGGATTACAGTGACGCTGCCAGCCATGAAAACTCACTGCATAGGTGTTGTATGATCTGCAAGGTCAAGATCAGAATATTTAAACGATGTTGTTAGCTCAGGTGACAATACTGAAGCGTGTGAGTGACCTCAGACTACAGCAACATGATTGTGTCACAGACTTCATATTACGGATTGCGCAGCTTCTGTTCACCATGTGCCGACTCTTGTGGAACGATCTTCAGTATAGAAATGATAATAATGGTGGAATGCAAAGTTCAAAGATCTTTGAGCATTCCTACTTGTAGCAGGGTTCATCTTAAAACTTTATAGACTATAGAAACTGACATTATGACTAATTACTGCACAACTGGCCAACTGGCTACCCGACTGACAGGTGGTACTGCTAACGCATTACCCACCTCTGTTTGTAGCGGGCTCTGTGCTGCAGCACGAGGTCAGAGTAGGTCTTCTCGACGTCTGGCAAGCGCAGCTGGACTACCTTAAGCAGAGCCGAGCTGCTGTTAATGCAGCAACAACACTTCATATTGCAAGACAGTCGGTGCCCGCATGGCAAATTTCGTCAACCTCGCATCGCATAACAAGGTTTGCAGTCGTCGCAAATGCTCTCGATAACAGCAGACACATGCCAGCAAGCAGGCAAGCGTGTCAGTTGGAACATGGCAATCATGCGTACTACATACATATTACATTGACGACTCTGTAACTGACAACGGAGTCAACAATAATATGATGGACCATCATATTATTGATGGTGTACTGTTAAATTTGGTTTCGTTGACTGTATAGTATTTTACAATCAATTCAAATTCCAGTGCACCAAATGACCACCAAATTTTTTACCTATTGGAAAATCCCTAAACAATCTTTGTCCTTTTTTATATGGCAAAGGAATTGAATTTTTTGGCCTAATTATGTAAAAAAACGTTTGGTGATCGATTCTCCCCAGATCTCCTGCAACAGCTTACAAGCAATGTTGCCCAATGTTTATTGAATATTGTTGCAAGATACACCGACTGCAGTGTAACTTATCAGAACAAGGTTGGTATTTATCTTTTGATTTCATAAAATGAGGATTGATCAATTTATAATCACTTTATTTCACCTATATTTGACATGACCTCCAGTGAAAGACAATGGACCAGTCTTGCCACATTCAGTAGTATATCTGAGATCTATGAGGACTGATAGATACAAAGCATAAAATTGAAAAATTAGATGCATGGAAGCGGCAATAATTGACCGTATCAAACCTCTGCGAGTAGATACGTTTCTGATTAATGATCTGATCGTTGTAGAACGCCTCGACTTCATCATTCCACATATGCACAACATCTAACATGCCCGACCTGAACAGTCGCATGCCGACATCTCAAAACACTCCGCATGCACAGTCCATCATTCGGCCCAAGCTCGCCGTCATTCCATGCACAACACAACTCACAATAAAACACATTACAAAACTCACCCGATTAAGAAGGCACCTTTCAAGTGCTTCATTATCAAACACTTTAGTGGACCAAGTAGAGCAATCAGCTGGGTGTGTGTGTCTGTGTGACCATACAATAACGTTTAAACAAAATGACCTGACCTAGATAGTTGGCATGCTGGTTCAGCTTGGCATTATCTGGGTCAAGTTTGAAGGTAAGGGTTATGGTTTAAAGTTGGAAACCATAAAAATAAAGCAAGAGTGGTATGCTGGCATGGCCAACCATGGCTCAAAACCAGACACAAATTCGAAAATCTAAAGAAGTAACAGCCACATTAAGTCCATTATCAAAGGCAGCTACAATGTTGTTAAAGTGGTCTGTGTGACCTTAAGTGACAGCATTCTAGGTTAATTACCGACAAATGCCCATACACCCAGAACTCACTTCACCTGATGACCTCAACGACAACAGTCCTTCTTCGCTAACTTTTAAACAGCATCTCAAAACTTTCCTCTCCTCATTCTATTAACATATTAACATGTTTGGCATGCTTTACAAAACGGTTCTATATATGTTTACTGTTATTAGAATTTACAGTATTGTTGTGATCACATCATACTGTATGCACATCAATCTCGCAGCACAGCTAGAGTGGCTAAACTCGGTCAGCAGATCTTATATGATCACTAGATTTGCTTAGCTTGCCTAGCTTCCCATGGATCTGCATTTCAGTTCCGAAAATCTTTCTACAGAAACCTTTTAAGATTTGATTTTTACAAAAAGAATGTTGTTGAATTAACAGTATATTACTGAAGCATACAACAAAAAAGGTTATGCCCATTTAACATAGTAATTTTCATACTGTTAGATTTGTATAAATTTACTACTGTCCCACAGTCATAATTTGCAAGGTGATACCAGCAGAGCATGCTGGTTAGGCAGTAAGAGGCAAAAACCATTTCAAGTGAGACCGCTTTGATAATTAAAGAAAACAGTAAATTATTTCGATAAGTGATGCACACGCACATCATTCAATCAGCAAATTATAGTATAGATACGGGATGCGACGATATAAAATGATAAAATTTGAAATACAGACAAGTTTACAGGCAGCGAGCATACATAACATAAGCACACAGTACATCTTACTATCATGCCAATTCACAATCATGCAACTATTTTGATCTTGTTACGTAATAAAACAAACCATGCACAATTCAAACACATCACCAATATTACAATCATGTAATAACCTAATGTCTATATTTCCAAAATATGTTAAACATGGCATCAAAAATCCTTAACCTAAACTGAACACTTCTATGATATACACTTGTAGTACTAATCCAGCATTAATCGGTGTCAGGACAGGTAACCAAAAAGTCAACCTAACGTTTTATGCAGGCGGATGACCACTGTCATTAAACCAACAGCATCAAACCAATGAAAGGAAATAATATGTAACTAAGAATTGTGCAGAAAGTGGATCAAATGTTACCGAATGAAACACATCTGTTTACTACCGCTGCTAGTTAATTAAAAACTCATAATAGCACTATTATGACTATGTGTTGAACTACCCTATTTGTGATGGCCTATCACATTTTTAACAGGACACAGGCGAGCCCTCTGCCCAAGAATTTAATCTATTTAGCCCACATAGCCTGCATGCAGTGGATAGATGTGACCTACTGCTACAGATGTCACACATAGTCTTGGTGTCTGTCTGTCTGGCACACCAATGAGCTGTGCAAACATGACTACATCAACCGTGAGCTGGTTTCAGGTATGTATTCACGAGGGCCCAAGAAATCATGTACTACATGGGTTGCAGATGCCCCACAGGATGCAGCACTTTTTCAGCTGATGACATCTAGCTTTTCCCACACGCTGTGGACCAGTGTTATGACTGGCCCGGTTGGCTGGCCACTGATATCAAAATCATCTCACTCACTTGCCGCATAGCACAGATGCAGCTTTTGCCAAATTACTTTGGACATTTGTTTTTCTACGGTCACTCCGTGTGCTTCGACAGAGGACACTTGGGAAAATGGGAGTCGGCTTTTATGGGCGATGTCCTTCCTGTCATCCAATCAACCATGTCAGTGCACCGAAAAACTCATATAGCACTACCATCAACCAGATAACATCATCTACTAGACCACATCTAGCTCAACTCAGCCTTGCATCCTTCCAGGGTTACTAAATTGAGTACCAGCCTTAACTGGCTGGCATATAGGCGGGAATGTTACCTCTGCCAGATGGCAGGTAACATATGGCAAGTGAGTTATTATAGCGGTGAAGGCAAACTGTTGCAAACTGCTATACTCCGTTTACTTTAAAGTTCACCCTGTACACCAGCTCTATGCAGCCAGTACCCACCAGTCAGTTAAATACTACGACAAACTATCAAGGTACATTGGAATGAAGAAGCATCTTCTTATTCACATCTGATGGGATACTGACTACATAAGGTGTCTTAAAATTAACGTGGACGGATGACGATGCAGAATATTAACTCGGTACCGTCTCAGTGCTTTGAGAATGTACGTGAAGTTGTTGAGCATAAAGACGGACTTCAGAGCTGCATCACTGTACGCCTCGGCTTTGTTGTTCAGGTTCAAACCGAGAGATGATAGGACTTTGGCTGTAATACAAGCAATTTAATCACACTTCATGTTGATGATCTTGAAATCATCCGACCAGGCTTGGGAATGAACCTAGCCCACGTCGGTTAACCGTTTGGGTACAGAACAGCCAGCTGTGGCTAATGACAATCTCATGAGGAAATATTGGATGGAACAATCGCATGTTTTAAACGGACAACGTACGTTACAGTAGAGTTGCGATTTGTTCAAATCCAGCAGCACTACTAATCAATGCACTGTGGCAACAGTAATGACCTGGTTATCATAGCGCAGAAGGAATGTAATAACCCCACAGTGTACAATTCACATACGTACCCTACATCAAACTTGGGATGACCACTTTCAGTATGGTAGCTGTATCTTTAGTCAGACTCTGGAATATGCCAAGCAGATTAATCAGATTCTTTATGCCGTGAATAACTCACACAGAATTGAAACATCATCATTTAGCTTTAACTCACTACAACTGTGTAGTTTCTGTTCCATCCATTTATATCATTCTACTACCAGTATGTGCACAGAAACAGAAGTAGCAGTTATCTGTTCAAACAACACAAAGGAAGCATGTTATGAGCTAGAATTACTTATGAATTCAGCAAGCTTCAGTTTCAGTCGATCGACGTTCTGAACATTTGGCAACGATGTCGGGTCTGTCACAGTCAACATATATATTACATACAACTAAAATGATTAAAATTTTCAACGACAAACATTGGGTTTCTTTCCATTTTCTGACACTGTTGGTTCGATGAAATAAAAAACAATCAGGTAATATGACAATCCGTGCCACTTATCCCCAAGTATTATCTTTTGTGGAAATGGAGGAGAATAATGGGGTTAACTGGCCAACTCAAATTCATGCATAAAATGCCCACTAGGCAGGTATACAAGCATAGGTGCATACAAACATTTATAACGTGCACAATGGTTGAGCATAGAGGCCTAAATCTGAGGTGCAGATGGTTGCTGGTGGCAAATAGACAATACATGTTAACACCTAGTAAACAGATGATACAACATTCCCTTTTGTGCTCATTCTGAAAAGCTTTTGACCCTTCAGTGGCTTGACACTGTTGGTTGGGCAGCTGGAAGGTCATCCGGCTTGTAAAAAACTGAGTGGTGGGATGCGGGCGTGGTTATCTGTCTGGAGCAAGGTTTAGACATGCATTTGGCTCAGCTGATGCCACTGCCATTCACTGTCTCTTGCTAGAGAGAAATCCAGACCGGTTTTACTTTTCTGGTACCAACTCACCCGGGTAGTCCCGGACAGAGGGCCGATAAACAGTTGTTGTTATTGCTGTGTTTGACTCAATGCAATTCCATCAGCAGTACATCCCACTCTTGGCCGAGTATTCAAAACACCTTCAGTTTTTTTTTATTCCCCAGCAC
>Ga0209782_1000954_pt1 | contig 14127 bp, 8 predicted proteins | sample WorMetmaBAHAMAS1_FD_187390 | JGI IMG/M metagenome (GOLD analysis project Ga0209782, IMG submission 187390) | Marine gutless worms symbiont microbial communities from Max Planck institute for Marine Microbiology, Germany - Inanidrilus... | ecosystem: Host-associated > Annelida > Digestive system >...
TTTACCGTTGTCTGCATGGTCTGGCGCCGCTGTACTTGTCGGACTACTTCGAGCGCGCCGCGGACACGAACCGTCGTCGTCTCCGGTCGTCATCGTCATCTCTTCTGGCTGTCAGACGAACAAGAGTCAATACCGTTGGCGACCGTGCCTTCCCAGTGATCGGCAGTCGCTTCTGGAACATTCTTCCTGATTCCGTCACCTCTGCTCCATCTCTCTCTGTCTTCCGGTCACGCCTCAAATCACACTCGTTTGAACGGTCATTCCCGGCTGACAGTTACTGACACTTACCTCCAGTGCTTACACCGGACACTTGGACAGTCGTTTAGCAGTTTTTAACCATAGGCGACTTTAAATAATTTCTATGTAATGTAATGTAACCGCTGACAGCATTCTTTACAAAAGTAGTTACTGTAATTTATGATAGTAACCCAGCTGGCCAGATTCTCGAAGAGCATAACGTGTTTGCACTTGACTTCGTAAACCCAGTGATTTTTTTTTCGGTTGTGAAATCGCAGTAGGCAAAGAATGACCTGGTTCTAATGCTACAGTGGGTGTTGCATTAGCGACAATGCCAAGAAAAACAGCCATTGCATTCCCAACGAGCCACTAACGCAGTTTGTCACCTGAATGTTCCACAATCTACGTTATTTCAGATTAGACAGTGTCAGACCAGCCACTGCAACCATTCATGCTTGTCTGTTATTACAGCATACAACTGACATGGAGTGACATCAGTCAATTCCTGCTAGCTATGCTGTTCGCAAAACAACTGGATTAATGTTTATCGGAGCGACCAGTCTATCTGCCATAATTTAACCGCGTGTACGATTATGCTGATCCCACATTTAAAAAAACTTCACACGCAAACGTACTTGATAAGAAATGATGTAAATAATGACGTCATTTTCATGTGTGAGACAAGTAAGTAAGCAGTGCAGCTAGTATGCTACCTTATGTACGTGATGCGGTATGAAGATAATTTGGGACCAGACTTCGGAGGATTGCCTAAGTTTCTTCTCCCATGAAATTTCGATAATTTTAGGTTCAGATAGGTGATCTGAAAAAATGCAAAATTTGACAGCTTCTGATCTCAAGGACAAAATGTCTGATTGCGTCGTATGCCTAAAGCAAAGTAGCTATACACTTTTTAGTACAACTAGAGATGAGTAGGCCGCCAAGTTTTGCTGAGTGCTGACAACAGTCCCCACCCACCAGTGTCATTGACATTAAATGTGCAGCACTCATTGTCCTGCGACAGATTGCTATTACACTGCAGGTGGGTAAACTGCGGGTGGTGCCGCACACTTTGCCGCGCATTTTACCCGTTGTCACACCTGCACTACGCATCACCCCAGGCGCGTATTTTAGTTACCGATTGCTTAGAAGAGGAGTCATTATTATAATGTCATATCAGCGAAGTTCACTCAGCGAATTATTAGCTGCTGCTAGCGGCGGCCCTGAAAACTGCATACAACGGACGTGCCATAATAACCAATCAATTACGAAAATAATCGATTGATTTGTCCGAAAAAAATGCACTTTTGCTTTCAAATTAGAAATTGCACGCTTTCCTTTATTATCATAAATAAAATGTATAGTTGCACATTTTTACATGAAAGACAACAGTTTTTAGGTTTAACTGTTTTAGACATGTATTTAATAGCACACTAGCACTGGCAGTTTAGCTAGGAAAATAACATCATTAGCATGAAGGTCACAGGCCACACACTTTAACCGCTAGGGATGCATGCGTGTACACAATTATGTAAGACATTTACAGGATAGTGTACTAGTGTACATGAGTTGAATATGTTAACAGTGACAAAGTTTAAGTTTGGCACTAAAATGAAAGAACTAAAGCAGTCAATGGCATTACATTTTTGCAAGTTACTGCAAATTTAAGTAATAATTGGATGAATAACCTACATTGAAAACTGCCAGACTGATGTCACATGTGGCTGCTCACTGTACTAGATGATGGTAGTGCCACTGCCATCCCGTTTTGTGCTTAGAGCAAAAATAAACAAGTCTCAGCCTCGGCGGATGTACCTGTGTGACTCTGTCCATTATGCCCATTGCGTTGTATGTACACTAAGGGCAGTATGGCCGCTAAACTCCCATTGGTTTGATGGGATTTGCTGTACAGTTTGTTGTATGACAAGTCGACTACAAATCTGCAGCAAATCGAATCAGTGGAGTTTGAGCCTAATCAACTGATGGTTGACAGTACATTGTTGACAACATGAGTGATGGTGCACGCGTATTTCCATGCCCATGGCTGCTTGATGTCCATTATGCTGTTCACAAAGCTGAATAGTAACTGTGATATACTAGAGACCAGTCTTACTTCATATTCAGGGTGACTACTTTTCTGGAAACAGGAAATTTCGCAGTTGTGAGGTAAATGTCAGGGAACTGGCCTTTTCTCAGAAAAATACCAGAGAAAAAACTTGTCAGGCAAAATGTGATTAATGCCTAGACACTTAGTGTAATCATGGTAGTTTAGCCAGTGAGAAGTTCTTATAATAACTTACTACATTAATCCGAATATGTTTATACAATGAGCACTGTCAGTAACGTGAGTATAGCATGTTTAAAATACGAAAACACTGTTTGGGGGTGGGTAAGTGTGGTATTGGTAGGAGTGCCACGAAAAGTCAGGGAAATGTCAGAAAATTTTACATTGCCTGGAGAGTGGTCACCCTGCATATTGCTGACAACACTCGATGGGCTGAAGCGAAGTAAGTCCATACTTGGGGATGATGTCCCACACGGACAGTACCTTGTAGATATGCAGATTTTATTAAATACAGGGTAAGATAGGCTGAGGCAAGCCCGTATGCCAAAAATTAACTGGATCCATCCAACCATTAGAGTCTGCAGCGGAGATGAGGTAGTTTACTGATAGGTCCTCACACGCAGCATGCATGGCAGACAGTAATTGGAAGTGAGTTTTAAATAACCAACAGAAATTAGTTACATTACTGTTAAGTCACCAGCTGAGCCAATGTGTCACACTGTGGCTGTATGCCAGTAACATTCAAGGACTCAGTCTAGCTGCTGGTGTGGACTTGTGACATGCGGTGCATCCAGTGTTCTGGCTTATGCTGGATGCACTAGATGTGATGAATATGATATAGTACTGAGGTGACTAGCCTTGAGGCTGAGCCCATTGAAAATAATGTTTTCAAGTAAGAAAATGGTCATGATTTTAACTTAACATTTTAAAGCGGTTGTTTTAAACCATATACATCTTGTTTTAGAGTGACATTGTTTGATATCAGCGGTATTGTTGTTTTTGTGATGCAGAATATTGACATATCACAGTAACTTTTTGAAGACATGGCAAGCGATGGAAACTCGTATCACTATGCAGCAGATGAAGTGATGAATACAAGACAAGATGAAAATCGGTTATGTGAGAGTGAGACCAGATCATCTACAGGAAGTAGAGATTCTAAGCATAGAAATCCATTTGGCAGTCTACTGTCATTAGCATGGAAACTGTGGGAAGCAGAACGGAAAAAGTGTATGCTTGCAGGTAGTGGCAGCACTAATGCTAGTACTGTAAGTGAAGCAGACATTTTTAGAACCCGTTCTAAGTTACCGGTATCATATGATGGATATGCACCTTTCCAAATGTCGAGTAATGTTCGCTCTGTGAGTTTCCAGCCATCACCGGTGCTTCCAGTGTCATTAGCTGCAAAGATGTATAATGATTTTGAAAACTCAGTGATTCGTGGTGTTAGGCACTATGCAAATGATTACAACAGATGCACAAGTTACTCACCAGATGTTCAAGGAAACAACATGGCAGCCACTTCTGCTGCACAGAAAGATGTTAGAACTGCCACAGGACACTCCAGCACCTTGCCACATTGGGGTGATAATACATCCATTGAAAATGATGATCTTTCACAGGATGAGGAATTGCAGCTTTCAGAGCGCCGAAAACACCAGTGTCACATGTGTTCCTACCAGACTGACAATCGTTCGCATATGCTGCGTCACCAGGCTACAGCTCACGATGCCTGCAAACTGTACCACTGCTACATATGCAAGATGGATTTCTCACGGAGTGAGCGGGCAAAAGCACATTTTCTCAGCATTCATCCGGAGATACCTTATCACTCGAAGATAATTCGCAAGCGTCCGCATGGCACAGCAGGTCAGGGCATACCAACAGCCGATGCAAGACTGGGTGGGAGAGAACACATAGTATCAAAGATGCATGAACCAGCTGGAGCTGTTACAGGATCAGTATCAGGGAGGAAGTCGTGGGAGAAATATTGCCGCTTGTTGCCGCCGTCTGGGTCATCGGGGTGCTATTTTCGGTGTGTTCGATGTCCACATGTTGGACCCGACATCTGGCACTTGAAGCGACACTTCCTAAGTACGCACTCAGGCACACAAGCATACTCGTGCCGCGTATGCCGCTACTCAACGGGCGATGTACAGCGATTGATCGGGCACATGACTGGCCATGGCGAACTGTTTTGTTATCGGTGCTCATTCTCCACTGTTGAACTGGAACGCTTCAAAGAACACCTTGCCATGTGCACTGGTGAAGGATCAGTTGATTCTTGCAACTCCCAGTGTCCTGTCTGTGGCGACCACTTTGAAGATAACCAAATAGTCAAACAACACGTGTCAGAGATGCACCAGCGTGACTACTGTGAACATTGTGCCTGTGTTATTTATGGTCCAGAATCCATTGAAGAACATCTCCTTCAGCATCAAACAGAGCAAAACACTGCAACCAGTGTACTGGCTATCTCCAGTGGAGATGGAAAACCCACAGACCGTGTCGTAGATGGAAATCATGCTATGCCTAAAGACGATGAGCAAAATTATGGGGCTGTTGGTAAAGGCATGTCTCAGGAAGCCTTTGACATGTCTGAGGATGGTATACATCAGTCCAAATACAGGTTTGGCCGCTTTTCGAACCAGACTTACTACTGTCCTGTTGAAGGTTGTCCGTTTAAGGCAACGTGGAAGAAGTCCATTGAGCTGCATACTCTGAACTACCACACTGACATGAGTACGGATGATCACGCAGAGTCAGTGGTAGTCGGCCGGTCTTCTTCGCCTGACCCAGCTTCATCCACTGCTCCAGTAGCAATCAGTGGTCTGTTTAACTGTCCATTCTGCCCAAACTGTCGGACATTCAAGTACCGCAAGAGCTACGAGAAACATCTTCTACAGCATGGTGTGGACTACGTGAAGCATCCATACCTTGTGGTGCGGTCTTCACAGAGAGATGATTCGTCTGCTCAGAATTCTTCCGTGTCCATGTTCTGACATGTTTTCAGTTCACTGCAATATTATCATTTAATTTTGCATTTGCAGTTTTGTGTTTCATAAAAATTCTCTCAAGATACTGTTGATACAATAGTTGGTGTTTTTTGGTTATTTTAAATTTAAATTCAACATAATATAATATCCGTTTTGATGCCAGTTAGTTCCTAGTTAAATGTGGTTAATAATTTATTGCCGACTGAATATTACATTGAGATACAAAAGCTCTTGTTAAGATCAGTGTTTTTGTGCTTTATGATGCACCTTGTGTCAAATCAGGTTTTTTATCTATGCTAGGAAGGTTGATTGATTTGATTTGTTTATTGGTTTGTCTGTTCATAAAAGGGTGCTGAAGAAATTTCAGGGCATCTGAATTTTGTCATACAGATGATTGAATACAGGATTTTTCATGATGAATGGCATCATCAGCCATTGGCAGAGATAAGTACTTGTTGAGTGCTTACCTTACTAGTTGTTTAGTAGATTAATATTAGTTTTATGCTGTTCTGTTAAGACAGTTTGCAAAGTATGCAGATGAATTTTGTACTAGTATTGGCATTTGCATAATGTTTTTTTTGCAGTTAGTGAGTGTCCTATGGCATTTTTGCTGCCTATTTCCTTTTTTGTTTAGTGTGTTTACACATGTATCTATGGTTTTTAATGCTACTGTATTAGAAACATGAAAGGATGGATTTGAATGCATGCTTAGGTGTGTGAATGTGATATTATAATGTTGAAAAAATATGAACGTTCTTGGATGAATTTTGTGACAGCTTGGTTACTAGTTAGGTAGTTTTCTATTATACAAATACTTGTGTATTCTAACATGCAGTTGTGGCCTAATATTAAACTTTCTTTTACCTGTTAATAATATGCTTTGCAGTATACTTGTAGTGCATGCTGTACAGCATTTCATGTACACTGTGAGTCATAACAAACTGATCTTTGGTTATTTTGCAATAAATGTGACAAATTTTTAGTCATTTTTCAGTCATTGCTATTGATTATGAAAATTGATTTGTGCATTAACCTATTGAGACATTTCTCATCACACTTTACTGTGTGGTCATGTTAGGTGCATCTGAGTATCAGAAATATATGTAAAATTGAAATTAGATTTACTGTGAGCCTTAATACTGCTTAGCGTAACCGCTTGCATTTAGTATATTTTTACTTAAATCTATGATGCCTCGTTTTCCGGACAAAAGTCAAAAGCATGGCTGAACCGACACAATAACTGCAGTATTGATGCTCTGATACCACATGCTAAATTAAATGATGATGGATGTGGCAACGAGACATAGCACAAGACTGTGTGCTTGTTAATGTGCATGCCAGAGGTGGATGTTTGAATGTATCTTGTGACACCTGCTAATGACTATACATTTTGTATTTTTACCAACTTTAAGACAAACTTAATTCACATAGATGATCTTCTGTAGTTAGTTTTCTCATGTTATATGGCACTGCAATTAGGTGTGATGGGAGAGTTTTTCTGGAGGTTTGTGCACAGATCATTGCATATCACAACAGTGAAAGAGTAACTAAAACATGTACTAATTGACAAAGTTATTGTCAAAGTAAGTTCTGCTTAGATTGAGTCCCAATAATTTAAAGTATATACAACTTATTCCTGAACACATCTATAATGACTAAAAATTGACTCACGTGTTTATAACAAAAATAATTATGACTTTTTTGACTCACAGTGTATGTAAGTAGAAGTATATTGTTATTTGATACCATATTAACATTTTCAGTACATGCACTAATTGTGTGAACTGGCAGTTGACTTTGACTTAAAGGTGTTGGTTTATGTGTTGGTATATAACAGGGTTCCATGGGCGGTGCCAGGGGTGGTGTGGGGACAGTGTTCCCCTCACTTTTGCGGCCTGTACCCCAGGTACAACAAAATTCAACTTCGACTTCACATTCTGACAGATTATTCTGTAGCGTGGATGTTAAGCAATTTCATTTGCTACAGATAAGCATATATATATACTGTACACCGTAACTGAAGTAATGAAAACTGTGCAATGTTCTGTTTCCTGTACTCCCCAGGCATACAAAAGTGGGGGGGGGGTAAAAACCGTGGCACCACCCCTGCTGGGTTTCCCCTCATTTTGGAGTTTTCCTGTCCAATTTTAGAATTTTCCAGGTGCTTTTGATCATAGTTTGCAGCTGAATATCAAACACATTTGGTCTGCAATATTTACAAAACTGCTAATAAACATAATTAAATGCAGTCGTTCTCAATCGACTGAATAAATCTACACAGAACTTGCTGTAGAAAGTAAGTTTTAAAAAATATATGCACTGTACTTTGCTTTTATATGACCGACTTCTCCTCCCATACGTCGGCCCCTATCCTCACTGGTACATTTATTTTGAGAAACACAACCGTTACAATTGCTTCTATGTCAACTTTTAAGTACTGTCTTTTTATTTTATTACAGAGACAACTGAGCTACTCAATAGTCAACTAACAAGCCAGCCACTAATTACTAACAGAATACATAATACTGTCAATACACACACAAGGTCAACTGCAGTCTACTTAGCAATTCTCTCTAGGTCCGCTGTCTCACTGTCTATAACTCTGGTTTGTGTGCTGCATATGCTTCCACTTTTCTCTTGTTGGCTTTCAATGACTAGATAGCTTCAGCTGCTCTTTTTCTCTCTTGCCTTTCTCCTCTGCAGCCTGTTCGTAGCGCTTGTATTTTAATTCATCCATGTATCGTCCACGTGAACTTTGCACATAATTCATCATGCTTTTGTCAATGCTAACACTTGTAAAACCACCAGCTGCAATATATGGAGTCGTACACTAATCTACAGACTGTTCGTGTAGATTTTCGACGAGGATGCTACCATAGACCGAAAAGCCAATGTTAACAGTGGCATTACCATGTGACAGAATTAGAATCATTTTCACAACTGAACACACTAGATGCTTCAGTATCGTTGCCAAGCACATCATAGTAGAAGTTGTCAAGTCTGTCTAACGAAATAAATTCTTGAACTTCGCATTCAGATCACTTTTCACTGCAACGGTAAGTGCACTGAACTGACTTCGCTTTAACAGCAGCAACAGCTGTGATCTTATTTGTTTAATACAGAGTATCAATGACGGCATTCAATAGTGTTGATGGCACTAAGCACGTTACAGTGTAAAATCCAATCTAAATCGACTTGTCATAAAATTCCAGGTCTAACATAAAATATCTGGATTTTTCCAGGTGAGTGGGAAACCTGCATGTATAAGTGGATGGTGTATGTTTGTTGCATGATTTAAGTACTTCATTTGCATTTCTGTTTGTTTTGTTTATCCGTTTCATGTGTCAACAGCTGGTGTTTTTCTCTGAATTCAAGCCTGTTAATTAGAAAATAAATGTGTTTAAAATATCAAGAAAGTGATGCAGGCACTGCAGATCAGTTTGTCAAAACAAAATTTAGTTTACTAGCTAACTGCAGGAGTGAGCTGTATCATGGGATAGCCTTGCTAATATATAATTTTGCACTGACTTGGCTGTCCTATTTCATACAAATATACGTAAGATGTTGTTTAAAGTGTTTTTGTTTAAAGTGACCTGAAATTATTATATGCTGAAAGTACATGTACTGTGTTTTGCCATTATGTCACTGCATTATTTAGGTCAAGTTCTTTATAGTTCATGATGAAAAGTCTTCCGTTTATAACTGAGATGTAGTCGTGAGACTTCGGGTATTGGATTGAGGTTCATCAAGGAGAAGTAGTCTTTGTCTTGAGGTGTTAACTCTTGGTTTTGGACTAGGTCTTGAGCATGAGGTCTTGCTTGATGAATGATAATAGATACCTTTTATAAGTTACATTTGTAACAATAAAACTTTAAATTTTTACTTGAATTTCACTAGGATATCTGTGATTCTCTGTCAGAGTAATGCTTGTATGCTACATTTTCGGTTTGTTTTATTGTGCTAATGGCAGCCAAGCAATTACTGCTTTAGTGTAGCAATAAAATGATAGTACTCCTGTTGCTGTATTTAAATTCACACTTACAAAATCAAAGATGTGCACAAATGTAGCTGTGTCGGTCTTATTCAATGATTATAGATTGAAAGTTAACACAATGTCAAATTAACTTTAAAAGTCAAATCACAAACATGTTGAAATTTAAACAACTATTTATTAACAAAATACTAGGTTTGTATACTCATTTAAGAAATACATTACCTTCTAGTTGTTGGTACTTTTGAGTTTGACTATGCTAATTTTATAATTTCACAACTTCACTTATCACTTTTTTAGCCGGGTGCATTGTTTGTAACTGTTTTCAACAAAATGAGCTGACAGCGTGTGAAATCTTAGTCCTGGAAAATTTTTGAAGTCTTGATCTTGGGCTTGAAAAAAAGTTGTTTTTGATTTTTACCATGTCATCTAATTCAGCAGGCTGGGAGTTTTGTCATAGTTACTTTCCTTTGCACTTTCACTAATGCTGTAGTTTTCTAGAAATTTTGCTTTCTGATGACCTTTTGAAATAAATTGTATGATACATGAGAAAGCAAAACTGCATTAAAGTACAAACGACAGTCTATGACAGCAACTGCTGAAAACAAGTTTGTCATTTGGTGTTATGAACTTGCAATACTTCAAGGGGGTTTTTAGTCACGCCTCTCGCCGCCAGCGAGGCGCGACTCAAGTAGTCACATTTCTGTTCATGATATAAATACATGTCCGAGGTCCATTTTTCGGGGACCACAAATTTTGGATAAGTTTCATTGAGTTGTACACTTGTTTGTTTTTTATTTTCTTTTCTTGTAGGCCTAATCTCAGGATTGCAATATATGTGTTTAATTACACTGTACATGGGTAGCCCGTTTATGCGGAGCGTAAGCTCCTTGGGTACTACCCGTCACACATAATCTAAATGTATTTGCTATTGATATTACTGCTAATTGAGTTTGTGTGTGACAAAATAGATTGATTGATTGATTGTGGATATCTCAGGCATTTCAACCGATTTTGACGAAATTTGGGTTGGTTAGGGGTTTTGTGGAGTAGCATCCCCTAAAAAATTTTTGGTGAACTTTGGCCCAAATTTTCGGGGGGAGGGGTGGGCACAAATTTTGTTGCCCAAGTATGGGTGCAAAGTTTGGAATTAAATAGGCTCATATAAGGATTCAGGGTTTTAATGTGAGTATGTGTTGAGAGGTGACGGAAAGCTGCCATAGAGGCGCGACCATATACCGCTAGGTGTTCTAGTTATTGCAACTAAAAGCCTAAAACTGCTGAAACACACAATATGGAGTACAGTTACAGGCAAAGTATAGAAAGTGTAAACACCTTGTTTAGACATAGAGCTGATATAATCTGACCAGTACAAATTGAGCATGTGTGCAATAACACTGAGTAAAAACAACTCTGTCAATGAAGTAAATGGGCATGTGTAATGACATTCAGAATCTTTGAAATAGCGAACTTCAAAACATGGAAATACAAAAAAGCAAAATGGATAATTCAACAATAGCTATTAACTACTTTAGTGTCAAGGCAATTACTAACATCAGATTCGGCAACTGGTGCTGACCTCTCGTAAGTCACAGAGTATATGCCCCAATTTACAGTGCCTTTTACTGGCCGATTATATATAATCATGATGTCATTCACAAAAATATGGAAGAACATAATTATGGCATTGTCGCTGATACAAACATTGAACCTCAGCCACAGGTAACGTGCAGGAAATTTTGTGAAGTTTGGACACATTTTTGACAAAAACGAGTAGACAGACAACTAGTCTCTTATTGCGGTACTTTGTACTCGTACCAGGAATGAAGTAATTATAGGTCAATGTCACAGAATACACGGTACACATGAAACAAAATGTGCCAATACCATAGGACATTGCATCTGCAAAACTGACAGATTTCTTAAGGATACTGTACAACTGCACATACTGTGGAAAAAACTAGAAATTCAGGAAAACTCTGGAAGTAACTACAAAGCGAAAATTACATAACTAAGCTGATATTTGATCCTAACATGAGTTAATATGTTAACGCATTAACATTCAGCAACACTGAAGCAAATTGGTTGTAAGGAAACAAATATAGCAAAATGAGAGCAATTACTGTCAAAGAAACTACAAAATCTTGCAGCATAATCAGCTTTTATCACTTTGTGACAGACACAACTGGGCATAAGTTGAACTATTATTGTAACTTGAGAAGAATATTTACTCAACAGTTTAGCATCACCATGATAAGTCCAATTAAATATGTCAGAAATTGCAACATTAATGAAACACTGAAAAATAACAGTGAGCTCATGTTTATCCACATATGGCTCAATTTTGTTAGAATCATGTTACAACCCACCTGCCTACGTGGCTCAGAGGACTAAGGCTCTCGGAGCTGCAGTGCAGTAAGCCTGTCTGGCTAGCTAGTTCGGCAACACTGAAGCAAATTGGCTGTAAGGAAACAAATATAGCAAAATGAGAGCAATTACTGTCAAAAAACCTGAGAAAAATATTTACTCAACTTTACTTATTTACATACAGGTATAACATGCAAAAAGTAGACATCACTTAAGCTGTGATGATAGTTATTGACTAGTATTACAGTACTTGTCATCATGACGTTACATTACGGGAATTATACTGTCCAACTGTTTTGCTAGCCTCTTTCGCTCATCAAAACATTCCGCATCGTCAGCTGTGTAAAGTGTATCAGCATGATCATCCTCGTAAGGCAATAAAGCCGTCTTGTAGAAAATCCGATCAACATCAGCCTGAGTTGATCTGTTAAAGCCTTCAGTGAAGGAAGCAAATGGAGGCTTGCCAGGGTCAATGTCTGCCACAAAAATCTTTGGATTAACTGGAGGCTGTGGAAATGGCTGATAGCTTCGCACAGTGTGGCAGCGCAACAACTGCGTTAGGTTACTGTATTTCCAACTTGTTTTTGTGTTTTTTGTGCAAGTACTCTTCATGTATGGATGAAGACGACTGGGATAATGTCTAGCAGGAGAAGAAAGTTTCACCTGTTGAGACAAATTTTTGTTGCCGACTTGTTCTGTACTTCCAGTATGATTATGACTTTTGCCTACAACGATAAAACAAACTAAGCCGCTGAATTTATACTCTGTCTAAATGATACGCTCAATCTCAGTGTTGAAGACATGCGTGGTTATATACACCATCTCTCAAAAGAATCCCAAACATTTTTAGATGTAACATTAGACTGAGCATGCACTGTCTGACTGACAATTTTTAAGAAAAAAACCTTTCTTAAGAGATTAGGCAATCAAATACCAGTTTGTTTTCCTATGTCACCTAATTAGTGTTTCTGCATTATTATGGAAATCAGCAGTGTTATGTATGGCCACGCACACAATCCAACTGCTGCAGCAAAAAAGTCCTGATTTTATTTGCTGGGGCTATGGCCCCCAATAGCCCGAACCTCGACCCAGTTGAATACAAAATTTGGGGTCATACAACAGTGTGTATAATGTGTATGACACACGGGACAACAGCACTAAAAAACTCAAGCAGCAACTGGTTAACATCTAGAACGGTCTGCAGTAGAGCACTGTTAACACTGCCATCAACAAGTGTATAAAGCGTCTGCATGTTTTTGTACAAAGGGAGGACATTTCAGACATCTGCTGATAAAGGAAACAGTCTTGGGTATATACTTCAAATACTTGGAAGAAAAGCACCCTCCCTTCATTACGCTTTATCACAGCTGTTAAGTCAGTCTAACCACATTTCCATCACAGTTTAGTCTCGTTCACCACGGGCCACCAGAAGTGTGAGCACTCACTGTACAGACTGTTAGATGGCCAAGATATTGCTGTTGTAAACATAACAGCTAACACTTATCTTCAAACATGACCTATACAGGGTCAAGGTGAATCATCATGCCAAATATCTAAGTCGAACGTACAGACATGGTGACACCACACCGGTTGCTCTACTTGGACCACTAAAATGGTCAGTAATAATAACTGCAATCAGTAAATTAATCCCAGAACCATTTACATTACCATTATTAATATGTTTCATAGTTTTAAGATATATCATCAGATAAATAAAAGTGTTTGCACATTTTACAGAAATACAGTGAACTAAACAAGTAGCTCTGCTATGGCAGAGGGACCGTGCGACGCGCTTGTCAGTAGAAATTCTGCAACTACAAAATATCTCTATCGTATGGCATTATTTGCGTGATCCTATACTTTTAGCCGTTTTTACACAATACCGGAGTGTGACAGACACACACACACACACACAGAGACGGACGGACAGATACACGACGATGGCATGTACTGCGTTAGTATAACGTCGCACGGTAAAAATCGACCATATTGCACGCATCCCACAAAGTATAATTACTATGCAGGCAACGAGTGTCGGTTGATAGCAAATTGTTAGGCAGAACAAGATATATTTCAACGATAATGCTCAAACTCCACTTAATCTATTCGTTGTCTATATGTTATACAATCAAGCTTGCAATAGACACGGTGACAAATCGAATTGATGGAGTTTAGGCCTAAGCCTTAGCGTGCGACGTGCGTGGCCTCAAGCGCACCGTACTGCGATATACAGCAGTCCGTCGAGCGCGACAATGTTGATTGCAGCTCGCTGAGTGGCGAGGAGAATCTTTCTAACTGCACAGCTGTGCATGCAAAAAATGGGTCACATGAGCAAAACCATGTCCCCTTTAAGGGTGATTTGTCATCCCTTTGGCCAGACTTGATATAGTCTTCCTTTGTACAAAGTTTGAGAGCTCTAGCTTCAGTCATTCCTGAGATATGGATGGGGCACGCAAAATTTAAAACGTGTCACG
>Ga0209782_1000955_pt1 | contig 14114 bp, 11 predicted proteins | sample WorMetmaBAHAMAS1_FD_187390 | JGI IMG/M metagenome (GOLD analysis project Ga0209782, IMG submission 187390) | Marine gutless worms symbiont microbial communities from Max Planck institute for Marine Microbiology, Germany - Inanidrilus... | ecosystem: Host-associated > Annelida > Digestive system...
CTATCATAGACTTATGCACCGTATGCCTGAAGTAGCATTCTCAGTTATTTCTCACGGCCATCGACTGCCAGCGTCGTTTAAAATCAGACACGTTGAAATTGGATGTTCGCAGTCAACACGCTAGGCCTTTTCAACGTGTCAACGGCTAAAGCGCCTTATGTGGCGATACGGCAAAAATTGGCATATCACGCAAAATATCTCAGAATATCCTGGACCCATCTTGACTTACTTTACAGGTTTGGTAGGCGTATTAGTGGAGATGATTAACCAAATATTTGTTTGGCGGTCGCCCAAGGGACGTTGCTATGGCATCCAGTTAAATTTAGGAGAAGTTCGCAGACGTTGCGTGGAACGACCTTGACTCTTTGCTTCGGCATTCGACAACAAATTCGCCGATCGTAAATCCGCATTCAACAGGTTCAGTGGCAATAACCTCGCTACATTATGTCCAAATTTGTTTATGCTGTTAAAACGTGCATTTTTTCCGCGATTCGCCCGCAATTTGACGATCTTCATTCGTCACGTTGGTGTTCCCAACGGATTGTAAGATCGCAATTTTGATTTTAGCAGAGTAATCAGCAATCACTTCTGTACATCTTGTAGAAATTTGGTCATATTCAGTTCAGTGATTCCGGAGTTTTAAGACATAAGAAGTTGTACAGTCAGCGTCAAAAATTTTTCTGGGGTGACTCCTGGTACGTTCAGTAGGGGGCTGTGAAAACCTCCAATTATCTGCAAAGTTTTTCTTTTTCTGATCAACCCATCCCTACCTTGACTATGCTAACTCCCAAGACATACGGCTAGCTGATTAAAGAAAATCAAATATGGGCGCGTGAGTAGGGTAAGAGGACCGGTTTCAAACCGGAAGTAGAAATAGGCTGATTTGAAACCGGTCCTTTCAGTCTACTTGCGTGTCTGTGGGTGGGTGCACGTATGTGCTCTAATTTGTGTAATTGTTGTTAGTGTTTGGGAAACTGCGCGACTGGTCGTCAGATGCGAACAGTAGCTTGTCGAGCATACACGGGTGAGTTGAGCACGGCGTGTTCTGTTCAAACAAGACCACCAATCATTCGCCAATGCCACCGGCCGTGCATCCACAACTCCACTGCCAACAAGATCGGTAAATGTTTCCCATTTCCCATGTTTTAGTATACTGCATATCTTTAATTAGGCGTAATAATTTTACAGTAGTGGAGACACAATTGTCGTCTACAAATTTTAGACATAGCTTACACTGAAACGGGCGCACACTGTGTAGGTTTTTGAAATAACTTCTTTGAAAACATTCTCGTGTTTCTGAAACCAATTCCAGCGAATTGGTATTTTAATGAGATTTCAAGTCCTTGACGTTTATTTGACTGTTGTGTAAAGACGGTGACAGATTGACAGATTTGTTTTAGAATGTACCGATGTCAACAAGACCGCATACTGTCGTCTTGTGCTCAAGTTCAAGTTCTGCAGTCGACCTTACTTCCAGCGAATGTGCTGTCAGACTTGTACAGATGCTGGTGTCTGAATGCAGCTTGTCATTCACTCATTACAAGCTGTCGATCACGGCAGTAACTTCAACAGCGCCATCGAACACACGCTGCTCGGCTCGATCATTGGGCTGTTACAAGCTTTTTTCCACTCTTGTTGTCTTAGGAAATAATATTAATATTAATAATAATATTTACTGCTGTAAATTTTTTTATATGTTTTCAGCTGCTGTAAAACTGCTGCCAATAGTATTTTTTGGTAATTTTGTAGTATGGCAGTTGTATTTATTGTTGTACTCACTTTTTTCAAACAATTGCTTACGTGCTGTACATACATGTATAAATTGTTATAGTAGTGTTATTATTATGTCACTGTTGACTCTGTGCCATCAAATTTGTCTCCATTGCCACATTGTAACACCGCAATCACTGCGACGGGATTTGCACGGCACAGCCCTGGGTCTTGTCATCCTTCAGTTTCATAAAGTGCGTTGATTCATCCCAAACTCACTGTGAGGGTTCAACCTTTCCAAGTTGCTCTCCATCCCTTCCCTTCCTGTCTCCGATCATTCCCCCTTCCCCATAAATTCCAGTTCGGGAGTCTGTCAGTTCCCTGCCCAGCAGTAGATTTTGCAAACCATGTTTAAATTTTTGAATTTTTCAACTGAATTTTATTCAGGGTTCAAGCCACTGAGATAGACAGTTATGACTTTCAGTTCAGTTTGTTCAAAGATCATCTACCAGTTGAGCTGTCACTGCCACAGTAACCTTGAAAGCTCAGCATCAACACGTGTTTATGTTATTATTTGACACATGATGAATATGCAAAGCACATTATATGCTTTGGCCCAGTGTCCAACTGCTGTCCGTCTGTCATTATCAAAATACTGTACAGGCCTAACTGAAAATGATGGAGCTGGTTTTCCTGGCACAGAGGCTACCGTCGGTATATCCTGCTGTTTTAAAGGCATTAGGGCAAAAATAAGGGAAATTTCTTGTGGAACAGTGCACCGAAACTCTGAACTTTTACTGCTTCCATTGTGGCAAGTATACCATCCATTCATTCAGTGCAACGTTAATAACATGAGTGTATGGTAGGCTTATAATATATACCATTGTAAGATAGTAGGCTAATAATATGCTTAGTTGCTTACTGATAAAATACTAATGTGTATAATAACATATTCATTTAGTGATAAAACTATGCAATAAGTTTATCAACATTTCTTCAGTACAAGGAGTACTTTATGTTGGCAAATATTAGCATTTTATATACTGAAAATAACATCGTGTTTTTATCACCAGCTGATATATTTACAAGGCATGCAGTTTTCCGCATGATCATGATTCTAGTTTTTGCCTTTCATCAGTTTCAGTTGTTTTCTCAGGAAACGAATGCTCACTCACTGCCATGCGGTGCATACAAGCTTGCTAAGATGACATGGTATCATGTTATATTGTATTTATAGAGTGTACAACCTATACAGTATGCTCTGTGCTCAGGCTGTGCATATAACTTGCGAGCTGCTGCCTTCTGTGTTGAAGTTTAATATGCAGTCCAGATATTAGTAAAGCCTCATTCACATCGTACTAACTGAATGTTACTCAACAAGACAACAGTCTAGACTCCAGAACTTTAGTTCAGTTTGTGCAATGTGAATGACGCTTAACAATGTTGTACTTGACTAGCTGCACTTTTAACGCATATATATTACTAACAGAAGTGTACATGGCCTATATATGTATATACTACTGTCAGTAATAGTATTGTCACTGATAACATGCATGCTATACATTACCAGGATTTCATAATGGCAGGATACAACTCACGGCAGCATTAGTATAAATCTTGAATGCATTTAGTGTTACTAGCAGCAATATTAAATCAGGCCAAATGCTCGAGCTCAATGCCAAACACTGCTGGAAGCCAAATTTAGGCCTCGGGCCATTGAGCATTCTACACTGTATTTATCTGGCAAGTTGTATTATCTGTTAAGCAGGACACAAGTTTCCATTCACCCGTCCGTTGCAATGTGTACTGGGTGTGCCAATAAAAAACAATCCCCTAGAAAAAATTCTGTATTTCAGCCATGGGAGTACTGATTTGAGCCAAACTTCAGACTTTGTGAGTATTCACACAACATATCCTGCAAATTTTATTGAAATCACTTATATGGTTCAATAGATACAGCATTTTTAACTTTAGAGTTCACTTTGTAAGTGAAATAGAATTGTACATTGAATATTCACGAATAACGAATCAAATTTTGCAGAGTTTTTCATCAACAGCTCAAATGTTTTAATGATGAATATCAGCACCTATAGCTTACACTCAGTATTTAAACAGAGCGTTCACAATGTCATTGTCCACCAGTTGTAGCAACACATGATCAAAATCTGTTGCCAAAATGATTAATAAACTTGTATCATTTCGTATGGTCGAAAGAATGGTCATTCAGCTCAGCATGATGTTGGTAAGCTTTGGCATATGTATTCGATGGTGTTCTAGCATAGCACCCCACACATAATCCATTGGCATATCCGTATGGCACATTTGCTATTATTTTTACACCAGAATCGCAATTTTATTACTGGATCACTTATAAAAATGTACTTTTAAGTTCAAATAGTGGTAAAAGCTGTAAATTTTGTGAAAAAATCTGTTACAATAACTGAGATAATTAATTTTTCCTAAGGGATTGTTTTTATTGGCACACCCTGTAGATGTCATGCACTAGGCCTAGTAAACCCTGTACTGTGTGGACTCATCCATGTATATGAAATTTCTTTTGATAATGCCCAATACACTGTAAGCTTTATTATTTTTTTCTGATATATGATCCATAAATGTTTGAGATTACTGTCAAAATGTACTCCCAAAATAAAAATATCCCTTTAAACATCTGATCTGTTATGAGTGTAACTGCAACGTGAGCTTGATGTTGTGATTCTGATTATAAGCATATTAACACTTAATGAACAGTCCTACTTCATGATATAGTCAGTTGGTCACGGATGAGTCGCATTAAAACATTTAAATGAACATGGTTGGTTTATTTAGGTTTAGTTTCTTTAAAGGCACTTATAATTTAGGTTATATCACACTTTCAATTTAAATGTATGCAAGAAGATGAGTATTTTTCAATAAGGTTCTTGCATGATAATGTTATTTTTCAGTTTTGTCGTCTTTTAGATTTGTTGCTTGAATATTGTCACAACTAAACTGATGATAATACATGTACTGTTATTTTCGTAGCAAGCAGTATGTGCTAGCGTTTCGTTTATTATAATTAATTTCCTATACTACACTGCCATCTCTGGATTTGTATCACTGTTTTTGTTAACAGTTAGTGTTTGACAGGGTTCGTTGTCTGTTAATTATAAGATGTCACCAAAAACAAGGCTAGCAAATGCTAAGAATTCTGAAGGACAGTAACGCAAACAGCGCAATGTGAGAAACCTTGCATATTTAAGTGGCATGTTATATATACATTATGTTATACATATACTACAGACCTATAAATAAAAATAAGACATGGAACAGAATTTGTTTATTTGTTAATTGTGACAGCATATATATAAAAAGCTAATGATTTAAACACCTGCAGCACTGCACATTGGTATCACAGTTAAGTGACAGTTCACATAATTATATACAGATTGTAGGACAATACGAATGGCAAGTTTCTTCTGCCATAACACAGTACAGAGGCTGCGCTGTCTTCATCGCCTGGCATGACACAATACTGCACTGAAAACTTCCGCAAGTCGCAAGTGTGACAACAATCGTGTGTGTTAAGCAGCATTACAAGCACGTGAAGTGTAACATAATTAGCCAGTAACAGACCAAACGGAAACATGCACCAGAAATACTTACATTTTCCACCTGTGAAATTCCAAATCGTGAGCCAGTACTCTGAAAACAGAACGCTAGTTCATGCCAGCTAGTATAAATGCTCACTACATTATATACGACTGCTATGAGATATGAATGGAAATAAGCAAAACACTGCATTAATGTCATCACATACCTCCATACTGGACTAAATGGCTGACCAAAATAACATGGCCTAATCTGGTTACACTTGGTGCCACATTAGATACAGTGTAGTAACATCCCAGTTTGACAATCAATCATACATAGTTGAATTCTTTTAATACTTATTCAGTTTTGAATGAGTAAATGATTAACTTTCAAGTACAGGATGAAAACGTTCCATAACAATCAGAAGACATTATGACCATCAACAGTGCCGTTGCACCAGTGATGCAGAACTACAAATGATTTTGTTCACTTTTTCAAATTAACTTCTTTTTCAAATTAACTCCATAAAGAATTAGTCAACTGATTAAACAAACCTATTTACATGTGTGACTGACTAGCCACCAAAATCTAATCACAGAATGAATTAGTACTAGAAAAAGTAAACTAAAAATCACTAACATACCTTTGCACAATTTCTGTGACTCATCCCCAGTGGCCTAACCAACATGAGATGAACATACAGGATAAAAATAAAATATCAATTCATTTTACAAGCAGACACATGACAAAAAGATGCAATGAGAGTGACAATTCTGCATGATCCTATATTGCAACTAATGGGCATGTCGATGCAAACTAGTATCACAGACTGTCCGGCCAATATGCACGGTGCTACAAGACTGACAAAAACTGCTTTTTGTTAACTGTGTGTTTGCGATATATTTTTGTAATCGTAGAATGCTACCACTCCTTATAAACTTGCAAACTTGTGAAAATCTTCTAAGCTGTCTTTAAGCTGATAACAGCAATATCAAACACAGATGACAATTTCTCACATATGTACGGATAGAAACTCCAGATGAGCTGCATGCAAAACTAATAAAAACTTTGGTCAACAAAATTTGGCTAAGCCAACAATTTTGCTGTAAAAACAAAAACGCCTAAAATTCAAAAATGTAGCTAGAATTTGGTTGTAACAACAACAAAAAAATGAAATATAGCAAGTTGACAAAGAAACAAATGAATGCAGCATTGAACACAATGCAAATTGCTCATCATCATTGCACAGAAAACTAAATTCTCACACGACATATAATTTGCACAATAATGCTGAAAAATTTGTTTCTGGATGTTAGTTTGCCTAAAAATATTCCCCAAAAAGTCGGAATTTTTATTAGGCTGTTAATAAATGTTTACAGCCGATATCTTGCACTGACTGAGATATCACCTTCACCTTAACAGATGTTAGTACCTAAAATCTAGATAAGTCCACAAGTTTGGTTGGCGTTGCTGACCGAGTGGATAGCGCGTTCCGCTCGAGTTTGATAGACACTTGTTCGAATCCCGCTGAAGCTGTTGTAGCAGTTGTGGGCTAGTTGTTTACACCTACTGTGCCTAGTGGGGTAGAAGGCCGGCTTTACTAGCTGACACTTGGCAAGTAGACTGCCTACGTTGGCTCAGGTCTACTCAGCCTTTCATCCTTAATTGGTGGATAAATCGAGTACCGACTGGTCACGGCCAGGGTAAGGGCGGTAGTGCTGTCTCTGCCGGGTGGCAGGTAACTCTGTGTGATCCCATATGGCACGCAGGCTCCCGGAGCGGTGCGGTGGTAGCACAAACTGCTATATGCTTCCTTTACCTTCCTTTTTACCTTTTGGTTACAGTAGTTACTTAGTACATGTACTATAGCCCACAAATGATTACCCATTCATCAGCAATTGCATTGTAGCAACTACAGGGTGCGCCAACAACAAACAATCCCCTAGAAAAAAATTATGTATTTTAGCAAAGGTATCATGGACTTAAGACTAACTTTCAGAATGTATATATGAGTGTTCACATAACATATACAGCAAGTTTTATTGAAACAAGTGATATGGTTCAACAGATACAGCAGCTCAAACTTTAAAGTTCAATTTTTCAAGTGAACATGCAGTTATACATTTAACATGTTCATGAAAAACAAATAAAACTTTGAATCTTGCAAACATTTCAGTGATGATCGTCAGTTATCTACAGCTCACTCACTATTTAAACAGAGCGTTCAGATGTCTACCAGCTCCAGCAACACACGATTGAAGACTGTTGCGAAATAATACGATTGTCGTAATATCACTGAACTGTTTGTGGCAAGTCATTCCATATTGTAAACAAAACAGCTTTTTTTTAGCTCAGCAATGTTGGTCAGCTTTGGTGTATCTCTGATAAGAGTTACAGCATTGCATCCCACGCATGACAAATCCATTGGCATATCAATATGGCTCATATTCTGTTATTCTTACATCAGAATCTCAGTTTACTTTCTTGTTCTATTCGAAAAAAATGCACTTTTAAGATTAAATAGATGTAATTTTTAAATAACACCAAATATTGTAACAAAATTTTCTGCATATATGACCTGAATCCTCCTCTGTAAAAGCCACAAATTTGGCGAAATCTGTTATAATTACAGAGATACTGACTTTTTCCTAAGGGACTGTTTTTATTGGCGCACCCTGTATATGATGTATGTTCCGAGAAATTCAGTGATAATTGAACTACATGTATTTTAGCATGGTATGACTGCAAAGCACCCTGAACAGATCTTCCAGTCAAGTATGACATAAAAAACAGTCGACTACCGAGGAAACTTGCAGTTATCACAAGTAGCATCGTAAGTGATGCATGCTGTATGTTTGAGAAGTTGGCTGTTGGTCTGTTTCAGAGACATCATAAGACACTTGTCAAAAAATTGTTAAATTTCATATCCCACGTGTGTTAACGAAGACAGCATGTAGTAAAGCAAGTCTGTTTGTTCAGACATTTCCACACAGTGTATGATCAACAGACAGCAGTGTCACAAAATATACCATGCTTGCATTAAATTCCATATGTTAAAAAAAAAACCATTGATGCTGTGTAATCTATTAACCACACCAGTGGCTAAATGTGTCAGAGATTTGATTATTGATTTTGCTGAGTACTAGGACAAATTTTACTTCATTTATATACATTTTTGCTCCACAGATGTGGCAACAAAAACTCTGTGGACATATCCTACTGCATTTATGGCAAGTATATGTAGCTATCAAAATGAGCCAATTCACCAAAACATATCCCATATCATACCACGACCAACGTAAACAAAGTGAAATCTTAACAACACCTATGCATTAGTTATTAATTACTAATGAAGCTAACATATTAATACCGGATACGTGGACATGTTTAACTCATGTCACATTTCTATAAACCAAGTCAGTCAATATCTCTAGCCGAAGCTCTGTACAAAACCAAATCACCCAAAGCGGAGGCCATATTAACACGCAATAATATGCTATTTCTCATCACCTCCAGTGTGTGACTGAACCGGGCCATGCACTGATGCCGAGATAAACTACACTGTCAAATGACAACATTACCCTGTGTAGAACAGCACACACACACATATATCCAGGCAGTGCATAAGACATACCGAGACTTGCCACCGCTGCTTCACGTTCACAAGCAGTACAAAATGGCAAGAGCAGTCTATAGGCACAATTCACCTAGTATCCCAGCTATACGTGCAACAAACTATCAACTAATTGGTCTTGAGGGCAAACCGTATCTATCGGTTTATTGCTAAAACTCACGCTGACAACCTAACAACTCATAGACCGATCACAATGTTAAAAAAGTTCTCCACATTTAAAATACAGTCAATCCAATTGCATGCAGAAATGTGCAAACCACAACACGAAATCAAAGAAATGTTGGCAAGAAAGGAAAAGGCACTGGCAGTATGTACGAAGTATTGAAGTGCTAATGGTCAGTCCTGGCCAGCAATCAAACAGCAAAAAAATGTTTTTATATCTCTGTTGCATAATTAGATACTTAATATTGGCTTCATAGTGTCACGTATACAAGTTTTAAATAGTCTGATGTACTTGTTTACACCAAATATATAATATTTTACCACGTGCTTATTTATGTACACTGTGAGTCAAAAAAACTAGGACAATAGACTTTTGCCCATAACTTTGCCAAATGCTAAACAATTCTCAAAATTCTTTCACTAGTGGAATAACTAGTAATTTTGCAATAGTCAGTATTAAACATTCTACTACACCTTAAAACGCATAGCTACATCATCTTGTAAAATATCCGTGTTCAAAAAATTGCTATGCTTAAGGAATGAGTGCAGCAAACTAAGGTCTACCAAATTTAGTGATAAAGACTTTGAGAAGTGATAGTTAAATACCCAACCACAACTTAAATATGCAGCTACACTACCTTGTAATTTATCATTAATCACACAATATACATTTCAGATTGTCACCATTTTCAGACCTTAATGTTTCACAAGGTAGTTTAGCTATGCCTTTAAGGTATGGTGGGATATTTAATAACAATATTATTGAAATTTATTTACTAACATATCTATCAGCACAAGATTTTTGAAAATCGGTTAGCATCTGGCAAAGTTACGGACAAAATTCTAGTGTCCTGATTTTTTTCTGACTGACAGTGTAGTTATCACACAAACTGACAAACCAGCTTCACTGAGCTTGAGCAAATGCCGCATGTGCAAAATGTGTAAGCAGAATGAACAAAAAGGCATCACATTTGCGCCGTGTATAGCATGTGATTACTGCAATGCAATCACAGAGCAAACTGTCTACCGTGTTTCAGTGGATCATCAACAACCGGCAAAGTATTAACATTAATGAGACATCGAACACAGTTCACGAGACATGGAGCTAGCACACTAATACATCTCCCATCACATATTCGAATATGCAAGGCACAGCAGACATGGACAGCAAAGCCGTCAGTAACAGTTTACCAGACAGTTTATTACCTGTAATCACCATCACACCAATCTTTATTGACAGTGCAAACGATGGTCAAAGGCACACTGCAGTGATGAAAAGGTAAGGAATAAGTATATCAAAAAAAGACAGTCTGGTAAATTAACATTTGCAGAAAACTAACTATTACATACAAATCGTGTTTCAGTGGCAAGGTGGAAAAACTGCTACGATAAACAAGAAGCATTTGAAAAATGTTGGGCCCAATCGCCACAACGAGCCGCCTCACGCCAATTCACCAGGTGTCGCCACTGTACTGTCGCACGCCGCCTGCGCATCGATGTCCACGACGCCAACGACGACGACAACGCGTGACAGAGGGGACCGCTATGGCCCCATGGAATGGGCCCAAAAATGTGCAAGTCACTGGTTGCTGCTAAAGCCTGATCGATGGCCGTGCCAGATGACAAATATACGCAGTTTTCATAAATTCAGCATTGTGGACAGGTAAGGCAAGCAGCTCATGTAAAAAAAAAATTGGGAGTCTGGCCCTAAATGAGGTTGAAAGAGGTACCCAGATCCCAGTCTACTACCAGACGATAGGCCCTCCTCTAGGTGTGAGGCTAATTTGTTCCAATACTTAAGGCTAGATGCCTTCCCCTGACTTAGAACTATGGACATGCTTCCCCGTCTTGCAGCAAGATGTTGTGGGCCTAGGCCGCGGGCCTGTAGCCAAGAGTTCAAACCCATGACTTCAATCTTTATTTTCATTCTTGGTGTCAGTCACGTACACTGAAGGCAGGAGCCTGACCTTTAGCTTAAATCAAGTTATGAGACTGTCCTTTAGTCAAGTCATGAAGGCCAGTCTCGTAGACTAAGAGCAAGTGGGCCAAGTCCTTAGCATAATTCCATGGCCAGGCCCATAGCCTCACCTTAGGGACCATGCCTAAAATCTCAAGGGACTATTCCGCTAGTCTCATGCAACATCAGCGCCCTGGCCTCTGCTCAAGTACTGTTCCAGTCCCTAGCTTAAAATCACAGGCGATACTCCTAGCATCATGTCACTGACAGACTGTAGTGCCAAATAATGTGTGACGAACAAAGTGACGTGCACAGAAAACTGTAGGAGAAATTTCTTAGGATGTGGTCTTCATGCCGTGTTGATGTGATGTCGACATGATGTGGCTTGATTTCTATGAAGGACAGCATTTATGGGCCACCATAGTTTTTGATGTTATACTTTAGATAATTCAATATTTTAAGTAGGCAGCTAGCTAAATTCAAGATGATAAGTGAGTTATAGGCGTGCACACAATATTTAATCTCTTAGAGGGTACACAACCGCTACTGCCCAGAACAAAGGACAATTACGTAGAATTTATGAAGACTGGTAGCTGTACAATACTACAATACTGGTACTTGATGGCGGACTGTTATATTCAGTCGGTCTACAGTTAGGGAAGAATAAACAGGTTGGCATCGTGCAACCCTATAATAACCACCCATCAACCGACAGCAGTGTACAGTTATCATGCTGTTCCACAACAGTAGTCCTTTGTTATAGTGGAAACATGATCATGCACAAATAAGTAACGGAACAGCACTGAATTGTTTCCATGAACCATACTTAGTAACTGTAAAATTTCCATCCGAACCACTCACTCTTCACCTTCATATTGCTTGCCTAGTCAATTTACCAACAAAAATTCTGTAAAAAAAATACTGGCAGTGAAACCGGCAGTTCAGTGAGACAGACTGGTATTGCATTTGCCACAATGCGGCATGTTAGCGTTGGTGTGCAATTTGTACGCAAACCTACAGCCTAGTAAAACATTGGAAAAATCTTAGGAAACAGAGTGTTTAACTGCAGGGAGATATATCCGACGATGGACCGAGCAGTGAAGATATTTTGGCAACTACAGCTGTTCTTATTGCGCAAAGTCACATTACAAGTTTTGCCATGTAGGGTAGGGACATTCAACGACGTCGAGAACTGTTGTCATTACAAAGCAGGAAGTAAGTGTAAGACGTCACAGATGTGATGAAGTCCTACTACGTCACACACACTTCACTTGATCATGATTGTCTGTCACACCATCACCATACTTCGGTAGGTAAACAGATGCATTTTAGTGCACTTTATAAACAGATGCAACGATTTGACTTACGTACAATGATTAATTCTAAATTTGGAGTGGCAAAATATTATCATCAAGCTATTGCAGCATACTGAAGTAACAAACGTCTGTCTTTTAGCAACAATGTTAGTGTTGGTGTGCAATTTGAAGGCACGGAAAAGCATTGGAAAAATCTTAGGAAACAAGAGGGTTTAACTGCGGGGAGATTGTGTTTAAGAAGTGGCACAACTATCAAAACAATACTCCTCACTGTTGCAGATTGACAAGTGTCAGTTCTGGAAGCTGTTGAATGGCCCTCAAATAACAATGAGAATACAGTGGGTGAGGTTAACTTCCGCTAAGTCTAAAGGCTAAACTTAACCAAACAGTCTCAACTTGGTAATTCCCTGTGTTAAATGTGTATCTTTTGGTCTAAGCCTTTAGCCTTTAGACTTAGCCAAAGTTGACCTCACCCAGTGATTTAAGAAGCAGCTGGGGACCAAAGCATACTGTAGGTAAAGATCTTGCAGACTCCCAACCAATCAGCTTAATGCACACTACCGATTGACTGACTGGACAACATACTAAATAGAGTAACAATTACATGACTCTACCAGACCAGTCAGTCAAACCACATCATATAACAACAGACACGATGCTAAATCCTCCTGACAATGCTCAATGCACTCACACTGAACTAAGGCTGCTGCTGCTGCTGCTGCTGCTGAGCAAATATTAGAACAACAAAACTTGGCAGCATTTAACATCTCACAGCTACCAACAGGTAACAAGGCACCAAAATGAATATTGCTAAACATCATTATTACCAAAACACTGCATAAATATTCAAGGCCACTACTGGCTGCCATATACATGCAGCGTATACAGAAAAAAAACATGCTTTTCATCAACAAAATCCTACTGAAGAAATATAGTAGTAACTTGCCACATACACGTAGCAGTGTAACAAAGTGCTACCAGTATTAATTTTTTTTTTGCAAAAATAGTAAGTACATGTAATTTTGTCTTTATTATAATAACGAAAACAAGGCAGTCAGCTACTGATGCAATTGCAGCAGTAACTCAAATTACGACTAAGTTCACAACGCAACCTATGCCTCCTAGAACGTGCAAGGTATCAGTTATTAAATGAATTGCAAAAAAACAAATAAAATACAAAACAATTGCCGTTACGGCGCGCGATGGAAGAACTGCTCATCATTCATCAATACAAATTATTAAACAAATTAACAATCAATCAAAGTGGACAAAACAAGATCGTTGTCGTAACTGCGCGTGTAAGACTATAAGTAAGTAGCGGAACATTATGCAACGATCTCAGCAGTCACGACTGACACGGTGACTAGCACCAAACCGTCACTGAAAGGCTGTTCTGGTTTCACTACGAAGGCACCGTTAACGAACCTCAACAACGCGCATGCTACTCAGCTGAACCTCCATCTCTGACTGCCGTACTTCACACCAGATCTTCAATCGGCATTTCTCCGTCAAACTGTTCTCGGTAACGCGGACACCTGCTCTATGGTACATAACGAAACAGTTCCAGGGAGGCGTCATGTGGCTGAGACGTGGCTACAGCCGCTGCCGCCGCCGCCGGCGACGCCGCGAGGGCCGCCGCCGACGAGGCGCCGTCTCTGCCAACATCGACGCCGCCAGCGACACGGGTGGAACACGGTGCGGACGAAACAGACGAGGCGGGCTCGCCACGGCGGCGCCGGTCGCCGCGTGTTGAGTGACGACG
>Ga0209782_1000956_pt1 | contig 14113 bp, 9 predicted proteins | sample WorMetmaBAHAMAS1_FD_187390 | JGI IMG/M metagenome (GOLD analysis project Ga0209782, IMG submission 187390) | Marine gutless worms symbiont microbial communities from Max Planck institute for Marine Microbiology, Germany - Inanidrilus... | ecosystem: Host-associated > Annelida > Digestive system >...
GAGGCGTTGTCAGTAAGTAGCAAAGACATCCATCTATCCAAGCATGCAAAGATATCCGGGATCCACTGCACCCTGTGACCACAATGCACAAACGTCACAGACAGACGGACACTGGCATCATGGCATAAGCGCGAGATGTATATATTACATCTCGCGCTAAAAATGGTCAGTAAGACAAAAACTAAATTCCTGCTTACATCTGTGCAATTAACGTGAAGCTATCCTAAATGTGACTGCAAAGTCAACATTTCAAAAAGATATTCTAATCGAAACAACGGTACTGACCTGTGTTCATACTTCAGTAAACGGATAAAGCCCCAGACTTCCTCCGACATGCAGCAGTTGTGCGGCATCAGTGACAGGCTCGGCAATATCACTTCATCGTACACCGTCACAAAGCCAGCAAAAACCTCCTGCCGCTGTTCTTCTGTCAACGACAGCTCGGACTTCTGAGAGCACAACATCATATTAATTTATATTATATTAATTACTATATTTAGCTGTTAGCATACATACTCAATCATAATGACCATACCAGTACTAACTGTCACCATGACGTGACAATATTAAACAGCATCATATGCTATCAACCTGTAAATTACTGGAGAAAATATACAATTAATTATAGACAAAATTTTATATCCTTAGAGATCGAGCGTAATTTACAACCTTTTTATTACTACAAAAGCCATTTCGGTTTAACTAATGTGGTTTAACATTAACTACAGAATCTTGTGGACGGGCTGAGCCTAGCAAGTTGACGACATTTCCCACGCCAGATGACGGTGAACTCGTTGGGGCTCAAGTGTTCAATCTCGCATGTGAGACATAATGCCAGTGCACTCAGTCGCCTTCAGTGACCTGACAGCTGACCCCGATGGTTGGGTGACAGGAAAATAGTCACTAAAATGGTTTGTCCATACCTGAGATATAAAGCGACCAGGAAACACTCCAACATACATACACACTGACATTAAACTGACTTACGACAATAATAAAATGCAAACTGGAAAGCGACACCTTTTCCATGAATGATCGTGCAAGCCTGTTGATCCTGACTAAGAGTACTTGATCACAGGCAAGATGTGGTCCAAGCTGGCACAGCATTGGAAACGCTACATCCACTAAATCAATGAACGTCTTTGCCTGTTTCACATTCGGTATGCTGGACACAGGTTGTTGCTTGTTCAACACAACCTTTGGTAATCCACTGAATCTGCATCAGTCGTACACCAGCACAACATAACTATACACTTCACTGCATTATACGTTGCTTTTTAAAAACTAGATCCCTGTTATATTATTTTCAAATGACTTTAACCAATGTGCGCTAATCTCAATAATTTTTGGTGCAGATAATCTCTAAAGAGTCTCAATCTTCTTGTATATAACTTGCAAGTTGCGATATAACAGGGTACTAGCTTAAGTTATTTCCAATTCCATGCTTACCATTTACAACAGCCAGAGATCGACAACTGCAATTGCTGACTGGATTGAAACTTACAAACATCAAAATTGATCAAGTAATATTCTAATAACGAGGACTAGTGCTATCACCGATCAATCTACTAATTTTGCCACAATGATTACTTGATTAAAATATTTTAGTCACATGACATTCTTACTGTCCATCAATATGTCTGTATGCATAAACAATGTGTTTTTCAGTTTACGTTACCATAGAACACTAATATAAGAAATCCAATGCCGGAAATGAAAGCCATCAGCGAGTGGCCAATAAATATGTCCTCAGTTCATAGACAAGAGGGCCTAGCAGTGGCTAGCATAGCGTGAGATGATGCCTCCCCTCTTCCCGGCATTGTGGGCTGCGACCACAATGCGCGGTAAATTTGGATCGGAATTTAAAACCTTAATTAGCTACAATGTGCTAATGCACTTCCGTCATGGACAGACGGACAGACAGATGGACACTAACATCATAGCATAAGCGCGAGATGTATATATTACATCTCGCGCTAAAAACCAAGCATCATTCAAGTCGACGATTAATCGATGTAAGCTTCATGATTAATCGACTGAAAATATCTTAATTGTATGACAGCCTTAATAAAGCTAAAAATTTTGATTTTAAATGTTAAAAGACTTACTTGTAGTACAGTGGTGCAATAACAAAGTGTATCAACTTGCAAAGGCACTGAGCAATTGGCTTGTGTGATACTGCACTGAACGGAGGTACCGACGACATAATTTTCTTGGCAATTTCCCATGAACCAATCTTGATAAGTGCCTCACACAGACCAAACTTCTGATTGTTTGTTTGCTGCACCACAGCCAAATTCTACACTTACTACTGTAATACTGTCAAAACTGTAATCATGCATCACAACAGCATCACAAAACAACAAAACAGACCGCCAGAAAAGAAACAATAAAGTTAAAATCCAGCAATATGCATGCGATACAGACAATAAAAATTTGTTTCATATAATATATAATATTTTTTTTCATATTTAAGCCATTCTTGTCTCATATCATCTTCATGCAGGATAAAAACACTGAGCATTAATTACTGAGACAGGCTCGAGACAGCTGCAACAGATGTTATAAAAGTTTACTTGTTAAATGATGAAAGAACATAATAGGTTCATGAATGTGTTGTTTTTACTACTTCTTCATTTACAAAGTGCGTTATTACTCATAACTACTGATGACTGTTATGCAGTAGATAATGATCCACTATGTTGAGTTTGCGGGAAAAAAAGAAAGAAATATCCATTCATTCACCAGGATAGCATTCTGCCGGTAAAATGTCATCATATCATCCTACACCCTACATCTACAGAATCCACATAAGGTATTATGAAACATGTTGCAGTTCGCAAAATCCTCTATTTTAGTAAAGATAGTGACACTGAGAAAATGCAGTAAGCCGAGAAATCTGCTACGGCTGCTCATCCGAAGATTAGGGAAGGTAACTAGTCAAAAATGGCAACAATGCAACTATAGCTGTCACGTTTTAGCACATACCGGTTCAAACTTATCTTTATCTTCACCGGCCTTGTCATCAGTTGTACTGGGCTTGTCAGTGAGGCTCACAACCATTGCTTGCCTTAGATACTGCTTTGCTGCAGCCATCTCCTGCTTGTAGTTATCAATTATCACTGAGTTTGCTGGTGTCAGCTGAAACAATGCACAAACATCTGAGAATAAAATTCTAATACAATTTAAAAAATTATCTGTAGAAACACAACTAGCACCGACCGATTGCTCTGGCTGTGCACCAGTAAACATTAAATGTGCACTATTTTCTCCCTTCTGTACCATGGGTCGGATTTTCCATATATATTGTTAATAAACAATATTCAAGTTTGCTGAAAATGTTAAATTATACAGTATCACAACACATAAAAAAAATTTGCTTAAAAAATTGCTTCTCAGTCCTAATAAAGGGAATTGGGAAGGTGTAGAGAAGAATGAGGATGGGGAAGAAACCAACGTGACTAATGGAAAAGGGTAAGCAACAGTAAATGGAGAGAAATAAGCTAGAAACTTTTAGGCCACAATAGCACATACAGGTGGTGACATATTATGTGATCTTGACTTCTGATCTCTTAACCTCAGAAGAAGGACCGTGCGACGCACTTGTCAGTATAGAAAATCTTGCAATCAATGAATGACCTTGACATACACCCAAGGTCATCACAGTTGCTGCTGTTAAATGGCCGTACAGCATATCAGTTCCTGTTTATGGACTGTTGTTTCAACGTCTTTATCTAGGACCGTTTTCAAGATACTACTACTTTTGAAGTGAACGTGACGGCCTGTGACCTTGAAAACTCCTTCATTTTTGACAACAAAGATTAAATTACAAGCCACGTGCACTTTCTTTGCCCAGTTTGCATACACATTCATTACCTGTCCACCGAGCATCTGCTGAAAGGAGATTAACACTTTTCTCATAGCTTTAAGTTTCTATTGCTGCTTCAAAACTTGGTAAAACTAACCTTGATGCCCAGGAGCTAAAATAAGCAGTGCTTATTATTTTGATCACGTAGCCGAACAAGGATTACTGCCGGATATTCACCATTTTTCGAACAAAGACTTCCTGTTTCAACAGGATGGAGCAATGGCACACCAATCACGCCACACTGGCTTACCTGCATTCTCATGTGCCAGAGTTCATTGAATAAGAACAGTAGCCTCCAAATACTCCCAATCTAAATCCTGTGGATTATTCAGTGTGGAGAGCATTGAAAAAGATGGTGTATCATAACAAAATTTCACAGACACTGACCGGCTGAAACGCGTACTAATCGACTGTTGGACTCAGCTAAGTCTAGACACATTGAACCAAGTGATCAATCAGACACCAAAAAGACTGATGATGGTTATTGAGGCAAATGGTGCCCATGCTGAATTTCGTCTGGACTAATACTGTGTGCAGATGATCACTGCCGTTACTTTCACTAGATGTTCATGTTAAAAACTGGGTAAAATATATGTATTTTTGTCAATTGTAGCATGTGCAATGAACATTTATGAAAACTAGGCAAAAAAATATTGAAATCTATTGACAAGCAAACTTTGTGATTTTTTAGACAAAATTCTGAAACTTATATAGCCATATATGCCTTTCTCCCATTAACCATCGCACAGTTATCAACTCATAAAAACAGTCCGTTTTTTGGCCCTCCCCGTACTGCAAGTGGGCATCACATACATGTGCATAGAGAACACTGAGGTCAATAAGATTGTGATGCAGCAGCAACGCAGCGACGCTGTACAGTGAGTCTGGTGTTACACAGTCCTCAGTTGTCTAAACACAAAAAGACAAACATTACAATGCACTGAAACACGAAAAAATTCACCGATAAAGACAACATTCAGAAAAACACAATATTAATCTCTGTCAACACCTGAAAGCAGTTATAAAAGCTAACATTCTCCGAAAAATGCCGACATTTAACCTGAAAGCCTGCATACAAGTTATCATGTAAACTAATACCTGTACTACATACAAATAATTTACTGTAAATAAGAACTGTAGAGTAAACATTTTCATAAACTGAGTGTTCAAAGCACTAAATAATGATCTTAGTTAAATAATAACCGTTAACTATGACACAGAACTGATCAAACCAGACTATTAAAAGTTAGAACATTACACAATCTGCCCGGTGGAAACTAAGCTGAGGATAAAAGAAAGGAAAATACCTGATAGAAGTGAAATTTGAAGCCGAGTACATGACAGAGTGTATCACGGTCATTAGCGTAAGCCTCCAGCAACGGTAGAAACAAGGCAGTCTGATCAATACGACACTCAAATGACTCCAGGATCACATCAAGCACTCGATTGGGATCCAGATTGAAACAACCTATGCACACACAACAAATTAACGCCCGTTTTTCACGGCCTACCAAAACCTACCTGATGTGTTTGGTATGTAAACATGATAGTCACGTGACTAATATACCGAAAGCTGACTGGTCTAGCGTGAAAAATAAACAACTAACAGCCACGCCCTGTTAGGTTCTGGTAAGCCACGAAAAACGGGCCTTTAGTTTATGACTGTCTTCTGTGTTATCTAGTCAAGGTTGCATGGCAAAATTAACTGCCAATCTAGTCACCGGATCTGCAACCACGATTATTCAAGCATAATACAATCCAGTTACTTCCACCTGATCTCTCTGACTTTGCTACTCAATATCAGGCAACCAGCATATAGCGGCAAATAATTTCAATAGTACAAGACAACTTCTATTTAACAAGACTAAAAACAATAACAAAAATAACATAACAACACTTGCCATTTTCCAGAACAATCAGTTCACTTACTATGCACGACAATGTACCATGTATCAAACAATTTTGGCTAACAATACAATACAATATATAACCGATTTGTAACAACAAAAAACTGAAATCAGAGGCACAAGAGGCGACAGGTTAATGTGAGTGATCGGTATATTTGCATTCATGTTGTATTATGGATGTATTTCTCAGATAAAGAGACTTTTGGAGGCCTGCTTCATTTTCCTCCATGTGATGTGATGTTGTGATTTTGCATTTAAAGCATAACAATGTATATGCACAGAGAAATTTATGACTACCATTACTAGTTACTTCTGCATTATATGAAACTAACCAAATGCAATGACAACTGTTGAAATATCTATGATGAATGAGGAAATTATGACTAGAAAGAAAGATGCAGACCTATGAGAGACTTGATATTCTGCAGGACAACTTCATGACTGACATCCTGATTAAGCTCAGCTATCAGCTTTGCATAACCTTCGCTTTCCTCACGTAACAAGTTGAACTTCTGCTGCTTGTAGCTAGTTGTACACAGAATTTAAACAGTCAATATTCAACAATAATGAATAACGCATTGCATACAAAACTTCCAAAACTTATTAAGTCTTAACTCATAGACTAACTGAGTTAATGTTTAACATCCGACTCGACACAAACAGGTCATTTTGCAGATGATCTTCGCAGCCAATCTCTTCGCTAGTACTGAAAGACAAAAGCAAAAAACCAAGAGAAACTCCCATAAAAAATGTATAAACTTCGGTTGGTTGGTTGGAGTTTAACGGCACTTTTAACACAATTTAGGTCATATCGCGCCTTCAAGGTAAAGACTATATTGTAAATATTAAAGATTTAATAGAGATTAATTCTTGCAGTAAGGTAAAAATAAACCTAGGTTAACAGTTATAACTAAGACTACCACGAAACAAACACGCATTTTATAAACAAGAACCCAAAAGAAAGTATTACAACATCCTGACTAAAATGGAGTGAGGCTATTCTTAAAAAAACTAAATAAGAAGTAAATAAGAAAGAAAAAATAAAAAAAAAACAGAAAAAGGAAGTAAGTTGCAAAAAAAGTAATTAGGCAAACAAACATACAAACAACCTATACAGCGCCAAAATCAACAATGTTACTAGGGTGCATTAAACCCCGGCACCCACATGAAGTTATCACTATTTGAATAACATCGTCACATGCACAATGCAACCTGAACTTGCCACCAGGCAGAATTATATTACATATGCTAGATTAACTGGCAGCTTGGTCTGGTGAAATGCCTATGCTGATGAGGTTACAATAACAACTTCTCAATAGTGAGATGTATACCATCTTTGAGACTAAACCATCTTAAAGCCAAACATCATTGTTTAAGTGGGCACTAGGCTTGAGTGATGATGTTTGCTGATGCCATCGCTATATAAACAAGAAGCATTTTGAAAAATGTTGGGCCCATTCGCCACAGCGAGCCGCCGCATGCCGCATTACCATTCACCAGGCGTCGCTACTGTCGTGTCGCAAGCCGCCTGCGCATTGATTTCCACGACGACGACGATAACGACAACGCGTGACAGAGGGGACCGCTATGGCCACATGGAATGGGCCCAAAAATACAAGTTCTGTGAAACAGTACACTTGGTAGGGTAACCAAAGACTGACAGCAAACCAGCACCGAGCTTAAATGTGCCTGTCTTTAACTGACTGACATGGGCCATTTTCAGCTAGTTTAACCACTGCCAGTTTAGATTGCTGCAAAAGGGTGATATAAGTGATATGTCAGACATTGCTTTTTTACAAAAAATAACCTCAAAACAAACGTGAACTGAAGCTAATAAACAACACTTACAGCATGACTTGCACTGGTTATCACCATGCTACTGGTGCTAAATCATTTAAACTGCTGTATTATTAAACCAGCAGCATTAGATTCAGTACAAAAAGAACTAAAATTTGACTAAGACTAAAACATGAATTTGAACAATAAACAATAAGACACTGATGAAAATTCATAATTATACGTACTACAATTTTGTCTTCATTTTGACATATTTCTGCTGAAAAGCAGTCTTTGAATTAACCAGGCCAATATTTTCAAGAGCATCCGCATCCAATCGTTCTTTCAGCAAGTTCTCAGAAACTATGTTCTACAGAAACCCATACACACAGCACTTGCTTGTCAGCAGTTGCAACACTCACTCAATACATGCATACAATCTCCAAAAACAGCTACTTCATAATTAAGCAATAAAAGCTGATTATGTTCCCACTTCACTTAACAAGAAGCATTTGAAAAATGTTGGGCCCATTCACTACTGCGAGCCGCCTCACACCCATTCACCAGGTGTCGCCAGCGGTACTGTCGTGCGCTGCCTGCGCATCCATGTCCACGACGCCAACGACAATGCGTGACAGAGGGGACCGCTATGGCCCCATGGAATGGGCCCAATGAGTGCTTCTGCACTATCTGAAGAAGCAGAAATACAGAAATTGTATCTTTTTGCTCAAATTCTGTGTTACTGCTTCGCTAGGTTACACACACATACAGAGACACATACATAGCTGGTATGGTGCTCATCACCCTTACTTAGGCTTTACGTAGTTGAGTGAGGTAGAAAAACAAACTGGTTTTTAATTACCTATTATATAGGTATTATTTGTACCAAACAAATACTGCAACTGGACAATATTAAAAATGCTCGAAATGATTTTTATGGGAAAATGCAGCGATATACCTCTAACTGAATAGCACACAAGTTTGCACTACTATGACAACTACTGCCTCAGATATATCTCTTTCAAATAAACACCCCGTGAAAAAAAACAACCGGAAATAACTGCCACTAACATGTGAGGGGCTACCGACATTCTGATCACTGGAAACAGCTACCAGAGTGAATTTCATGGACTTCATATGTATGACAAGGCACAGAAGAGAGAATGAAGTGGTAACTGTCATTCACTCCAGCGATTTTGCATGGCACAGTGACTGAGACTGACTGTGTCACTGTCAGCTCATGCTAAAAGTATGCTGCAAGTTCTGAAAATTTTCTGTCACAGTCACTAGCAGTCTAGCAAGGACACAGCACCCACTGCACCAGTCCATGACAACTTCTGTACTTTAGCAGAAAAATAAAAATGAAATTATCACTTTATGATGGCACTATTAAAGAAAGTGCCAAATTTCTTATGCAAAACTTCTTGTAGTAGACACAGTTTAACGTTACAGACATAAGTAAATGCTGGTCAGTCACACCTGTGATGCTGTTACGAGGCTAATAAACTGCTCACGACTCTCAGTTTCTTCATTACACATCAGCTCCACATCTACAACAAAGGTTTCCCATCGTCTCACTGCCATAGCCAGTTAACAAATTTTACTACAGACATATACATTGAAAACTTGAATAATGGTAGAATTTGCATACACTTGCATATTTCTGCTGTCACTTAACTATTATCATGCATCATTAACTTTTTGGGACTAAGACTATAATAAATGATTAAGCAATAAATTGCTTAATTCTCACTTAAAACAGTAAACTTTCTGTAACTAACGACAACGTTTAAAAGCATTCTGTCACACTTTGTAATAAGAAGCAAAACAGAAAAATTCCTATATCCAACAAAATATGTGAACCAATAAAGGCATACTGTTTACCGTACTTTGCATTAGAACTAATCAGCATATATTATAAATAATGCAGTTGTTAATTCTTTTCTGTGTAGTCACATGTTCAACTGCTCACAGATTATTACGAGAAAACATACAGTTCTTTTCAATGTTTAATCTTCATCCATGATTAATAGTGCAGGTTCGATTTCTAACATCCAAGTCAAAATCGCCACTATGCCTAAAATCACTTCGAGATCGAAATTGCGATTTTGCTTATTCCAACTTTCGATTTTCATCAAAACACTTTTCTTTATATAGACATTAGATGTAAACAATGTCAAACCAGAAGCGAAATGACATAAAATGTGAAAAATAAGTAACAGCGATTGCGTGTGAACTAGGCTACTCAAATGCCTTGTGTTCGTATGACCTGCCGAATAGATAGCAAGCTATTGTTCCGGTAACTGGACGAATAGTGACTTCGTATTGTTATATATTCTATGCTAGTGCCGCCATTGCGCAATATACAATAAAATGAAAAAAAAACATCCACTGAAATCATGTTGCCCATTATTGTAAGTGATTTTATATTAAATATGTCAAGTTGGTACTGTTTGTGGTTCACGTTGTGCGTTTGTTAGATCGAATGAAACTGGCAAACACCCAGAATGTCTAACTGCATGCATTACAACGGCTAAATGTTGATAATTATACCGGTACACCCCTTATGTCTGTACGAAAATTGAATCGAATTGTCAATTTTTAAGTACAAAACTGATGATCTTCCATTGAAAAAACAGGATCAAACCAGCACTAATGATTATATCACTGTTTTATGCGCATGCTAATAAAAGTTATGATGAGACCACATACACACTCAATGTAAACACTGTCAAATATTTCCATTGGATAGCTCCAGCAACTGGAAAGGCATCCATGCAAACAAGTCTGTAAAACAGTTTCAAAATTTGGCAATAGACCACATTACTGCTGCATGGTACTGGTTATATCCTGTCCTAGATGATAGCAGACACTAACACTGGACAAGTCTGTTGTGCAATGGGTTCTGAGCACCTGGACTCCATCTAATACAAACTTCCTTGGGCCCAACTGAGTCTGCTCCCAAACAGCATCCCGATCTATTCAGCCACTTTTGCACAGTGTCTCTATGTATCCAATACAGAGACAAACATAAAGAAAAGACACTTAGACCCTACAAGGTCACATCTACATACTGCCTGTTGGCATTGCAGCCTGAAAGCTGAGATGCTAAACAAAGAACTGAAGCAGCAGCAGCAGCAACAGTAACAATTCACGTTACACCACTGATATCAATTTATCAATTTACCATCACTCATAATGGTAATGCAAATTAAAAATACATATAAAAATTCATAATGCAGAAAACATACCAATCGTGCAGAAGATATCTGAAACAAGTGATGGAACTTCAGGATGCATATCCTATAGAATTAAAACAGTCAAATAAAAATTTAAATTAAATGCACAACATTATAATATGAGAATCACTGTAGCACATTACCACTGCTCAATGGCAAAATTGGACTTACACATACCTCAATGATGGGATTACTGAAAGACCATAATAACAAAGTCTCAGTTTAACTTAAATACACATTTTTGTAAGATAACACTTAACAGTCTCAACTTACAGCAACATCAGCCAATGCAGCAGTGATTTGATCCACTTTTAATTGACCATTAATACCAGCCCAGCACAACTCATATAGTACACGTTTCAAATCCTTGGATTCAACACTCTCGACAATGTTTTCATGGGATGCAACAAGTGCTTTGCACGTGTTTAAGCTGCACAAACAACAAAACAACACGTCATCATCTGAAACACTACTCCATTCAGACTTTTGCCAACATAACACAGTCGGGTAAACATTGATTAATTTGGTCAACTCGTCGTGGTCTAAAAAAGTCAATTCACCACACAATTTTCGTGGAGACGATTTGACCATGTGATGAAATAAATACAGAGACATTGTGGATGATGAATAGATTTGGCTGGCTGTGGAGCATTTATCAGTATGAACTAACTTTAATTCAGTGACAACCAGCATTGACACTTCTGATTTATTCACTTATCAAGTAATTAGTGTTGGCACAACATATCGCATCATATCGAATATTGCAATATTAGCATCGTATTGTGTCGTCTCGATATCGCAATAATTAATCCCCCAAATATGACGATACTCTGCACAGCTCTAGTCCAGTTAGATGCTCTCTCCGCACTGAAATGCAGCAATTCATGCTAATTTCTGACCAGCATTGTTGTACCTAGCCATCTCCACTGACACTTCAGTCAACAAACATTATGGCCCGGCGACTGATGACATGTGAATTAGTGACACTAATTGACCAACAAACTGCATTGCAATTGAAGTGCCTTCTGCTGTCCGTCTGTGGAGTGCAGCAATGCAAAAGCGTCCCTGGTGTTACTGAAGCGTAACATGTACACACGTGAAGAAGATAGGGCCACAACGACATTGCCTTTAGCTGCATGGCTGAAATGAAAATAATAGAAATAAAAAATAATAGTTGTCCAGAAAAGAAACATGCAATCAATCAATCAATCAATCAACGAATCAATCAATCGTCGCACTCTTGCAGTTGGACAGTTTGCATCTCTGCGGTATTGGTTCTTGTTTGACATTTGTTGATACTGTCATACTGAGGAGTAAGTAACAAAATTTCGGCGATGTCTAATGTTCTATTATTCTTGGTGGATATTCAAAGTAACTGACCAGCAAAAACTGCTGAAGTACAGAAGAAAATGTTCCACTGTCTTTTTTCCTGCTCTGCAATCACAAATTGGAGTGTCCGATATGCCCGATCTATAACTGTTATTTTTAACATGATGACATGTAGTAAAAGCCTGCAGTATGATATTCCAATCATGTTCCAAAGGAAATAATACCGGCTGAGACAAGTGTGGCATGTGGTTGTGCGTACTTAACCATCTGCCACAAACGTCTACCCACCCGTGCATGTTTCTCCTTACAAAGAAAGACACCGACTACATATCAATAATAGACATGTGTAGCATTAGTGATGTTATTCTGGTTGTCATTAATATTTCAAAGATGGAACTTTCCAGAGTTGAGAATGCATGGAATGTTACCATGTACAATATTTACAGATTATCTGGTGACACACCAAAATCTGCGTATGTTTTTACGAAGTGACTCCCCATTTGCACTAAACTATTACTTCGGCAAATAACTTTCCTCAAAAGCTGTGCTAAGATGGACAACATGCTTATACATCATGTGTTTGTGCTGGTGAACTGGAACTGTTGAAATGCACTGTTGCTCTTGGTATAAGAGACACTGATGCATATAAAGTATCATCACATGTTCTCAGAAATGTTGTATTTGATAACTTTGCAAGTAGGTATACTGGTAGATTGTTAAGGCTGTTCTGTTTTCTTTACATTTCTCTGTGTTTGATATGGTGAATAAAGCTTTATATATATCCAGCATGTAGCCACACTGACAGGTCAACATTGTCTCGCCTGTGGCCGGTCCAAGTAATTATGCTAACAAGAAGCATTTGAAAAATGTTGGGCCCATTTGCCACTGCGAGCCGCCGCACGCCGCCTGTTCTAATTTTACATTGCCATTCACCAGGTGTCGCTACTGTCGACACCACTACCAAGACGAGCTGAAGCCAGCTATAGCTATAGCGCAGGCGGTGTGCGACAGTAGTGACACCTGGTGAATGGCAATGTAAAATCGATGTCCACAACAACAACAACAACGACAACGCGTGACAGACGGGACCGCTATGGCCCAATGGAATGGGCCAAAAGACGACTAAACACAAGACTAAAGCTGGCTAAAGACATCTACAATAGACTGGAGATTGTAGTAATTGGACAAAATAAGTAAAACAACACAAAATATTACAGGCCTTATCCTAAAATAAAGCACTTGCAGTCAAAGTCTATAAAATTAATCTATTCGATCAGCTGTTCAGAAGTGCGTGTTTGAACTGCGGCAGCAGAATCAGAGGCTACGACAACACTGGAACAACAATGCGTGTGAGTCAGTGAACCATGTGCTTCAGCTGTCAGTCAACTGGCAACCCAGGAGACTTCCGGATCTCGCTGAGTGCCTCCATAAAGTCGTCGCGAATCGCGATGCAGATGGCGGACCTTCGGCGTGCACAGCAGTCAAAAGAAACTTTGAAGTCATGCCACCTTTCACAAAATTCCTGGTTGCCAATTCAGTGTGGCAGAGTATGTCTGCTGAGAATAAGGATGCCCATGTTGCATTATTCGTGGCATATCAACCACACCAGGCAGCCACCAGCACAACCGTGATGTCAACAAATGATGTGCTGACTATGTCGGTGACAAAGTGGATTGCCACCAAGCCTGGGCAGCACAAACGACTCAGGTCGGAATGTGCTGCTCCATAATGCAAATGATGTGTGCTGTGACTACGCCTGAGAGAGAGACTAAATAGGGTGACAGGATAAGGACACAGTTACAATGGAAGACTAATAGAAACTAGAAATGCGTGGCAAAGCCTAGCGTATAGCTCGCTCGGCGCCATAGTGTCGCCCTCCATCACCTGAGTGCCTAACAGCCCTCTAAATCCGAATTGCGATATTCGAATCCGTTTCGAAATGCCAGTGTGTTGAATAAAGGTCATTTCACAAATTTTGCCCAAAATCAGTTGCC
>Ga0209782_1000957_pt1 | contig 14113 bp, 9 predicted proteins | sample WorMetmaBAHAMAS1_FD_187390 | JGI IMG/M metagenome (GOLD analysis project Ga0209782, IMG submission 187390) | Marine gutless worms symbiont microbial communities from Max Planck institute for Marine Microbiology, Germany - Inanidrilus... | ecosystem: Host-associated > Annelida > Digestive system >...
CAAAAACAGCCATTTAGGGCGGGTTGCACCAACCTTACTTAAATCGTCACTTAGCTAATGGCCACTTAACTTTAAGTAGTCATTAAATTGCCAATTATATCTCCACTTGATTAGCAGTTAAGTGGCGATGGTGCAACGCGTTTATTTACTAATCTCCACTTAAGTCAGAGTTAATTGGAGATTTAAGGCCTGCTTAAGTTAAGTATGGATGGTGCAACCGGACCTAAGTATAATTGACTACGAACAACAAATCGAAATTTCGTAGCGCAAGTCTGTCTTTATTTGCCGCCAAGGCTGATCTTTTCCTTCACAACCGCTGGTTCAAGTCTTTTTCTCACATGCACTTGCTCAGTCACACGTTCGGTTGGTGGCGTTGGCTCAGTGGTAGAAATCGGTCTTTGGCCGACTGACTTTCCCTGTCCTGCGCCCGACCTGCAGCTAACGGGTGACCATGCACTCACGTGGGTAAGCCGTCCGCAGCATGCAGGTCAGCCAACTAGGTCAACTCAGCCTTTCATCGTTTCGAGGTCGATAAATGAGTAGTAAGCTGATAGGCTAGCTATTTTCAGGTGGGCTCAGAGTCTAGGTCGGTAGCCTGGGCCTGAGCCGGCGGCCGCCCAGCGCTGGTCAAGCACCATTGGCTGCGTGGCAGCCTAGGCCTAGATAGCTGATTAGCTGTCCTGCGTGACAGATGTGCATATATGACATGTGTTGTGGTCGAGCGGTTTGTCTTGACTTATTAAACGAATATTATTATTATTATTACAGAGATCACACACAAGCTGGTAGTTCAATTTGCTGATGTCCGAGTCCAGCGGTTAGCCGAGCGATACTGACCTTGGTCAGCATCCGCATCCTATCGCGAAGCCACGTCTGCCGCCAGGTGGCCAATCGACGTGCACGTAGCACGGGGCAATATCGGCTAGTTGTGTTATGTGAACGAGACTTGACTTGAACCTGCTGTCGCGAAGGAAAAGATCAGCCTTAGCGGCAAATAAAGACAGACTTGCGCTGCGGACTCTTGATTCGTTGTTCGTCGGCACCGCACACGCGGCCATAGAGACTGGCACGTACCAAGTTTGCAACCGAGTCCGAGAGACCGAGACTGCCCGAGAGTGTGAACAGCCCGGTTGCATAAGAAAGACATGGAAACAAACAACAACTTGGTTGTGAAAAATTAAAATGTGCAAAATATGACCGAACAATTTCGGAACAATAGATACGTCATAATTACTGTTGTGACGTTTGGTGACAAGATTTGCAACGTGAATCCATACAACTCGTTTGGTGCAATGCGATTCACAGGCGCACCGTTGGTCACGTGATAGAAAAGACGTCATGTTAAGTGATGTAAATATAATGTTTCTGTAACGTAATATTGTTATTTGTAATGTATTAATTTTGAATGATAGGGTAGAAATTATAATCGAAGAAGTTACCCCATACCAGATCAGCAATACTGCCGTAGTTAATGTATCGGTTGGGGTTATTAGGGTTCAGTAGGGTTAGTGTTAGTGTTAGTGTTAGGATCAGTTTTTAGGGTTAGGGTTAGTCAGGGTGTCTCTACAACTCCTGTAAATACTGGATATCTCCAGGAACTTTGTTGATGCTACTGAAAAATTTATAACTAGCAGTGTAATTTCTGTACACTCAGGCGCCCAGTAATACCTGACTTCGGAAATGTTTCTAGGTCAGTTTGGCGGAAGTAGGTCACGGGTCAGTCAATATAAACAAACTATACGTGACGTAACGTAACGTATAAAATGGTCGATAGCTCTCTCAATATGGATGTTTAAGTTGGCATATTTTCAACTGTTTTGGTCTTTTGAATATCTTTGACACTTTTTGAGTCATTTAGGTCGGGTTGCACCATCCATACTTAACTTAAGTAGTCCTTTAATCTCCAATTAACTCTGACTTAAGTGTAGATTAGTATATAAACGCGTTGCACAATTGCCACTTAACAGCTAATTAATGGAGACATAATTGGCGATTTAATGACTACTTAAAGTTAAGTGGCCATTAGCTAAGTGACGATTTAAGTGAGGTTGGTGCAACCCACCCTTAATCCTTGCCTCTTGTGCTTCTGGTTTAATGGTAAAATCATAATGTGAGCTATCAATCTCACAAGCAGGTTTAGTCAGCTGCTAGTTCAGTTCAGTTCAGCTTTATACGGCATGCATTTGTTTGCTAGCATTAAAATGTAACCATTCATGATTTTTTTTCGCAAAATTTAATGAATTTGTCATTTTTTATTTAGTTCAGCACATGCATCTGTACTATTTATATCTCTGGTCCCGATGCCTGTCTCGTATGTGAAATGAAACCATTGCAGTCTTTAAAGACCTCCTCCAGTGAAGGATCCCCGAAATGTCGCGCCGGCCACGACAGTGGTTTGGAAACCAGGTGGACGGTGTTCGGGGGAGCTCACTGGCAGCTGGTGCTGAGTCTCCCCCCTATACCGCATCCTAAGTCTGCTTCTGACCTTGATCCTAGTGTGGTGTGTGTAGTCTGTCCTTGTCCTATGGCTAGGCTAGTGTTTGCCCTGACATTAGCGGCAGCAACCACATCCAGAACTGGGGGACTAGTGGGTGCCCCGACATTAGCAGCGGCCCCCACTGCCATGTCTGGGAGGCTGGTGGAGGCCCCGATATTAGCGTAGGGTCCGGGATTTTGACCTGATCTTTGGTGCGGACGTCGAGAACTTCCTGTAGTAGGTCGGTCAACAGGGCCCTCTGGGCAGCCCCACTTCGGCCGGAAGTAGCCAGGTCTCCTTAGCTTGGGTTCCCAGGGGTGGGACTCCAGCTCCGGGTTGCACAGCCGACACAAGTCATTGGCCTACCTGCACCGACCCCTCTACAGGCCCTTCAGAGGTAGAAAACGTAAGACCCTGGAGACCTACTACAGACACTGTTAGGAGAGCTTACGTACACTACCCTAGATCCTGTAGCTGACGGGAGGGGCTATAGCTGCCCCTCCCCAAAACTGCACCCCCACTCTCAGCCTTTCAGAATTCTGCCACTCGGGCTGCACTGCTGACCCCTAGTTCACTTCAGGCCTTGAGTGAATGTGTGTAAACTGTCAAAACTGATAGTCAACCCTTGCTTAGTGGCTAAATTTCTCTTCCCACAATGTGTTTTCAACAATGTATAGGTCCATCTCGTTTAGTTTCGGTCTACACAAAAACAGACATGTTGATCACAATACACTGCATCACTTCTGGGGGAGTGGAAAAAATATTAAATGGAAAACACAAGCAGTCATATCGATGTGCAGACCCATGCTATCAGCAGCAATACATTTTACTGGTAAAGGTGCAACTGTGATAACATTGTGACCTTGACCTTTGACTTTTCACCTGCTTTTTTTTAGCACAGCTACTGGCTTCCATGGACTACATCTGTACCAACTTTGGTTGTGATAGCTCAAGCTGTTTATTTTTCAGAGTATGGACACACAGACACACAAAAGCACAAACACAACTGTTTACCATATCCTACGCCTTGGCTACCATTGGTGTACAGGGATGAATAGTTGACATATTAGCTTTCATGTATAGCGACAGGCATACACACATTGTCAGCGCATTTGATAACTGCATGACCTTCACCTTTGACCCTTACGTCAGGGTCAGTGCATGCCGTTCCTGCTAAAAATTCCATAGAATTTTACCAAAAAATCTATAGAAATAAATGGTAAAGTTCTATCAAACTTTCAGACCATTTTTTATAAAATTCGTCTTAAAAATCCTATAGAAATCAACAGAAAAAGTTCTGTAGAATGGGCGGCTAGCCAACATTTTACCCGGCGGTGGTTGGAAAAAAAATCGGCTGTAGACGGCTAATTGGCTGTAGCCGGCTATGCTTATTTTTTGTCGTTGTCGGCGGTGGCTAGCCGGTCAAAAAGTTGGCATTGGCGGTGGCGGCTGAAGCCGGCGGCATAATTGGGGGTCTGTTACTGAGTTAGTTAGTGGACAGTGGTGTCAGTGTGCTTGCTGCAATCTGTGAGTGGAGCCTCCCACTGTCCAAACGTAACCAGTTACTAACTTAATCACTGATTGGTGGTTTTCACTCCTAAGTCAGTTTCTAAGGTGGCCTGCATACAAGTGGACAGATAGACAGACCCTTACGACAGCTGTACCGACGCCGTACAGGCAGTCAGACGGCGCCAGTATGGATGACGGTGCTGGTAGGCCTACAGGGCATTAGTATGCCGGTGTATAACTGTCGTCAGTGTCGCCTAATACAAAACGGCTAAACTTTATGCACCATGTTCGTATTAATTTACGTGCTGACAATCATGTTCAAGTAGATTTTTAGAAATAGATTATACATAAAACGCCATATGCCTGTGTTACATGCATTAACTATTACAAAACACAGACTTTTTCAGCACATTTTTTATTTACGATGAAGTCAAAACAAAGTTTGTTTATATTGAATGACCCATGACCTACTTTTGGTGAACTGGCCTATAAACATTCCGATAAGGCTTATTGTCAGCTAAAACTGAAAATGTAGGAAGTGCTTTGGTAAACAGGATCATTGTGATTTTAGGGGTTAGCAACCCTGCCCTAGCCTACTTAAGTAAGCAGTGATTCCTGCTTGTATTTTGTTTTATTTTTTTATGATGCTCGGCTGTGTGAACATCGACGACCGTTAATTGAAACAAGAAACATTTGAAAAATGTTGGGCCCATTTGCCACTGCGAGCCGCTGCACGCCGCCTGTTTTACATTGCCATTCACCAAGTGTCGCTACTGTCGCATGCCGCCACTGTCGCACACCACCTGCGCATCGGTGCCCACAACAACATCAATGACATTGACGACGCGTGACAGAGGGGACCGCTATGGCCCCATAGAATGGGCCCAATTACGTCATGACGTCATTTACATCAGTGCATATAAATAGCGGCCGCTAAACATACTATTACCGTAGCAGAATTACATTAATGCAGATGAAGATGCCGGACCGCATGCATAGAAATGCATTTATTGTCATCACCAGGATTAGTGTAGTTCAACATTTTAAGCACTAAAAAGAGCAAAAATAATTCAAATGATGGAGGTAAGGTCTGGGGAGGGGGCAGAGCCAAACAACACTTTGAGGTCATTGACTATACAAAAGAAAGTTCAACAAACTACTTTCTCAGTGTCAGGACACTACAGTAATTAACAGCTACAGCGCCGGTGAGTATGACGTCAATCAAACTTTGAAAACTTCGCAAAAATAGCAATAAAATTTCAATTTAACGACCATAGAAAAATCACGGATGATACATAATTGAGGTAAGTGAACATTTATTAGTTGAACGACAAAAATGACGTTAGTGGCTCAGCAACTTTAATATAGTTGCCGTACACCTCCCAATGCATTTCAATAGCGTCCAGTGATGTTCACCCGCACCGTGATGCCAATGTTACATGTGTCCTGGAAATTTGTTAGGCTGGATTTGTAGACACCTTGTTAGTGTATGGTCGGGTATAAGCTGTATAAGCTCAAAGCCTGGACCATAGGATCAGTCAGTATTGATGCAGTCCGAATAATTGGCTAGGGGGTAGATTCTTCGGTATTGAATGACAGTAGTATTTTGATTGCTATATTTAGCAGTGTGCAATTTTATTCTATGTGTTGTCTTGTGTGTTATAGGTAACTGATGTATAATTGTGCGATTCCAGTGTACATTTTTGACTCATGGCCTGGTCGATGTAGATGGAAACTGATACTCTCGTGCGCACGACGACCACAGACGGCAGTGATCTCCGCTACATGACAACTGGTAGAGCAGCTGATGGTGCAGTTGTTGAAAGAGAACAGATGGCAGCTACTAGTGATGAAAACCCATTTCAGAATCCACCAATTAATGACAGATCCGCTGGTATGCCCGTTTGGTGCTTTATTGCGTATACGCTACCGGTATAATAGTTAATTAGGGATTGATTGAGTTAAGGCTTTGTGTCTCACTGGACATTAAAAGGTCATTTTAGAAATGCTTTGCTTAGCTAATCTGGTGTAGTGAGATTATAATGAGGAAATCACCCAAACTAACATTATAAAAGTGACCAGTCATCAAGAACACAAGGATACAATAGCACAAATAAACACAAAACAGACTACAACCAGGCCGACCGATTATGACCTTGCTGCTTGAAATGGAGAAGACTTTATTCTAGCTCCCAGGGCCGACATGGTATATACACTTCGAGAACGATATGAGATTCGGTCTAGTAACCCCAGAGTTTAGTTATTCTTCTGTGTGTTTCTGTTAAAGGTGTTTATATATGCCAGCAATGCAACATTATTTCACTGTTTATGGTTCGTCACTATAGCATTCAGTAGATAACTTTGTTTATAAACACACTATTGTTTTTATTTATGGTCTGCGCTGTCTCATTTGTTATATCTGTAGTTTCTTTTGCTTTGAGCATGGTGACATATTACCAGGTTCAACAAACTTGATGGATGGCCTGGAAGACCTGCCTCCTGGTATTGGTCAGTATGACGACTTTCATACTATTGATTGGTTGCGCGACATCTCACGGGATCGCATGCGACATCGACACATAGTGAAACGCCGACAGGAAGGTTGCTTTGAGAAGTTGAAGGGTGCTCATGATGCATGGTCTGGATGGGTCTGTGTGCTTCTAGTCGGATGTGCAGCAGGTCGGTCTGGGTCTGTGTACGAGTGTGTTTATAGTGTTGGTGTTTGTTGTTGTTATTATCTGAATATTAATTTGCAGCAGTCACATGGTTACAAAAATGTCATTACACCATGTTTCCAGAAAAATAACTGATTTGATTGTTGTGTCGTAACTTCTGCAATTGTGGACCTATGTTCAAAATTTTATCAGTAACAGGTTTCCAAGGTAGTATGTGCCTGCTTTCATGTCACTTTAATGTACCGGTATCAACATTGTTAAAATGTTGCTACACCACCTTGGGAAATTCAGAATAATGAATGAACTAAAATAAAATTTTACTTGTACCATAAAAATTAAACTTTTACATGAATAGGTAACCTAAAGCAGAGTTCAAAATGTGCATGCCACACAATGTCAGGAATGATTTATTTAATTTATGTGAAATACATGCATAATGTACAGAACACATGAGCATAACAACATTTAGAATAGATCAGTGCTAATGTTGGGTTGCACCATCCATGCTTAATTTAAGTAGTTCTTAAATCTCCAAGCATTTCAGTGGAGATTTAAGGACTATTTAAGTTAAGCATGGATGGTGCAAGCCGACCTAAGAATTGGTCTGGCAACAAACTGACAGGTGAACAACTGCACAAACAATGACATCACTGTTTTTATAGAATATATACACTATAAACTACACACGTATTTGTAAACTATAAGATTTAATGAATAAAGCACATTTGCTAAAATTTTGATTAAGATTTGAAGAAGAAAAGAAAAAAAAGATGAATTGCTTGTCTTGAAACATGAGTATTTTAAATTGTCATTTTTCACAAGATGCTGTAACAGCATAATTAAGGTAAGGTGGAAATATTTTATTACTTGTACATACAGTTCCTTGGGAATCTCAATTGCTGAAGTTGTGAAATGGGTCGTTTTTTTTCTGAAACGTTGTGTAGGTAAAAAGTACCGGTACTGCTCCAACAGTCGTTGTCATGGCTTACTGTTAGCAGATGCTGAATCGTTGGTACAATATGTAGATAAACAACAAGGAATTGTTGATCTATAGATATTTATTGTTTTGATGTGTACAGTTTATGGAAGACATGTAAAGAAAACACATTTACAGATGTTGATTAGCTTCAGTTATGAGTAGAGGCATTATTTACACCATTATTTACACCAGCTATCCATAACATAGAGTTGCTGATCTACTGCAGCCACTAACATATGGTGAGAATTGTTTTGTTGAGCTGGAGAGTGTTGTGGCTGTGTTATTGTGTCAGGTGTGTGTGCTGCTGTCGTTGATATTGGTGCGACGTGGATGTCCGACTTGAAGGAAGGTGTATGTCTCGAAGCTTTCTGGTTAAACCGTGAGCATTGCTGCTGGGCGGCGAATGATACGACATTTGACTCAGAACGATGTACACAGGTTAACAGCTATGCTTTCATTATGCTAATTTTCAGTCCCTTTGTGATCATCTCGTGGCACTATGATGAGGTGTAGTACTTGTGGCAGCCAAAGTGACCCAGCATGATCCATGTGTTGACAATATTAATTGCGCAGCAGGAGGACTGAGTTTAGAGTTGAGCAAAAAGTTCCTGAAAAAGATCATGAATAATCCTGACAATTCACTTACCTTACCTGTCGGGAGGTTGCTATTATAGGACGGCCCATGTCAGCCTACCCCATATCGGTTCCGAGGACACGTACAACCAGATACCAATCATTTATTCATAATGTTCTAACCTATTACCAACCCCGGCTAAAATAAATCACTGTCCCCTCATTCATATGCTATCGGTTTTTAACTGCCTATTGTGGTTTTTACTGTTTCTAACATGTTCTTTGTCATAGAATTAATTTAATTGTATAATAGGTTTGTTTTACAGTCTGCATAGTTGTATTTGTTCCTTATGTGTATTGGTTGATTTAATCTATGTTTTATGTTTACATTTAGGCCTGTATCTTTGAAATGTAGCATTTGTATGCTACAGTATTATTGAACTTACTTACTTATAATGGCTGTGACCTGTAAAAGCTGCTGCAGTTATCCCCAAAGGTTTTGTGGGAAGGACGAGCCCGTAGCAAGTATGGAATTATGGTTAAACACAAGCTGGAAGTAGAGTGTTATGTTGTGTGTAGTGGAACACATGGCCAGAACTATTTGGCATGACATACCGAGGTGGCGCCGGTGCTTACATTCTCAGCTACTTCATGTACGTCGTCTGGGCCATCGTATTGGCTGCACTTGCCTCCATGATGGTCCGAGTCTTTGCTCCTTATGCTTGTGGCTCCGGCATTCCAGAGGTTAGCCATTTTACCAAATGTTGATCAGTTAGCTAGTTTCTTTGAATGTTGGACTTTGTTAATCATTTGATGAATATGGCGAGTTAAGACAGCACGTCTTTTCTCATGTGAATGTGCTAGTTGGCATGCAGGCAGTAAAATATTACTCCAGCACAATGCACTGTCAGTTCTGAACTATGTGTGCATGCTAACAGCGGTTGACGTATCTAATAGCTGTTGTTGGTGTCTTTTGTTTGCTGTTTGTTTGCTATCAGTGATGCAGTTTACTGTTGTTCGCTTAGATAAAGACAATACTGAGTGGCTTTATCATCCGAGGCTATCTTGGCAAGTGGACGCTGATAGTCAAGTCCATTGGTATGATGCTGTCGGTGTCGGCTGGTTTGAGCCTCGGCAAGGAAGGTCCGTTCGTACACATTGCCAGCTGCTGTGGCAACATTCTATCTCACCTGTTTCCCAAGTACGACAAGAATGAGGCAAAGAAGAGAGAGGTCAGTTTCACTGTTTTATATGATTCTCTTATTAAACCTTTGATTACTGGGTATTAACACCGGAGACATTGGGTGACTTCACTTTTTAGATTAGTCTTTCGCTGAGACCAAACTTAATCCAAAAAGTGAAGTCACTGATTATCTCAGGAGAGACAGTTGGCAGGTGAACAAAAGAATGAGATCTGGTGAATGATGTGCTCTGGTGCTTTAGCAAGTCCCGTCCAGTGATTTTTAGCGCGAGATGTAATATATACATCTCGCGCTTATGCTACGATGTCAATGTCCATCTGTCTGTGACGGAAGTGCATTGGCGCATTATAGCTAATTTAGGTTTCAAATTCCGATCCCACTTTACCGCGGATTGCTGCTGCTCGCCGTGCTGCTTGCGGTTGGATTATCTCGCGCCATGCTAGCCAGTGCTAGGTCTCTTGTTCTTCATTGTTCGTTGGGTGACAGACGACCTCAGTACTAGTTAAGAATGGCTAGCAAGAGTGTCCCTGAAATGACGTACTTTTGTGTTGAGTGGGATGTAATCTTGCTTCACTTACGCCGCAGTTTAGTTTTGGGATCCAGGCCACCGTGGAGAAACTTGGCAGAGGAATACCGGGTGGTGAGAAACTGACAGCAGTTGTGACAACAGTTCCGTAACATGCAGTTGTGTTGTGGTCATTTACATGCAGATAGCCAGTCTAGTTGCAAGTGAATGTTTGTGTCTGGTAGATCCTGTCAGCTGCAGCTGCGGCTGGTGTGAGTGTGGCCTTTGGAGCTCCTATTGGAGGCGTTCTCTTCAGTCTAGAGGAGGTACCTCCGTTGCCATTTTGAAGTTACTGCTAGTTGATTGCTTGAATAGTTATAGTTTTTGTCAATTATGGCAGTCATTATGATGACCTGTAATCTAATATTGTGATATAACCTGTTATGTTGGAAGCGTAATTAAACCCCAACGAATCAGCTTCGTGACCAAATTTGTGGTCTATGCACAATCACAGTCCAACAAATGTGAATTGGTAGACGAGCGATTAAGACACAATGGTTGATGTCAAGTGCAGTGCCATTATCTGAATCGTGGAGTCTGATTGTACGTCTGATGACAGATCAGCTGCATCTTGTCAGCATTCAGTGTGTTTACAGTTATCCGCCAATTGAGATGCGAGTGACTGACAATCCACATGCTGAAGATATCCAGCATGAGTGCTGGTGGCTGGATGTATAGTGCACATACAACTAATCATCAGGAGGTGATAATGTCAAACACTTTAACCATGAATGAAATGAACAGAATGGGTCCAGTGACAGAGCCATGTGGAATGCCAAACAATAAGGAACACTTTAAACTTGTTAAGTACGCAGAGAGATCATGAGAAAAAATAACATCTGACAGCAACTGAAACATGAATGTTTCCATGTAGTGACCACATTTATGTGACTGTAGCTTGGCTTAGCTTGTTAGCTGACATATATTTCACTTGCTCACTGCTTGGTACTGCGAGAATAGTTTAACATTACTCCTGTGTTGATTCGTTAATTGTCGTGCTTGGCGTTATCAAATGTGACTTGTTTACTCGTTTATATGTCGTAATCATACAGCTGTGTTGTGAGATGATTAGATCTACACTGGTCTATACATGCTTGTGTCAACAGGTGAGCTATTACTTTCCACTGAAAACACTCTGGCGGTCATTTTTCTGTGCTCTTGCTGCTGCGTTTGTTCTGCGTTCTTTCAATCCATTCGGCAACGACCACCTGGTTATGTTTTACATCGAGTACCACAACCCGTGGTACCTCGTCGAGCTCGCACCATTCATACTGCTCGGTGTATTTGGGGTCAGTTTTTACACCGTTTGTTTAACATTCGTGGAATTAGTTTAAATGTTGTCAGTCTCAATGTTCGAGTTTTATGTTGTCACATGCTAGCTGAATATAAATGTGTATCAGTTTCTTCCCATCACTTCAGCATGGTCTTGAGACCATTATGTTTTTGCATTTTCTAATTTATAGTCCAATCGTCTTCAGTGGATGTCAACCAGCTCAGAAATTGTCCACCTGATGTAGCTTTTTTCAGCCCTCACATGCATGTGCCTTCATTACCAAGCAGTATAATTCGGTACCGGCCAATGGGCAGCAATGCTTTTCGGCTGGGAAGGTAAATGCAGGCCTGGCTGAAAGTAATGACAGCCTACCGATGGGTGGATTACTTAAAAGTCACCTGCGGCTGACTGTCTGTACACCGAGATCAGCTCCGGGTCCAGTACTTTGTAATGAGTATGGGAGAACTTTACCTTTTACAATACATGAACTGGAATATGTGTGTGATGGAGACTCAGGTCAATGTTTATTGATGAACTTGACATTTCTTCGGCTTGTTGTGCGTGTGCAGGGTGTTTGGGGCACCATGTTCATCCGTGCCAATATCCGCTGGTGTCAGTATCGTAAGACGAGTGTTCTCGGCAAATACCCAATCACTGAGGTATCTACTGCCATCTGACACTTTCATGTCTTGGTTTCTATTCTGAACATCTTACGTATTCTGTTGTTTGATTGTCATTTTGTGAATATTATACTGAGTGTATCTGTTGTATGTGTTCAGGTTCTTGCTGTGACTCTGATTACAGCCATCTTTGCGTATCCCAATCCGTACACTCGGTAATCAATTTGCTTTCTTTTCTCTTACGGCATTACATTTCAGCTTTGAACGAGTGTAGAAAAAATATTGCCTGATAGTTGAAATTGTTTAGAAGTGTGCGAGAAGAAGCATCTGTTAGCTTGCTTTTGTCAGTGCACTGACAGGAAAAGCCATTGAAAGAACAGCAGTGATTGTGATTGTGTAAGTACAGCATCTCAGTCGAGTATTGAGTATGTCGTTGTGTGATTTGTGTTGTTACTGAAGTTGACTTGTTGTGATGTGGTCTAGGATGAACACGAGTGAACTCATCAGACAACTTGTTCGCATGTGTCGTCCTGAAGATGATGCAGCATTCTGGTACATTTCTGCATGTCATTATATTTGATTATGGTACCTTGTTAACGATGAGATAATGAGCAGGGTTTAATGTGTAGATGATATGTTGTCATTAATTCAGTTAATGTTCCGTCTGTTATTGCCACGTATGTCCTAGGCAGATACACAGTTACCGAAATACCTGGTGTTAGCAACAGTTGCATTGCACATCTCATAATCTGTTGTGGACTTATATAAAAGTTGCACTGGTTTGGTTTTCACTGTGTGCATATTGGACTATGTGCAGTGATTGTGTTTATTTTAGCTTCTTATCATCGCTCGTTGCCTGGTAATTATACTTGGTGGGCAGTGCAATATGGTCGATTTTACGTGAGGAAGCATCGTGCGGTCCATCGTCGTTAGCAGATATACTTGTTTGTCTTTATTTCATACTTTGGACTGTTGTAGGCCATGATCACTCAAAACTGTACGTTGTACTGATTCCAAGAAAACATTATTGCATTAGTGTGATTACAGTAATGGCAGGGGTAACTTGTTAGAAACACTGAGTTTATGAAGTAAAGTTGAAAGTTTTCTACTTTTGCTCTGCACTAGTATGCTACATTTCTGACACCAGTGTGCAGTTACAAAATACTGATCTGATATTGCAAATTCAAATGGAGTTACTTGTGTAGGCCTGTCTGTGACATTGATGCAGGTGTTAGTAATGGTGCTGTGTGCCTTTGCAGACATATACCTATACAGCAGTATAACACTGCTAATACTGACCTCTTACAATCGTCTTATCTCCAGTTCTGTAGTACATAATGAAGTATGGGACAACAGTATTACATGTATTGCTTGGTAATAAGTCATGTCCTGTAATTTACTGGTATTACTCATGTCACAATTACTACACTCATTCATCCAGGTTTTTTTATTGACGACAACAGTTTCATTTCGACCGATTTTTTGAGATGTTGTGTTTGTGATTTGAGAAGTAAATCTGCTGATTGTGTGTTGACTGCAGCGACTACAGGCTGAACATGACTGACGTGACATCGGACGTCGTCAGTGGACCGATCGGTGACAAGGCCGTCTCGGCTTTGTGGCAGCTTTCACTTGCTCTTGTATTTAAAATGATCGTCACTGTGTTCACGTTTGGCCTCAAGGTTTGGCTTCAACGCTTGTTGTTGTTGTTGTGACGTCAGTACTACTGATATCCCTTCGTGATAATGTTCGTAGACTGTGTACATTTTTACATTTTTATGATTATTTTAGGTTTTGACTGGCTATATATGCCTAGTTTATAGATGAAATATTTTGTAGGTGCCTGCTGGTTTGTTCATTCCAAGTATGGCTGTTGGAGCAATTGCTGGTCGCCTGGTTGGCATCGGTGTTGAACAGCTGGCATTGTCAGTAATTTTATCTTATACATCTTTTCTTTCTGATGTCTTCTCATGTACAGTCATGTTGCTGGTCTGTAATGTAAGCTCTGTATATCGAGTAATTTTCATTGAACATAACTCGTGTTTGTTGTGTTTCTTTGTCTGTGTACATCATTATAGTTTGCTTTTTTCATGACAGAACTAGTGGCATCGTCGGCTGGTAGAGAGCGTTCTGATGTAAGTAAGTAAGTAAGTAAGGAAGCGTATAGCAGTTTGTGCTACAAGCACCGCACCGCTACGGGAACTCACGTGCCATATGGGATCACACAGTATTACCTGCCAC
>Ga0209782_1000958_pt1 | contig 14109 bp, 8 predicted proteins | sample WorMetmaBAHAMAS1_FD_187390 | JGI IMG/M metagenome (GOLD analysis project Ga0209782, IMG submission 187390) | Marine gutless worms symbiont microbial communities from Max Planck institute for Marine Microbiology, Germany - Inanidrilus... | ecosystem: Host-associated > Annelida > Digestive system >...
TATCCACCAACTGGCTCAAGACCTAAGTAACGGAGATGAGCACCCCATCAGCTCTGCTTATGGAGTATGGTATTCTTACCTTTTTACCTTTATGCAACCATTAATATGCTGCTCTGATGACTGGAAGTGCTCAAAATTGCCGTTGACAGCTACTGATTTTGACACTCTGTGATGCGTCGGTTATCCAGAGTTGGCTTTTTGTTGCTAGCAAGATGACCTTCTTGTTGCCCGGCCAACATTGTTGGAGGACTGAAATGAACTTGAGCAGAGATGCCGACCATTGACAATCAACCACAGACTTGAGGGGAAGGGCTGCCACACTTCTATACCGGCCCTCCAATACCATGTCCAAAGTTAATATGCATTGCCACAATATTATCTATTTCCTTGGCCTGTTTGCATGTTTGTATCTGTCGTATCATCGTCCAAGAGTTGATCCTGATTGGCAGTAATGATTCAGTAACATGAAGCATTTGAAAAATGTTGGGCCCATTCGTCACTGCGAGCCGCCGCACGCCGCATTTGCCATTCACCAGGTGTCGCTACTGTCGCACGCCGCCACTTTCGCACGCCGCCTGAGCATCGATGTCCACAACAACAGCGACGACGACGACAACAACGACAACGCGTGACAGGGGACCGCTATGGCCCCATAGAATGGGCCCAATGATTTAGCATATATCATGCTACTGTAATATATTTTGCTTCCTACTTTATTTACGTTTTTTTCTGAGGTTATATGTCTGTATTTTGTTACCAAAGAAATGCTGAAAGAATGCCGTACGATTAGTTTTTCACGATAGCTTTTTTGTATTTTTACATTATTTCTGAATAAATATGAAGATAACTTTTATATTTTTGATTTGTAGCATCGACTTGAAGCCAAACACAATTCTACGTCCATATCAGGAGAAAAGTCTACGAAAGATGTTTGGTAACGGCCGAGCCAGATCTGGAGTTATCGTCCTGCCTTGTGGTTTGTATTTCATAGTTCCTGTTGTTCTTATTGGATGTTAGTTTTTCACAAGGTAGGGACACACATAAGGTTCGATGGACACTTTAATGGCAAAAAGGTCTAGCATTCCACATTTCAATGAAGTAAAAGATGACTGGATGGCAGTGGCATCAGCTGGACTGTATGCAGTTTAAAGATACCTTACTTTAGACAGATAACCATGCTATCACCTCGTCATTCAGTTTCTGCAGGCAAGGCACACTTCCTGCCACCCAGCCAGCAGTGTCAGAGCACTGAAGGCATGGTGGAGTTATGATGTGTAGATTATACTTTATCCGGCTGTGTTGCTTGTAGCATAAGCATCCTCTTGTTACCTATCGAGTTCCGTGTTCGTTTCGTGTTTTTTTTCGTTGGTAACGACCGTGAATTCTGGAAAAATGGCTGAGTCAGGTCAGATGCCGTTTGGGGTGTTGGGTCGGATGAGCTGAAGGAAAGATGTATTAGATAGGGGTCTAGATCCTCTGCGGGTTTAGGCAAATTTTGGGGAAGCGTGACGTGTAGGGAGAATGCAGCATCAGCCCAGCAAAAATGGGTGAAGCGATTGAACTGGCATTCATAGTGGTGAGTGTGGTAGACCCAATGAGTTGTATATTAGATGAGTGTGCTGCACATGGGCGCCACCTGGCAAATATGGTTGAACTGTCATGAATGACAGCTGCAAGTGGGTCCACCACCACGGGTGGTGTTGTTCTCAAATTACTTTGGAGCAGTCTTTTTACTTTTAGGCTGCAGCACTCTTTATAAAGCGAAAGCGGTTTAAAGTCATCAAAATTTGCGCACACCATCTGTTGGTCTGTTTGTGTGTTTGTGTGTCTGTCCGTCTGTATGTTTGTGTCTCCCATGCATTGTGGCAAAACAGCTGGATGTGGTTTGGGACGGTAGATTGGATTGGTCCAGCGATGAGGCAGGTAGTTGGGTTAGGGGATCGGTCCACGGGAAGGGGTAATTTTGGGACTGAGTGTGAGGTGCCTTATTGTAACCAGTGGGGAGTTTGCAGCATCACGGCCCCTTTACAAATCACTTTGGGCATTCTTGTTTATCCTGCTCAGCATGCTTGTTGAAAGGGCGATACGTTTTACGTCGAGGTTGAGTTTGCAGATAGGATATCTTCATCATTGTTAGTCAGATTATCACCAGGTTTGGTGAATGTGTAGGTAGTAGTCCTGTGTTTATCGCTATTTTTTTTATTTATGGTGCATGCTGGTAAACTGGGGCAGGTTACTAATTTTACTAGTGTGTGCAGTAGTGCTTAGGTGCCAAGCACTGCATCGATCAGTGCATGGTTTTGTTTCACTATCGTTCATTAGGCGGCGACACTGCTATGCCAGGTGGGCTACACACCAGGCTTTGCCGTGCATTTTTAGTTATTTCATAATGTGAGAAGGTGTTGTTGGTAGGAGCCGGGAAGACACTGGTTGGTGTGACGTCAGCGTGCACGGTGAAGAAGCGATGTCTGGTGCTGTGCACGTCGGCCGTTGCCGTTGAACAGTGGCGATCACAGGTGACAGTCACAGACACAGAGCGAGAGAGAGAGAGAGATATTTTCAGCATGTTTTATATAAGTCAGATACCCTACCAGTGCCCCAAGTCAGTCGACATTTATTTTAACAGTTTATTTTTAGGTGATTCTGCATTAATTGGTTTTCCGTTATTTTTTTATCCTATACTTTTTTCAGAAGAGACCTCTAGAGACAAGTCTATTGCTTTTACGGCCTGGATGTCCCTGCTATCACTCAACCATTAGTGTCAATAATGAAGGAAGATTGCTTATTTATTTAACTCTTACATGTCTGTTACTGCTGTTGTTTAGCACCTTTGTATCTCAGGTCCCATAGTTCTGAAGAAACGTTTTTCCATATTAATATCTACATTAAATTAGTAACTAATTATCAATGTTAATTAATATTTCATTTATTATGTGTGCTGCATGCAGTTCAAAATGTGGTCAACAGCCGATGATAGCATGGTTTGCCGTTTCACTGCTGACGCAAAGGACAAGCCCCATCCAGGTCACGTCAAACATACGTCATAACTTATTTCATTTAAATCAGTTTGCTAGAATACCCTCGCTTGAGGTCAGACCTACCACTTACTAGGTCAACTCAGTCTTGCATCTTTCCAGTGTCACTAAATCAACTGCAGCCTTAATTGGCTGGTGAAAGGCAGGAATGTCACGTCTGCCGCCGGTAACACTGTGGCACGTGAATTACTGAGGCTCGTTGTGAACTCCTTTTAATTTAATTTACTTTACTTCAGCAATATTGATCGACTACACATTTTTCTAATTTAGCCAACTTTTTTCCGGAGTTTGCTGCAGGTTGTTTCAAGTCCTAGAAGAGCAGCTTTCAGCATATGTAGATTTTTTGTGGTCAGCGTGACTTTCCTATCTTTTATCCAAACCACTAGAGGATATGCAAAGCATAGAATCTAATGACAGAAAATCAACCACTGGCGTACTTCATACTTTTTTGATGCACCAAGACCATACTGCAGGACAGATGCCGCAGACATGATACTGGCTGTGCAATCAGTACTCGTAAGATGAGCGTCACGAGGCTACAGAATTGTCATTGTCACTGTAGTGTTGTGTTGTGGCTGGCAGATTTGTCAGATTAATTCACAGCTGTTTTGCGCTGTTGTGCAGGCTGCTGTATCTGCATCAGTACGTATTCTATGATCTCTCACACTACCAAGCGATCGTGGGAGGCGGAACGAGTCATGGAGTGGCTGAACAGCCAGGAGTGGGGCCTCATGATACTTGACGGTAAGCTCTCGGGAAGGGTGCAAAGTATTGTGATGAGTATCTATGTCTGTCAGTCTGTCTGTCTGTCTACTCGCATGTCTTGAAGGCTGCTGGATGAATTTCATCACGTTTACTGTGCATGTTGACTGTGTCCGTGGCTCTGTCCTACTTAGATCATGTCATGTTTTCACACAGCGGGCCTTATGGCACGTCATGTATTGTTAGGTGGCGAGAGCATCACAGCCTAAACTGCTGCATCAATTACAGCCAGATTTTGCTCAGCGATAAAGAGTGGCATGTACGTATCGTGGGTTGTGCTGCGGAGATGAAGTCTGCTATCTATGATTGCCTAGTTGTTTTAGTTGATGTTCTTTTTTCATATCTATTTTTGATCCACTGCGAGACTTTCAAGGCAAGAAACAATAAAGACATCACTATTTTTATGCCGGCTGTCTGCTGCCAATTAGCTGGTTAAATAAAATGTGTATGTGACAACCGCCGCTGTTGTGCTGTGAACTGCAGAGGTTCAGTACGTTCCCGCCAAGATGTTCCGGCGTGTCCTCTCATCCGTCCAAGCTCACACAAAGCTCGGTCTGACGGCCACGCTAGTCCGAGAAGATGACAAGATCTGTGACCTCAACTTCCTCATTGGACCCAAGCTGTATGAGGCCAACTGGCTGGAGCTTCAGACCAAGGGTTTCATTGCCAAGGTCCAGTGCGCTGAGGTAAGTTCTGTACAGTGCTCGTGACTCATGACAGTTAGAGGGTGCCGCGGGTTCAATTCAATTCCAAGTCATGCCGCTTTCAGCTAATGATCGTTGACTAGATGATTGTTCACACACATGTGCATCTTGTCGTCAACCAGCATTAATTGGTAACGGTCAAAGGGTTGTAATGCTGTGCACCTGGGAAGGTAACCGTAGGTCTGGCATTGCACTTGCCATTTATGACAGACATTGTGGTTTATCAACTAATGGGCTCAGTGGTCTAGTTAGGGAGATGAGCATGCGACATATCCTCCGCTACTGTCTCGGTCACTTTATCTTACCTTATACCATCAGAGTGGTTGTCATTGCTTGCATTCAGTAACTAACAGTAACAGCAGACTGAGGTCCGGTTTTTCCACAGCAAATTAATCTCCGGTTAATTTAATCCAGCATTAAATCCGGCAGATAACGATCAATTTACTCAGATGTCGTTTTTCCACCGGCAGTTAAATCAATTAAATCGTCCGTTTTGGATTTAATGCCGGATTAAATTAACGGGAGATTAATTTGCTGTGAAAAAACCGGACCTGAATGCGTTAGCTTGTGGATGGCGTGACTGGTATACCAGGTCTCATAAATTATTCTATGTAAGGATGAAAGGACTGAGAAAGATATTGCGAGTTTTGTGGACAGCAAAGAAAACAAATGAGTGGACCTTGCTGTGGGACTTTGGTCTCCCAGACCCCTGCTCTCCCGTTACACCCTGACACTACATTCTACATAAAGGCCTGATCAGTCACTTGTGTCGGACCCAACAATCTGGCAACCTGACTTCAGCCTTTCTCAGCGCACATTGTGTGCGCTGAATCATTTTTACACCGTGCATGGTCTGTAATGCAAATCTACACAAGTGGGGCTTTGCATCTTCTGACAACGTGTGAATGTGGGATGTTCCAGACAATGTCAAATATAGTGAACAAGAAGCATTTGAAAAATGTTGGGCCCATTCGCCACTGTGAGCCGCCGCACGCCCATTCACCAGGTGTCGCTACTGTCGCCACCGTTGCATGCCGCCTGCGCATCGATGTCCACGACAGTGCCGACGCCAGCAACGACGACGACAATGACAACAACGACAACGCGTGACAGAGTGGACCGCTATGGCCCCATAGAATGGGCCCAATGATTGCCCATTGACAGTGCTTTCTGATGGTGGTCTGCAAAGACTTTATCTTCGTGATGACACAATAAACTGATAGGACCGAATGGCGATGAAAGCACTCGCAAGATAGATAGATTGGATTCAGTTGTTTGCTGCTGCTAGGTGTGGTGTCCAATGTCACCGGAGTTCTACCGTGAGTACTTGGCCATTCAGACCCGGAAAAAGATGGTTTGTCATTTTGCTGTTTATCTGTATTCTGAATACTGTAGGCTTGATTTTTACCGCGCGACACTATGCTAGCGCAGTATATGCCATCGTTGTGTGTCTGTCTGTATGTGTGTATCTGTGCTGTCCGTCACACTTCGGTATTGTATCAAAATGACTAAACGTAGGATCTCATACACGATAGCCCAGAGACTTTAGTTTTCTGTTGCCAAAGATCACGGCAAAATTTGAATGGGAACAATCCGTACAAGGTGCCAAACACAAGTGGGTTAGGTTAAAATCAGCCACTTTCGATGAATGACTTGCTATAATTTGAAAATGGTACAAGATAGACACATAGTTTCTGTTAAAGTCGAATAGGAAGTTGCATATGCTCTATTGAATGGTTATGTTTCCGATGACCTTGGGTAACCCCTAACCCCCAAACCACCCCAATTTCTACATTTTTCATCGCCTTTTATATCTTCGTAGTGTAAACACAGAGACTTCATATTTGATATACGCGTTGATCCCAGCCTACAGACGACAAACTTTTCCTGAAAGGGGCATGGTTACGTCACGTGACTCGTTTTAAATTTTAGAGGCAGCATCCATATCTCAGGAATGGCTGAAGCTAGACCTGTCAAATTTGGTACATAGGGAGATCATTAACAAGCCTGCCAAATGGATGACAAATCACCCCTGAAAGGGGCGTGATTTGGCTCACGTGAGCCATTATTGCATGCGCAGCTGTAGACTTAGAAAAAGTTTGCCACGATACGCCATTGACTGAGATCAACTATGCAGTTGACGACAGACCTCTTTGTCGCACCTTGGCCGGTCAATGCTAGTGCTGCTATACACTACATTGGTTTGATTTGTCGCTGTATTTGTTGCAAACTTGCTTGTATAATAAATCGACAACATATCCACCATGTGGAGTTTGAGCATTATCGTTTAAATATGTGCTAATAACCAATGTTTCTCGGTCTGTTTAGCAATTTGCTATCGACCGACACTCATTGCCTGATAATTATACTCAATGTAAAGTGCAATATTGTCGATTTTGCATAAGGCAGTGTTGCACAGTTCATCGGCATTAGCAGATATACTTTTCCACATTATTGATTATAGTTTTATATTATCTTGCAAATGTTGAGTCCCTTGTAATTACAAAAATGTAGGAAATTATAAAGACATTTCGACAATATTCAACTAGAATACCTAGCGGTATATGGTCGTGCCTCTATGGGTGGACTGTGCACGGACTGTATAAATCGTACACGGGACTAGAAGCGAGAGTCGAGAGTCACTCAGCCAATCACAGGCCGAGTAGATTGGGTCACGTGAGCGCCCACGACGGACTGTGATTGGACGGCGATTGGGCCTCTGACACATTTTTTCTGTCATGGACAGACAGAAACGTGACTACTGGAGTCACGCCTCGCAGCGTGTGAGAGGCGCGACTAAAAATATGTGATAAAAATGTTCTATTAACTTGACTGAAGCAGATAGCAGTAGATATTAAATTTATTAACTGTCTTTATATAAGATTTCTTATATTTGTTAGATCATATCACAAAACTGAGAGTTGATAGATAAAGTCAATAGTCTTTTCAGTGCATTGATTTGTCACATTTTCATACTTTGATGTTGTTTACTCACGCTAGCTGTAACCAGTACATGGGTGGGCCCGTGGGGTGATTAGTTGTTTCTGTGACTATGTCTGGTGTCTGTGTCTGCACATTAAAAGGAAAACGGCTTGAGCTATCAACACCAAACTTGATAGACGTATAATGCATGGAAGGTGCTTGGCGTGGATTGACCCTGAGGTCAACAAAAGGTCAAGTTCATAGAGCTATCAGTGCGCTGCTGGCATAAGTTTGCATGCCAGTATTACTGCCTAGTTTTATTCTGTGTGTCACAGTTGTTATATGTCACCAATCCGAACAAGTTTCGTGCGTGCGAGTTTCTGATCCGCTTCCATGAGCGTCGCGGTGACAAGATCATTGTCTTCTCCGACAACGTCTTTGCACTGAAGAGCTACGCTCTCAAGCTGCAGAAGTGAGAGAGAGCTTTTTTGCGGACTTTTAGTGTGATTTGGGTTTGATTTGTTGCCACATCATATAATGAAAGATGCTATATACACCGTGAACCAAAAAAACAGGTCACTAGACTTTTGTCCGTAATTTTGCCAAATGCTAACCGATCTTCAAAATTCTTGCACTGATAGATTCATTAGTAAATTTGCAATAAAATAATTTTTACTGCAAGATGCTATGCTAAGTGCGGTATATGCTATCGTCATATGTCTGTCTGTCTGTCTGTGTGTCTGTCTGTCACACTCCGGTATTGTGTCAAAATTTCTAAACGTAGGATCATGCAAATAATGCTACACGATAGCCCCAGGACTCTAGTTTTCTGACACCAAAGTTCACAACGACGGACCGCTGTTTGTCTCACCTTCGACGGTCGACGCTAATGCTGCCATACACTAAGGCTTAAGCTCTATCGGTTCGATTTGTCATTGTATTTGTTGCAAAGTTGGTTGTATAACATATAGACAACAGATCGACCAAGTGGAGTGTGAGCATTATCGTTCATATATGTGGAAATATCTGACATTTCTCGGTCTGTGTAGCAATTTGCTATCAACCGACGCTTGTTGCCTGGTAATTAAACTTGGCAGGCAGTGCGAATGGTCGATTTTACGTCAAGCAGCATCGTGCGGTCCATCGGCGTTAACAGATATACTTGTTAAATATCACACTTCACCTTAAAGGCGTAGGTACACTACCTTGTGAAATACTAAGGTCTGAAAATAGTGACAATCCGAAACATGTATTGTGATTAGTGATAAATAACAAGGTAGTGTAGCTGCACGTTTAAGGTGTGGTGGGCTATACAGTTATCATTTAACTGTGTATTTATCGCTAAGTTTGGTAGTGAAAAAAATTAAAATCCGTGAATGCTTGGCAAAGTTACAGGCAAAAACGTTGATTGTCTTGTATGGTCTGTTCACCTTGCAGTGATCATGCTTAAAGATGAAGAACTGGCCAGATAACTTAACTATGATGAACAGAAACTGTTTTTGCTTTTTATTTGGTTACTACACAGATTATTTTTAACTTTAATGTCAACAGATATCAAATTGACAAGTATTTTTCTACAACTTTATTGAGTGGTTGAGTCTTACTCCGCAGTTTGCTGTACTCAGTCCTTGAGCACGGCAATCTTTGAACACAGAGATTTTACAAGCTATGTAATTAAGGTGTAGTGAAATGTTTAATAATGACTTTATTACATATTTACTATTGAGTCTGCCAGTGAAAGAATTTTGAAAATCGGTTAGCATTTGGTGAAACTATGGCAAAAGTCTATTGTCCTGTTTTTTTCTCGTTTACAGTGTAGATACTTTGTGGCTGCTTGCTTGGTAAGATTTCTAATACTGACCGTGTTCATGATGTGTTACAGGCCATATCTGTTTGGTCCGACATCTCACAGCGAGCGAATACACATTCTGCAGAATTTTCAGAACAATCCAAAAGTGAATACAATATTCGTCTCAAAGGTGTGCACTAGCTGTCAGTTCTTCACAGACACTACTTGTAGTAGACTCTATGAAATGTCTTCTTTCTGCCCTAGCCACAAATGCAAAATTTCTCGGTAAGATTGACCAGTTGTTTCAAAACCAGCAAATAGCAGGGATTTAACTGAGAAATGTCAGGGACTTGATCCAATCTAGGAAGTTTTGGGGGGAAAACTGGTTATTATGCCATTTTGCGACTACACTAAAGTTTACAAGACCTTGTACTAACTGCTTTAAGGATTTTGCTAAATTATTTTCAACATTTCTGTAGAATGTACACTGACTTGTATTTGTATCACCAACAACAACACGCCATGTTTCAAAAAAATGATACTGTTTTTAGGTTTTAGATAACTCAGTCAAAAATGAACTGATATTAATAATCTTTGACATGCAGAATTCTGACGAAACTTCACGTCAGGAGATCATAAATTTGAAACACGGTATGTGTGATATGGACCTGTTTTGCTGCCATTAGTGTAATACAGCTTGTTTGCTCTTGTTAACGACTCACAAACAATGCTCGGTGTATGTGCTTGTATCATCAGGTGGCCGACAACTCGTTTGACTTGCCGGAGGCCAACGTTTTGATTCAGGTATCATCGCAGGGCGGATCACGTCGGCAGGAAGCCCAGCGCCTCGGTCGAATTCTTCGTGCAAAGAAAGGTAGTTTGTGTCGTCAGTCACTGACACTATCAAATACTCTCTGTTCCAAGCTTTCTGCTTCATTCAGTTCACAGCGTATTGCCTTTTGAGAAAAATTTGAAAACGTCGGTGGGTGTGCGTATCAAGTGTGAAATTGTACGATCAAAAAGACTGGAAGTTTATATTACCATTGTGCACTGTCGTACGGTTTAGGCCTACGCAATACAATCATGTCACTTGACGTCGTTGTCGTCATCATGGGTCAGCTGGGACTGCAAAGTGTCACTCCAGAATGACCTCGACGGATGCACGTAATGCGCACATCAGAAGGCGGGAGACTATTGTCAGATAAAACCTATTCCAGCCATTTGTTTGTTGGTGACCTGGAGGACGTTTCCAGCTGTGGCAGAGAGTTGTCAATTTTAAGTCGATACATGCCATGTATGAGTGACGCATGCATGAAAACTGTAGTACCATACTTTCAGCTATAGCTCCACTAAGCAAGTGGCTCAGTTATTTTTTGGGCCGCATTGCCAGCACTGCAAGCAGTGCTAGATGTGGGCTAATGGTACACATGTTGCACACAGCATGGTCTGTCTATTTGTCTTTGTGTTGATGAGTCCTGCAAAAACAGCTGATCATAAACTGGTTTGGGTTATGGACTTGCGTGGGTCCAGGGAACCAGATCACCCATGGATAAGAGCACTTTTGATGACTGTCTCTGATCCACTGAAAAGCATTGTAAACACAGGATTTTGGGATTGGGTAAAAAGGTGAGGTGTACAGAAATGGCTGAACCAGTCACGTAACGTTGCTGCATAAAACGTGTATTCCATGAGTTTGGCACCACCTGGCGAATGCAGTTGAACGATCCATGCTTAGCGCCAATGCGGACTGTCTCCACCATCACTGCAGCCACTTGTTTGGTGGTTTCAGCCGCTGTATCGTATCAGAATTATGTGAACTTGACGCAGGAGCGGCGGCCGAGGAATACAACGCGTATTTCTACTCGCTGGTCTCACAGGACACGATGGAGATGCATTACTCCACGAAGCGCCAGCGCTTCCTCGTCAACCAGGGATACAGCTACAAGGTGGTCACCAAGCTGGCAGGCATTGAAGAGGTCGGTGTTTTTACCCACCCCCCTCCATTCCTGAGGCTATTTTAAAGGGCATTTTCTGTGGAATTTACTGTTTTGGGTGCAGGGTCTAATGCGTAGAAACATTGTAGATTTTGGTGCTATATACAGGGTGAGTCAAAAAAAGTAACCCTTCTAACTAAGACTTTTGAATTTATTTCAGCTTGTGATCATCCTCCGCAGATGAAAATTTACCAAGTTGTTCACCATCCATATCCTCATTTGTGTAACTTAATACTTGTGAGAACTGTAACAATTTGTATCAGTAACTCCTGAATTTTAACATTCCATTACAGCTGTCTGCAGTATTCACAAACTTCTTTTGAACAAACTCATTATATTTATGAAATCATATGGTAAAAGTATTCGTCAGTATCTGTTATGTCATTGATCACATTTATATTTAAAATGCCCTCAATAAGCTGACACACTATCCTTCAGCCACCTGGGAAAGTCCTTCACACCTTTAGTAATAGATTTCTACAGCAAGGCAGTTCACATCTGCTGCAATGTGTCCGTCAATTCTGGAATTGTTTTGGGTATAGCATGGAGTTTGTAGCTATTGCAGGCTGCAATGATGAGGGCTAATCTAATGACGTAACCATGACATAATTTCTGTGAAGATGCTAATCTACATTTTTATTATTCTGTGAGTGTTCGAAATCCAACAGCAATGATTAAAATCTCGGACAGTGAAAACGAGGATAGTCGTGAAAAATGGACTCCCAGTTCATTAAACTTTAACATAAACGCCCCAAATTTGGTATATGTGTGCATATAAATATAACATATAAATTGTTATTACTGAGCAAAATTTGGCTCAGAAAGGCTTAGCACAGGCCAAGATATTATTAATAGTTTGTGGGGAGTTAATTTTTTTTGACTTACCCTGTAGATTATTTGTGTGTTTGTTTACCTTGTCACTTCCTTCCTTTTGCTTCTTGTAACTTGCTTCCTTTTTCTCACTTATATTTTCCTTTTTTTTAGTTGGAGGGGACCAAATACACTTGGTCCCCAGGTTCTCCAAAGTTGGAGGGGACGCATCCCATAGGTGCCATAGGGTTGTTGTGCCTATGCCCAGTACATTGTTCAGTGATGAATAAATGCATTTCTTATTTATTGATATCAGGAGGATTTATCATATGCGACCAAATCTGAGCAGCTGGACCTGCTACAGAAAGTGCTCGCAGCTACAGACGCAGATGCGGAAGAGGAGCAAATTACGGGCGTTGATTGGTCAACGAAAAAACAGAAGGTACGCTATTATTCTGACTGCTCCGAATTCTGTATTTAAAAAAATATTTGTTGAATTTGATAGTAACAAGATGGTGTAGGTTATACCGTTAAATAGAAGTCTGGCATGTTCTCCATAATATGAATACAGCGTAATTGTCGGGGAAGCAGCAGTAAAACTTTATTAAAATAATACGGTTTTTTACTGAACTGGTTTTTTTTTCGCTGTAATTTTTGAATAACATTTCCACAAGAAAATAACAACTGTTTGCTCAAGTTACAGCTAATAATTTGTGGATTATTTTTCATGGGACACCATGTAGGTGTAAGTTGAATGCCCATAAGTCCACCGTTGTAGGCACAATTTTGAAAATGAAAATTAGTACCAAAAGAAGCTTTAGTGGTTTAAATGATGTTCATGCAGTCAGTTTTACGTTAAGTGAGTTTGACCGATTGGCATATTTGTCTTTTATGTCACTGGGTTTGGGGTCCCTGAAAGTTGGTCGCTGAAAGTTGGTGGCCAGTTCTCAACTGTAGATGGGGGAGAGGTTATGCCAAATGCGGACATCGTGGACAAGGGGAGGGTAGGTGTAAAAACCTCATATGTTTTGAGGGCATCATTTATCGATGGTCTCCTCATGTAATGGTTAGGGCGTCAGAGTTGTGACTTATGGGTTGGCCATTCCACGGTCAGATAATCACTTGGGCAAGTTGTTCACACACTTGTGCCTCTGTCACAAAGCAGTATAAATTGTTACAATTCAATGAGCCATGATACCCCTGGCTGCGAACTCGGAAGTTAACCATGGGCCTGGCATTGTTCTGGCCATGTGTCACAGAATTAAGTTGTTTATTCACCTAAAGGCTCGAGACCTACAGAAGGGAGATGAGAATCCCGCCTACATTGCTCATGGTGTACGAAACTCTCTACTTTAAATAACTTAAACAAGAGGGCCTAGCATAGCATGAGATGTGGGAAGCTCTAGCACAAACCATTCTTCAGATATAATGCATTTTCTACCGAGATTACTAAAGAAAACTCTTCAGCACGAACGATTATAGAAATGTCAACATCGTTGATAAACAAAAGTGTCACGTGTTTCCAGTCCAGACTCTCAGTAAGTAAAATAAGTGATATCGCTACAATTACCAATTTTTCTATACACTAGAAATCCCGGCATCATCCCATCCAACGATCCGGGTGAGGCGTTGTCAGTAAGTAGCAAAGACATCCATCTATCCAAGCATGCAAAGATATCCAGGATCCATTGCACCCTGTGACTACAATACACAAATGTCACAGACAGACGGACATTGACATCGTAGCATAAGCTCGAGATGTATATATTACATCTCGTGCTAATAAAATGAATGAAGTTACTCTACGTTGAGCCCGGTTAGTACTACTGGATTGGGCGTGTATACCACCTCGGTATGTAACACGGCCCCCGTACTGGCGAGCCAGGCTGAGGCCATCGTCGATCTCGGACGAACATGGCCGCAACATAGAATAGATATACACTAAATAGCAACGAACATAGTAAACTGACAGCAAGATGGTGGCTTACTTACTTCAACAAAATGACGTAAAAAATGACGTAAAATGACGTCACTCGACCGGCCGGCTCCGTTTTTCATGGCCTACCAGAACCTGGTAGGTAGGTGTTTGGTAT
>Ga0209782_1000959_pt1 | contig 14108 bp, 10 predicted proteins | sample WorMetmaBAHAMAS1_FD_187390 | JGI IMG/M metagenome (GOLD analysis project Ga0209782, IMG submission 187390) | Marine gutless worms symbiont microbial communities from Max Planck institute for Marine Microbiology, Germany - Inanidrilus... | ecosystem: Host-associated > Annelida > Digestive system...
GGAGAATAATCTATGAACAACAGTACTATGTTTATATGCAAATATGTAGATAATTTTACAATATATGTAACTATAATAGTGTGGTTACATATGTGTACGTGATTGCTTACAACTGACTGCAGTTGTATATGTATATTCCACACGCATTTCATTATGCCTGTTATTACAGTTCCAAGTTTCTGAAATCTGCATCGACTGAGCAAAAACTGATGAATATAAATAATCGGCAGAAAATATTCCTACAGAAAAATATTGTGTCGATATTACTAAAGTTAAATCCTTAAATCGTTCACTGCCATTGTTCACTAAAGTACGTATACTAAAATGGTGCCAATTTTTGGGGCCACCCTGTACACTACCTACATTAATTTTGTCAAGTTACTTAGCGTCACATTAAATTCGTGGGTTAGATAACGTAGGCTAAACTCAAAAGTGGTACAGGATAGCTGCATGGTTTCTGTTAAAATTGCATAGGAAGTTATACGCGTTCTATGGAATGGTTATGTTGCCAATGACGTTGGGTGACCCCTAACCTTTAAACCACCCCAGTTTCTACATTTTGAGTTGCCTTTCCTATTTTCGTTGCGGGTGAATGTAGAGACTTCAGATTTGCCACACAGGTTGATTATAGCTAGTCCCAGCCTATGGAAGACAAACCGTCCCTAAAAGGGACGTGGTTGCATTACGTGACGCATAATTTTGGGGACACATTCATATCTCAGGAATGGCTGAAACTAGAGTTGTCAACTTTTGTACACAGAAAGACTATATCAAGTCTTGCCAGAGGGATGACGAATCACCATCAAAGGGGGCGTGGTTGGGCTCACATGACCCATTTTTTGCATTCATAACTGGGCTTGTCACTCCGATAAGTAAGAACAATGCCCTACATGGTAGAACTCTTTTGCTCGCACTGTCGGCGGTAGACGCCAGTGATACTACACACTAAAGTTTAAGCACCATCAGTTCGATTGTCACTATATTCGCTGCAAACGTGCTTGCATAATATGTCGACAACAAATCGAACAAGTAGAGCTTCAGTTGAGCCTTAGCGTGTACCTATGTGCTAATAGCCGACAGGTGACGGCCTGTGTAGCAATGTGCTTTTTCGTTCGCAATTCTTGCTGCCTGGTGATTACATTCGGCGTGCAGTGTTAGGCAGTGTCGCGCGGTCTTTTGGCATTAGCAGATATACTTGTTTTTATTGGGGCATCCTGTACACTACATTCACTGTACGATTGCAGAGGCGCTGTAAACATACAGGCCTATTCAGAAGGGCACGTGCCTCTCCAATTTTGAGAATGGGACCTAGACTGTAGATCGTTCATAGCCATCCAAGGCCAAATGCGGGAGGTATGTCAGAAACGGGGGTATAGTGCAGTACTTTGCCAGTTACCGTCAAGTTTTCTCGCAACATCTGTTAAAGATGAGAACCAAACCAAATTAACCAACTACAGTAACCATACACACGTCCCGTAAAGCTAGTTGTTAAGTTAAGCATTTATTACCAACAGCAAGCAACTTCATCACCAGGTCCAGTGACAAAAACGTGAAAAATGATCATGATAAGCATGAAGAATTCAAAAATCTGCGCAGTCAAGATAAATAATATCTCTGACATGATCAACAATAAGAGCACCAAGTGCCAGATGTTCAGTTGCAACAACGAGGAAGACGCCGCATCTGAAGACGATGATCAAGTGTGGGAACACACAACACAGCAAAGGCGGCAATATTCTAGCTGAATCCAGGTGTCAGTGGTATACAAGCCCCACTGACAGCCAATGAATGAACGTACTGAACAAAAAACGTTAACAGTGGATTGCTAAACTGATACTGTTTGAATTAATTAATTTATCCATTCAGCTGCTTGATGACATCACTGATTACTATGGCCAGAATCGTTCTGCTGATCTGTACACTCTCAAAGCATCGCTCTGTCACTGATGGGTTTGCTGGCTGCCAGTACCCACTGATTTCCATAACCACTTGATAGATTGATTAAGGTTTAACGTCCCATTCGACACTAAATAGGTCATATCGGAGACGCTCTTCCCAGCCAATCTCTTGAGTAGTACTGAGAAAATTGAAATTAAAGCCAGGAGAAAAACCGTAACGATACAATCAACTTAGGCTAACATAAAACTCAATATACATCCACTACATCAACAAAATACAAATCATCATACATATGATCTATAATGTGTTTGGTGGGACGTTAAACTTTGCTCAATTGACCATGGAAAGTATTAAATGGGCTGATGATAGATTACCTTTAATTGGTGTGATCACTGATCAGAGTCATATCACCCATTTTCTAAATTTTTGGCATTGTGCTGACTGCACTTGTACTTCAACACAAGAAACGTTTTCGTGTAAAATCAGCCAATTGCTAAAGGCAGCCTAGAATAACCAGTCATAAAGTATTGAGCCGATAATAAAATTTGCAAAACTTCAATCAACAAAATCATCATCATTGTTGTCGTCAACATTATCATCATCCGTATCGTTGCCGGAAGACTTCTTGATGCGATCAAGAGCTTCTCTGAGTAGACGTATGTGCTCGTCCGCTGTAGATGACGGAACCGTCGTTGACAGCATATCATTATCACTGTCATCATTATCGTTGTTGTCGCCTCGAAGCGTCACTGGACGCAGTTTGTTCCGCTGTTGCAGCAACTCTGATGTTGTTATTGCTGGCTGAACTGTTTAACATAAATATCATCATCGACATGAGTATCACTATGCAATAACAGATTAGACTATTACAAATGGAGACATTTGTATGTAATTTCAATTAAAATTTTCAGCATCATTCTATCACTAGTTTATAACAGAACTGATGGCGGTGATTTACTCCAAAAACTGGTGAGACAAAAATTTGTGAATGGACTTCAAAATAAGAAGTCCAAAATACTGAAAACTGAATATGAGGTAAGCAAGAGTTCCAAAATATTTGGGCCCAGGCAACAATGACCCAAACTACTGCCCGAGACCAAACTCCAGGGGCCCCAATGGATAAATGCTGCAATCTTTCCATCTATCTGTCCCATGCCCATAGCTTAAAAATTGTGCAATTAGGGCTATGGTTATTAAAGAACACTAATAGGTAACAACTCCATGCTGGAACTCGAACCCATTGGTCAGCAGCTACCATCGGAAGTGGCTGAAATGGCAATGAAGCTGTCACTGGTCACTTCAGAAGAATTATCATGTGGCTGCACCATCGATATGCACCCATCATACTGCAATAAGTAGGGGCATATCATTTTGCCATGCGATATCCTGATACAGTTGTTTAAACCATTCATGTTTCTCTTGCTAGGCTATAAATACTAGACACGATATAACACCGCCACAGGCAGACAACGTGAACACATATCAGTTCAACAAGTTGATGTAAATGTAAAATGTGAAACTTACACACAGCTGACGAGTCAGTTCTGACTGGCTTCTTCAGCCGTAGTCGAGCAGCTTCAATAGCTGCCACATCAACAGCAACACCAGCAGCTGCCGCACGGTCATCTAGGACAGTGTCGGGTTTGGCTGAAGTAGCTCGTGACTGGTGCAACAGAGTCTGTGAGGCAGGCAGCAGGACTGGCGCAGGTCCAGGCGGACACGGAGGCACACCGTTGCTGTGACTAGCAGCTGAATGTGCATCATTCGTGCCTGAATGACTTATAATGGATGCAAGATTAGTGGTCGGAAGCAGTTTTCCAGGACCCAAAAGTAACGGCGGAGCAGGTGGTGGTGGCGGCGATGATGGCGGCGGCGGTGGCACTGGTACAAAAGATGTGGTACAATCAGGCACATCATTGCTGGAATAATCACTTGCAGGATGCACAGATGTTGATGCTGCTGCAGATGATGACGATGAAGATACATCTGTCAATCCAGAGGCTGCAGCTTTGCTGCTCATAACCTGCTGTTGACCCACAGAGTGCCCCTGAGAATGTCCTTCAACATTTCCGCGAGGTTGGCCACTAACCCGCCGAGACATAGTAGGTCGCAACGTTGACACTGACGGTCTGAGAGTCTTCGGCATTGCTCGTTTCTATCACACAGTATATGCTCAATTGACAGGTTTCGGGACACAGCAGCCAATATCAGACTATGCTTGAACAGTATGAGAAAACTCTAGAGGGACTTTTTCAGATATTAGGGTAAATTTTACATCATCTCAACAAAAGGTCAACAACATAGAAAATGATGACAAAGAACGTTCTAAGTATTGAAGACAAGCACACAGACAAGGATTTTACGGCCAAATATATAGGTGTTAGCTGACACCTCGGTTAACTACTGAAGAATTTTGCTCGAGCAGCTTCAGTGCCTGCATGCCATTGTTGCAGTGTCTAGTGCTTTCAGATTCCAAAGAATCGGGAGTACTGAAACTGAGGGTTATGGACTCAACTAGACAGCCCCAAATATCTAGCTGTTGGGGAGGGAGATCCTCAAAGGGGGCACGGTAACTGGTGTGGTATGCCCAAAGGGGACAGGCAATCCCTGCTCAGTTTCATTAAGACTCATAAATTGCAGAAACTGAAAATTAAGGCACAGACAAGTGTTGCAAGTGGAAATTGCATCAAAGGGCTAGCTGAGAGCTCGTGGTAGTCACATTACTACAATTTCTACCCACACATTTTCCAATGCATCATTTTCCATATTCTGTTTCACTCACTCAGTTTAATATGCAACTCAGCAATTAGCAAACAATTTGATTCAACGTCACATCAGTATACTTCAGGTTCACACGGTAGATATTATAACAGCAGTACTGGCAAAATTAGACAGCGGACCCCTGACAGATCCATTCTGACAGTTAGATGATGTTAAATATGAGCAACAGCAGTCAGGAGCAAGCAATTGCTCACAGTCACATAACTCAAACAGATAAACAAAAGCATCATCATTTCACCAGCTTATAGTCTCGAAGACGCTCAATGGTTTTCCTTCGCTCAGAGTCGATGAAGTTACGTTTCTCCAACTCTTCTGTTTTCTGTTCATCACGCTTCTGCCATTGCACATACCATTAATGACAGAAGGTAAACAAATTACTGAAAACAAACTAATGTACAAAAAATACTGTAACAGCAAACACGTCTTTTTAACAGTGACAACAAGAGTAGTGAATACTGCCTTAAACTACTAGTATACACAGGTGCATAGTTATAGACAGTAATTAAATATTCGGTAGTAGAACACGGTTAAATTGTATACAGAACACACAAGTCTCAATTGTGGAAACAACCCAACTTTTAAAACGATGCAAGTTAAATTCAAAAGCTGTCAATTTCATAAGCAAGTTAAAGCCCAAATAACTTAGAGCTGAAATCGGTAACAACGTCTTCATCCGCTTCAAGTCACAAGCAACTGTCAACGTGCATGGCACAATTACACACCACTGTCACCACTATTTATCATGTTCAGTTTCTGTCTTACCAGCATTCTTTACCACACTCACTGCTAACTTCATGTTGGGTCGAGTGCCCCAAGATGGCAAACACTTGAAATTTAAACAAATTAAATGCAGCCGATCACTGACCATAAAATGGATCTGGTCTATTTTAAGAAACACAATAAATAAAATATTTTGGATGAGACAAACATTCCATATTGTAATGTATCGCACACATCATCAATAGCGGGACATTGCAGCAATGCATTAAAGTGCAAACATGCCACAAACACTAACCATCTGAACACTGTGATGTTTACGAATCCGTTCTTCATCTTCTGTTTGCTTCTGAATCTTCAAATGTTTCTCATTTATCAATGCTTTCTACACAAAAAGAAACCAATATTCCCGTTATAGTTGCGCTGTTGCCGACTCTTCAAAAAAATCTACGAAAGAGGAACTATCTAGTCATCAAGACGTGCTTTGTTACATTCACATGTGTCTGACATGCTTCAATGTCGCAGGCTCAAGTCTGCCTTTTCTGAACAGCTCGACATTCCAACCTGTCATCGGTCGATGGTCGTAGGTCGTCCCTTTCCTGCTGCAGGAGCAAAGGTGTGGAATAGGCTGCCAAGTGGCATTACATCAGCCTGGTCACTATCGGTATTAAAAACAGACTGAAGACATACTTGTTCCGCTGCTGCTACCAAACTGTTTGACTCTGAATGACATTGCCTACTCTTCTTATTTCCATTTTTTTGTTCTTTCCCCCGAACAGTGGTCCTTGCAATAGTTTTAACTGTTTAGGCCACTTTAAACATGTATGATGATGATGATAATGAACCAACAGTGGAACATTTACGGACATTTTTGCTATCACAATGCAGGACAACGAAGATAAGCTGACTCATTAATTCAACACAGAACAACAGAGACATCACAATGTAGTCTCTTAACACCTTCCTGTTGCGGACGTTGGCTTTGCGTTGACAGATGACAACTAGTCGCGACTGAAGTCGACTCAGTTGCGGGTCTGCTGACCGATGTCGTCGACATTCTTCGTCATCACCGTTAGACAGCGAGCAAAGATCTTCAATGTTCTCCACCGCATCATAGAAATACACCTCAGCATCCGCCGCTGCCGAAACACAGTTAGCAGAGAACTCATAATGTAAAAATTCAACTTAGTCTTCCACATGAAGCAAACTGTTTCTAGAGCTGTCACACGACCAAAACATTTTCATACTGTTTACCAAAATCAACGTAAATGACACATGATTTTCTAGAAATTGACCACACAAATTTGTTGGACCTCTGATCTGTGGATTTCAGCATAAGGTTTCTCATTTTAGTCCTAGTTTAAAAAAGTTACATTTTCTTATTATCCAAGTGTTTCAATTTGGAATATGTTCCAATGAGACTGGCACAAACTGAAATAATGGTATAGAATTAGACTGGTTAAATAACAAGAAGCTGAGCAGATGCTGAGATAGCACGACATGCGAGTTGTTGGATTCCACCAAAGTGCAAAACTCCACATTCCATTATGTGCCCATTTCCATTTTTTGTTGCACTATGTTATCACAGTCCACCAATATTACAGACAGACAGACAGACTGACATCATGCTATATAGCATATCAAAACAAAAATAGCAACAAGTGCAGTAGTAGCAAAGTATACGATACCACTTAGTACTGCTATTGTTTTACAGCAATTTTATATTGGGTTTAGGAAACAACCTAATTTATGGGAAAAAGGTTCACAATTTCACAGAGAGTTTTTTAAAAATATGCCCAATATCACGGAAAATTCACAGCAAGTCTTTGTCAAAATTCACAGGCTCTATACTGGTCATTACTCCAAGATATCAGGTAACTGATATCTGATGAAATTTTCATAAGTTCATTAGTCATCAGTTCACTGTCAGTTCACTTCAATTACAAACGTATTGTAACAGACAACTAGGCAGGCTGACGCAGCGCCAGTCAGTGGTCGTTTCATAAAACAAGAACAATGTAAATGCTTAGATGATGGTCAAGATGGCACGACCTCAAGACACCAAGACGTTTTGACATCGAGGATGTGAGTAACAGGGAGGAGGTACCCCCTCCCCAGCAAGTGATGTAAGCTAAATCTTGACAAATAAAATAAAACTTACAATAATATCACGATAGTGCACGTTTTTCATGGAAGACAGCTAATTTCATGGAAGGTGCCACGGCCGTAAAATAGTGAATTAAGTTAATCGCTAACTGTGTTAGCTGGGACCTCTAGTGGAGAAATGGAGGATATTGTTTGAGTGCAATCACATTACACAAAAGACTCGAGAATTCTCCTCATGCTCTAGCATCTTCAGTCTTCTCCCTTCTCTGAATGGACCAGTTGCCATTAGCAACGAGCAATGTCAGTAGATCGAAATGCTGACCATATGTGTGCTGCAATAATGCTTTCAAGCCATCTTGTAAGTTTATACTTATTTTTATACATAAAAATTATTATCTTCAGCTTCAAATGAAACTACCTTATTTTCTGTGGAACACTCTTGGTTTGGCAGGTCACCAAAGCATAGCCTACCAGTAATGCCAAGATGCTAAAGAACTATCTGTTTACAAAAGTAGTTACTTGTCACAAACAATCACAAAGACAAGAGACAAACCCGCTCGTTGTTGCTTAATGTTGTCAATGGCAACACGGACATGCTGCTCCTCCTCCGTGAAAATATCAATCTGTGAATTGAAGATCTTCAACTGCCACTCATAGGCTGAGTGTTCTAACAATGCAAGCTGATTACTCAGGGATGAAGTGCTTGCATCCAAACCCGCAATCTGTCAACACAGCAAAGTATAATCAGAACACAACAACAGCAACATCATGTGTTTAATGGACTCTTTTTGAGCAGACACATACACACACACACATATGTACGTAAAATGTTATAGTGCCCAGTATACACAAAACAGACCTACTGTGCATTACAGAAGTTCAGATAAGAACAATGAACTAATTAAAAGCAATGTTAAAAAGATGAGTCTTTAATGAACGTCGGAAAGCAGGTTGTGAGTAAATGAGTCTGAAGTCAGTGGGGAGACTTTCCAGATGTTAGGGCCACTGAGCCACAAAGATACCGATGCTTATGTGCAGGCTAATTAACGGAGACATTTTTTGTAGTGTATAAAGTAAGTAGTGACCTGCTGTTTAATTTTGTCTCGCTGATTCTCAAAATGTTTCTTTCTGTTCTGCAGCAACTGAAGTCGCTCAGCTGACAACCTCTCGCTGATCCTGGCAACATAATACACTACAAACTGCAGTCTCTCAATCAATCAATCAATCTTCATTTATTAATGGCATGACAGAACGCAAGCAAATAATACATAAGATACTGCACATAGCATTAAATCAAGAGATATGTGCCTAATATATATCTTTATAGAGCATCCGTAGACTGATCGCTCGAACATTTTACATTTTACACCCCGCTCGACACAAAATCGATATAGTCAGTTTGGAGACATTCTTCCCAGCCAATCTCTTGGCTAGTAGTGACATGCAAGTTTAATTTAAGAACTACTCACAGTGCACAACTGTGCCATACAACACAGCACACAACAGTTCTGACAATCTTCGTTCTTAACCTCCAGATGAACATCATTATTCAGATGTTGTCAGTTAGAGAGGAGGGGAGAGGGCTCTCGGACGGCAATAAATGTCTCACTGAGTAAGTCAACAAGTACAAAATATGCAGTAAAATACAGTAAAGTCGCTTACTGATTCTGTGCATATCATGCACTACAATAATATCTACCATATGTTCAATGCTGTGACTACTATTTTTGGTTTCACCGGCCAACTTTGTCAGAGTTATATCAAGCCAGACCGGATGGAGAACTAATAGGATATGCTGCCCATTTCCATATGGCCAAATGCCCTTCTGCTGCGCAGCCAAATGTCATGTAATAAAAGGACAAATTTGACAGTACTTAGAGTGACTACTCCACCCTGGTAGGCCAGGTAGGGATATGCAGTACTGTAATAATTAAAATAAGAAGGCCTAGCAGTGGCTAGCATAGCGCGAGATGTTGTTGTTTAGATATCTAATGATGTAACCATGACATAATTGCATTTTTATTATTCTGTGAGCATTCGAAATCCGACAACAATGCTTAAAATCTGAGACAGTGAAAATGAGGTAGACATGAAAAATGGACCCCAATTCATTAAAGTTTGACGTAAACTCCTCATATTTGGTACACATGTGTGGATATAAATTGCCTATTATTGGACAAAATTTGGCTCAGAAAGGCTTAGCATATGCCAAGATATTGTTAATAGCTTTTTTTGAGGGTGGGTACTCACCCTGTATAAAATGCTATGGAACATGGGCACAAGACAGATAGAGAATACTGGATCAAAATATATGAGACACTGCTTACTGTACTAAGCGCTCAAAGGCAACACTTTCGAATGACTTAGCACCAAAATATTCTTTATGTTGCAGCATTCGCTCTTTTGATGCTAAAACAATACAGTTGTATTAGAATAACTGGGCATCACAAAAAGCACAGTATTTGTTGCAAAACTTTCTACATTTGCTGCATTTTGCTCAGAATATGGCAAGTGTTGTGTCCAGTGACAAGAAATGCTTCTTAACTTATGACTCTTTACAATTACTATTGTCCGTTGTTACGACAACTGCTGCATCATCTCGCCAACAAGGACTATATTCCTCTACTGATACTCTCACATACACAATCCCATCGACTTTCACCAAGCTTGGAGAACGGGCATTTTCTGTGGCTGGTCCGTCTGCTTGGAACTCACTCTCAGTATCCATTCGCAACATTTCAGAAACTACAGTTTTTAAACATCATCTTAAGTCTCATACTTTTCATATTTTAGTGCTTAGTGTTATGAGTGTTGTAATTTTTACCGTGTAAACTATGTAATATACCAGTGGACAGTTTTTGTAACTAGCGTAAACCAAATAACTAAAATAATGTAATTTAAAGTAATGAAAACATATATGACATCAATACAATAATCAGTTATGGAATAGTAATGGTTTGTTAATTTTCAACAGGAATCCAACAGATATAATTGTTGTTAATAATATCATAAAGTGAAAACAGACTCCGAATTCCAGTTCTACTGAGAAACGACTATGGGCTGATGGAATTACCAGAATGTGTCATGGTTGTTAAAGTATGTAACACTAATTGAATAAATAAACACGATGATAATGATCAACAAAGGTATAAAGGCTAAGGTTATATGCACCAGAATGGATTCAAGATATTGCAGTTTATTACAGAAGTAGATAATTACAATTTATCACAAACAATTAATGTAGTTTAAATGTTTTGCATTTCAGACCTGTAAGAATAGTGACAGTCCTATCATAGTATTGTAGATAGAGTTCTTGAATACTGTCCAGTATGTGATTATACTCAGTCCGCCATTCATTGAACATTGCCTGGCACTCAGCCTTGCGTCTATTGCCCAGATATTTGCTCTCAAGTCCGGCCTTTGCCTCACGTAACTTGTTGAATGCAAGTTCACGAGAGTCGAGGAATGGCTGAATGAGATAATTGTAAAGCTCAGCCCATGCCACATTCCACTTGAATAACACCTGAGTTACATAAACAGCAGCACATCATTATTTTTCTAAGCTTAGGGGCCCTACACCATTTAGTTAATACTATTATTTATTTATTTACTAAGAATAGAATTAATAATTGAAAATTTGACTCTCGAATATTTTTATCATTCTCGCTTTCAATGTACAAAAATCAATTAGTTTCTAAAATTGCACTAGGTGACGCTGCCTCATACCCAATGTGCATAACGTTATGTTTAGCCATTTCAGTAGAACACTGATTGTGATGGGCATATGGACAGATAGACAGACATATAATGATGGCATATACTATGCAATTCATGCGATAAGTTTGCTTAAGGTGATAAATTCCGACATTATTTGCATGAATTTGTGTGTTGGGTAGATAGTGTTTATGAACATAAAATAATTAAGATGATGTTAACAAATCTATATTGCTAAGAACAGATTCAACTGGAACCCATAGTCTGGTATCGCATTGGCGTTATTGCACATGGCAGTATGATCATACACTCAGCTCAGGCTGACATAAACAACACTCACACACCATGGCACTCGTAATAAAAGTTGAATACACCAACAACTAGGTGATTTTACACGGGAAGTAAATGGCAAGTGGCAACTCACGCGTTGTTTGGTTGTTGCAACATAACATGATAGGATATGGAGTTATGGACTTAGATTGTATGTTGAAGATGAAACCAGGCATGGTGAAATGCAAAAACAACAACAATGATCATGGAATTGCACTGCAATCGCAAACGTTGTTTGTAAACAAAAGGTTTTCGCTTTTTAGAATTTTAAATCACTTAAAACAGATGTATAATAGAATATTAGCAGGTTTACATACAGCCTTTGTCATTATCTGTGTTTTAGCATATGGATTCGTTCTACATAACAAGTTGTATGCATTCATATACTTGCACTGAATGTCGACAGTGATGTATGCTGGAGACCATTGTATCATAAATTCGATAATCAAAAAAATTAAAATTTTAGATTACATTAATCAATTTTCATAATAAAATGATTTCAACACCTCTATCTATTACATTTTGTGTCTCTTTAACTAACTCAAATAAATCAAATCAATATTAATCCTGAAGGCATTAATGCAGCCAAAAAGTTATATTACAGCAAATGGTACTAAAATGATAGTACAGACCACAAACTTTTTTTTACAAAAAAAACATACAATAACTGTCATGTCCCACATAATGCTTAAAAGCCTATGTTGTTCATCTTCTTGACAGGTACTGCAGCAAATTCAACGAGATGAAGACCCAGATACAGATGACAGTGGTATGACGATAACTATAATCTTGCAGAAATGACGGTTTGTTCTTGGGACAAATGTGCTCGTTAATCGGTACCCTTTCGTTCTCTTGCTCCATTTTTCAGTCAAACAACCTTTGGGAATAAGTGGTCCAGATTTTTTATAGGCTAGATGCCATTTGTGCCATGCAACCAATATTATCATAGCATTAAAGGAAACTCAAAGCACTAACCAAAACCAGTGGCAAGGTCTCATATTTCCATATTTACTGCAAAACTCCTAAAGCAGGTGCTGCAGAAACTATCAAGAAAACGAAGAACACAAAAGAACCAAGCGGCGCTGAGCCCTTTACTTAGCATAAGCTGTCCCGGAATAAACTAATGTCATAAAATGGCTATCTACCTCATCCTCCTGTTTATAGACTTCAGCCATGTCAAGCATGTTAATTGATCCTTCGCACAGAAACAGCACGCTGTCCAGCTGCTCCTCTGCTCTTGCCACAGCATCGTCAAAACTTCGTCGTCTCAGCTCGCTGATTTTCTCAAAATATTCATCGAGGCTGTGCTCTTCAAACAGAGTGCTGATAAAAAGTGTCTCACCGCAGATCTCAAGAGCCACATTCAAGTAACGATGAATGTCTACGCATATTGACTCGTCTGGCGGCTCGACGTGAACGAAATATGCCCATAGTCCGCGAGGCTCAGCAGGCAACGGAGGCAGGTACTGCCCTAGAGATGGATGTACCAACGACAGCTGGTCGTGTATGCCGCGTAGTTCACCGAAAGTGAATGCAGCTGTCCACGCAGTTGGACTTGCAGGCGGCTCGGCGCCGTCTGCGCACCGGCGACAAGTTACCGCCACACAACTCTCAACGTCGTTCCACGCCACGTGCAACACCAGCTTCGTCCTCCGCATACATTTCTCCAGGAACGGATGATCCTTAATGGACACCCAGTCTTCCAGGCTATCTGGCTGATCAACTGCTAGAACAGCCATGAGAAACAGCAACAACAATTACGTCAGCGAAATATAGATTAAACGACAGAATGCTCAGAATGACGAAAACAACTAGTAAATGTTTCATACACCACTCAGGTGTTACAACAATATTTTCAAGTTACATCCATATGCCAGAACAAAATGATTAAATATAGAAAGACTACTTATTTCCTTTGTTTACATTATCTGTGTTATCGCCCACTTCCGTTACTATCGAAAATGTAATTTCAATTCTCAACACTGGTTAACAGCAGCACTTGCTCCCTGATAATTTCAGTTGTCATGCAGCACAATAAGGTCGATTCATTTCTGCGTGAGGCAGCGTCGTGCAGTTCATCGGTGTTAGCAGATATACGTGTGTCATTAAACGGATTTTGCGGGTGGAAAATGGAAAGGGAGGTTTATATATCCCTTCCCTTTCCCCACCCTCTCTGCAGGGTCCGTTTTGAGTGGGAATGTGTGGCCACAACGTGCCCATTCTTTTTTTGTGACGTGGTCAGACGTACCACGGCGCCCATAACATGCAAAGTGCGTTTAATGAGAAAACCAAGCATGCATGTCGTGTGTCCGCGAATCTATTGTCCTTTGTCATAATCATATACACAGCTGTACAACCACTATGGCATTGTGGCAGTAAATTCTGTGAGATACGTGCCACTAAGTGGCTTCTTTGACATTTAAATTTTACGAAATTTAATTTGGTCCGGTAGGGGAGCTTACGACGCTCCCCAGATTCCATACCGGCTGGGGGGGGGGCTCGAGAGGGAATACCCCCGCCTTATTCCTCATTTTTCATTGGCGGCTTAAGTTCACCCCCTC
>Ga0209782_1000960_pt1 | contig 14104 bp, 5 predicted proteins | sample WorMetmaBAHAMAS1_FD_187390 | JGI IMG/M metagenome (GOLD analysis project Ga0209782, IMG submission 187390) | Marine gutless worms symbiont microbial communities from Max Planck institute for Marine Microbiology, Germany - Inanidrilus... | ecosystem: Host-associated > Annelida > Digestive system >...
GTCGAGGAGCGGCGCTGAGTTCGCCGAACGACGACGTGTCCTGTCGGACGCTGCCGTCGACGTCGCCGGATGACGCGACTGGACGAAATGTGGATCGGAGTAAGAAACTAGCGGAAGGACCAAGGCAGACGGCGGGGAGAGGCGCGGTGAAGGTCAAGGAGGCAGCGCTGCATCCGGAGGAGCTGCTCAGCTGGAAACTGTCGCTGATGGACCGTCGGTCGACGACGCAGACCTCGTGGGCCCGCGTCGGCGGCGGCGGCAGCAGCAGCGACGACGACGACGAAGACGACGCCAGCAATCCAACGAACTCCGTGAATTCTCGCCGAGCAGAGTCGACGACGAGGGAGAACATCTTCGAGAACGTGTTGGAACGAGCGCTCGAGGAGTCGGAATCTTCGACGCCGCCGAGCGTTCGACACGAGAACGACAGCCGCAGCGCGCTGGCGGACGACGACGTTAATAAGCTGTTCGACGCCAAGCTGGACGAGCTGCTGCGTACGAGCTGCGACGTAACGTCAGAGCGACCTCCGACGACGACGCGTCTTTCGACGAGAACTGACGACGAGACACAACTCAAAAAGCGAAGCGCGTCGTCGTGCGACGCCAGACCGCGTCAGCCGGAGTCGACGCCGAGTACAGACGACATCAGCGTCGTACAGGCAGATCGCGCGGTCCCGCTCGCTGGTAACTCGTCCAGTTTTGTTATCGACTCGGCGCACGAAAATGGGGACAGTTCGCGACGGCCGTCTTCCGTTCCGCCATCCAGCGCGTCATCGACTGACGTCAGAGGTAATGATGCAGTCCCAGCGGTAGATATCGGCGGCTCTGTGGTCCATCGACTTTCACCTGCTTCTGTCCCGTACATCGACGAACACGACTGTCGCGTTCACGCCGGCCCGGTCTTCCGCCCACAGCGATCCACTTCCGTCCCTTCGGAGGCGTCTGGTCGACGATCAGTTAGCGGGGACCGCGAACCGCCGCGGTCTGAGTGTCTGGACGTCGCGCCGCGGCAGCGCGATCTGTTCATCCCGACTGACGCGACGTCGACGTCGTGCAGCCGCGACGAGACGGACGACACTGACGACGATAGCGACGGCGGTCGGCGCGTGGTGACGTGGACGCAGTTGCAGACGGCGATCGCTGACGCTGTGGCGGAACTCGCGCAAGATCTGCGCTGCACAGTCGACGTCCGAGAATCGTCGCCGGAGACGAAGCGCGTCGACGTCACGCGACTGCAACGTCGTCTTCTGCGCAGCGTGCGAGCGACGCTGTGTACCGACCTGGAACCGGCGAACACGAACGACAACGTCGACGATGACGGCGATGAGCTTCGGCGTCTGCGGAAGTTCTTCGACGCGCTGACGGACTGTTCGGACGAAGACCGCGGAATAACGGGCATCAAGAAGTACGTCATGACGTGTCGGCAGCCGCCGCCGCCGCAGCAGCAGCAGCAGCCTGCAGGCGCCGACGATGTGGTCAGTTGGCGACGACAGGCCAGCGGGCTAGAGGAGAAAGAAGTGAACGTGTTCGTGCTGCGCCATGGCGTCAGGATTGACGGAGTGCACGTCAGCGTTGACGGACATGGAGGACTGCGCGTAGACACCGTGCAAGACTTCCGTGAGTGATGATCAACGTTTTGTCTAGTGATTTCCCTGTTAAATCAGCGTCAAATCCATGTGTAGCCTATACACACTTATTGCGTCGCCTTCCTGGCCAATTGTGCAACTGAAACTTAACATCTGGAAGAAGGCTACATAACCTATCCGCCAAAGGACGGAAGACTGAGCCACGGCTATAAGAAAGACCCAAATAAAATTTGGCGAATCTTAGACGCGTGGTTCCTCGTTCCTGGGATATCCATACGGACAGACAGATACATGTCTACAGACAGTCACGTCACTGCTAACCAAAGGCTAGAAAACTAAAAATTTGAACACAGTTTTGCTCACAGCTGTGACAGCTTCCATATTTTGCTTGATTCAAATGAAACTGATAGTCTCATTGCCTTAATTGAATATGTCATTTAGAATCATTTTATTGTCTATTAGACTGCGTAAGACAGCTTTATAATACAGCCATTGCAAAATTTTAATCTAACAAAATGTGGGGGGCTCAAAGGCTGGAAAGCCTTGGACTTTAAAAAGTGGGCACTCGAGCCTATAGCACCCTTATATGTATAGAAGTTTACGCCTATGTACGGGGGTAGGCGATACATGGCCTCATGGTTCAGGAGTCTGTGTCCCAGGCACTACTGTAGATTTATCACAAATCCGATGAACATGAGAAAATGCCGACGTAATGGATACTCCCGCAATCGCTGTCGTTTCCAGCTTGAGTTGTGGTAAAAAGTCCGTTGTGTATTATGAATACCATACATGGACGAAAAATTTTCGGATATGCATTTATTCACCAACTTATCGTGAAATATTTCTATTATCCCCTTTCAATTTTTTTGCATGGTTCTACGACATCACGTCCATACTGATTTGCTGTTGAATGTCCTAGCGATGGGCACTCTTTCATAAGCAGGCACGACGCCAGACGCAAAAAGCCATATTGTTCGCAGATGCGGTGGCTTTCAATTAGCCTCCGCGTCCGGTTACATTCTATCTGATGGCTGTCTGACAGGCATACAAAGTGCATTCGCTGCTGCTGCTGGCGGAACGTTGAAATCCCGACCCAGTCGGTCCCAGGACGCTAACTGCAGTGGTCACGCAGCCACCGGTGCTCAATCAAAGGTAGCTTACACCACGCTGTTATTTAGTGGCCGTGTGTAGCGATCGGTCCGATGTGTCTGTCTGTTTGTCTGACTGTCTGTATATACGTACGTATGCGTGGATGATAACTTTCGAACGAAATGACCTTTGACCTTGATGTTTGATATGGTGTTTACCTTCACCCTACCTATAGCTGAAATGATGCTTATAAAAGGCCTATTTAATTGTTTAAGTTGTTTGTTCCAGTAATGGGATTCAGCATAAGTACGTGTATTTGATCAAATCCTTGCCCGAAAGTAAAGTATGGTGCAAAACCCTGGCTTAAACTATTTTATGGTAAAATATAAAGAGAATTTAAGAAAAAGTGATAAATTAGTAAAACCCGGTTGATGACTGTTTGGGATCGATACAATGACTAATAAAAGGTGCCGTTTTTAGTCGCGCCTCTCGCACACTGCGAGTCGCGACTTAAGTCATCATGTTTCTGTCCGTCCGTGACAATATTTTTTGTCCAAGGCCCAATGACCACCCCTCCTATCTCCAAGCTGGTTTGACCGATCTCGATAAAATTTGGCATGATGGGAGGTCTTAGGGGGTAGCATCCCCTAAAAAATTTGGGTGACATTGGGCCCACTTTTTCGGGGAGCACAAATTTTTTTTATTGCGTTAAGAACCCATAGAGGCGCGACCATATACCGCTAGGTATTCTAGTTTACTGAACACAATCACATGACTCAGTTCGGCCGATCAGTTCAGCTCAGCGGACCCAATCCACCACTATCTGTAGCCTAAATATTGTATACTCTGTCGCTGTTTTCGCACCGTCACTGTTAATCTGCGAAAAACCGCGTTCACAACGGAACGCAATGCATCAACACACCGCGAGACAAAGCGCGGCGCAGAGCGGCAACGCGTATAGGCCTACGGTGTGAACGTAGCTTATTTTTCGCATGTGCGTCATACCACAATGTTGCAATGTTGCTGTGTTTAGACTGACGTCGTGCCGTCTTCGCTGGATGATTAGGTCGCAAACTGCTTCATTCTTGGTGAAAATCCTGGTGAAAAGCCACTGTTCTCCTGCAACATGCCAGTCGCTGATAATAACAGAACCTGGCTTCGAGGCTTTGCTGTTGCTGATAGCCAACCTAGCTGCCTTACGTACTTACAATAATAACTGCACTAACTATTTGTTGCAATGATGCAACATATATATAACACAGACATCAATAACCGTGGGCATCGCTTAAGACAGATTCTGCAGGTTTTCTATACATTTTTTTGAAGAAAATGAAGTCATAAAATCCTGGAGTAGAATGAGTTAGTGTATGTAAAAAACGATTTATAATGCCAGTCTATCCCGTCATACATATTTCAGACACCGCGAGTAAGTAATAATGGAGTGTAGGCCTAACAGTTCGCAAACATGCCTCACGGCTATGGGAACTCATGTGCAATATGGGATCACACCGCTCTTCCGTCAACTGCACTGGCTGAAGGCGTCGGAGCGAATTGACTACAAGCTGGCTGTTCTTGTTTCACCACTGTCGTAGGCCTACCTCGATCTGGCCGATGAACTCTGCCTGTCGGCAGATATTGGCGCCCGACGTCGCCTTAGTATCGTCACCATCACTGGTCGTTCGCCGTACGCGACTGTCAACTATCGGCGACCGAGCTTTTCCAGTCGCCGCAGCTCGTGTTTGGAACGGTCTACTCTACCCGCATCACGTAACATCCACACCGTCTCTGTCTACGTTCTGCAGTCGTCTGAAGACTCACTTCGTTCAGCGCTGCTTTCCTTGACTGCCTCCTTGTCGTGCCTGAGCAGTGACTGTCATTTTCGGACACGTTAATCGTTCATCATTATCATCATCATTAGAGTTAGGACGATATGGTACTATCAGACTATCCTATCGGCCAATAGTCAGCACTCTCGGAGACTATCGCTATCGCCGTTTGTTCGACCGATAGATTTGCCGATAGTATCGATTGTCGGACTATTGGATGATGACACTATCGTCCTCCTAATCCTAATCATCATCATCATCATCACACAGTGTTACCTGCCACCCTGAGCTACCGCACACACGTTGTAGCACAGAAAAGAAAGCAAACATTTTTCGCTTGTATTTTTTGGGGGGGAGGGAGAGAGGAGGTGGGCAAAACATAGAAAACAGTCAGTGAATTAAACCGTGCCAAGCTCGAAAACGCCGGAAGGAAGTGACGGGAGTTACAATAGTCCAAGCGACAACTCACAAAGCACGTGTCGCCCTCGAGCGTCAGCTACAGACAGATCGGGATAGTCCGCAGTTGACGAAACTGAAAAAACTCGTTCGGCAGACAGATCTGAGATAATTATCATGGACTGAAATAGTTAGCTGACTGTTAGAAATGACACCTTGGATGCTGTTGAAACCGTATCAACCATGGATGACAATGCTGCGATCACCAAACAGAGTTTAGATTGTCAGGTTAGTATAGAGCTTAACTGCTGCCGTGCTAACGAAGTTGAGTCTGTTCTCCCCATCCACTGACCGAAGGCACTCAAATTTGCATGACACACTGCTAAATCTACAACACTTGAATTAATTAAACGGTAACAGTATGATCTCGTTACAGCAAAAAGAGTTACAATGCAGAGAGGTATCCGTTTAAAACTGAATATAACGAGCATACGGCGGACACTTCCGGTAGCCGCAGGCGCCAGCAGACGGCATCTTTTGATTCATCTTTTGATTCGCCGAATGCGATTTCCTATTAGTGTTCTAACGCGTAAGCGGCATATTTTTCACCGTTTCTCAGATTATTGCCATCAAACTGCAAAACTAGCCTGCACATTTTCGATATCCCTCTGGTGTTCCTTGGTAGAAATTGGGATTACAGGATACTAAATACCGGGTACTTATTTGCGGCATGGTGCTATTGCGGCATATTTTGTGACTCTGGCGTTGTTATATAAAACTTATGACTTACTTACTTACTTGCTTACAATCTGGGTCAGATTTGGCGAGGTAGCACCACATTCTTTGGTAGCACGACACATACCTATTAGACCCATTTGCCGATTTCCACTTTTTGTTGCGGTTGTAATCACAATCCACCAACTTTACAGATAGACGAACAAACTGACGACCGGACGTTATTTGCTTAACGTGCGACATGCCATCTTGATTGGCAACGAACAGTGTTCAAGCCTAACAAGTAGGCCTACTTTTAGGCCTATGCCAAAGCTTCATAGCATGTGCAAATCTAACACATAAATGTCCTAACTAAATAACTGATGCTCCACCCCGTTGCCGTGTTCACTCACTTTATGAACTATCAGTATGATCCAAATCCAATCAAAGCCTGCCTTTAGTGATACTACGTGTACACTAAACTTGTAAAATTAACTAAACGTTTACACGAATATGCATAACGCAGATAGTTCTTAGTCACAATAACTGCATTATAGTAAGTAACGGTCAGCTCAGCAGGCTGTAGTGAAGTTCATTCATTCGATTATCGCTTATGGTAATTAGGTAATTTTTCACTGAGTCGAGATAATCTAATGCGCACATCTCTACAATCATGTAAACAATTATTAACTATTCTTCGCTAGTGGCTGAGCGATAATAAGTGTACTATAGTTAACTGAGCATGCAACTGTTGCAATATTTGTGTAATTGGCTGACTAAGTAATGTTAATAACTAGGCGGACATTGCATACAGTATGTAGCTGTTTGCGGCATTTTAGTGTTTTCTCTCGTATCTCGTGTCAGTTGAATGAAATGAAGCGATCTGCGAACGGTGGCGTAATGTTAAGGCATTTGCGTTACCGAGAGAAACTTGGTGGACAACTTGACCCGCCAGCCAATATTGAACTTGTTGTTATCGGATCTGGTGTAAATGGTACTCCAAAGAGTTTTGTGCTAAACACTGATCATATAAGGTTAGTATGGATTTTGGAACTTCGCAGTCACTTTATTAATCTCGGAGTATTTACATTACTTTGTATGGGTGCTCGTGAAGATTAATGGACGGAAGGCTAGGGGAATAGTTTACCATTGGAAGTCTACCGATTTGTATGTGATTTTATCTTATTCATGAAACGGGCAAAGAGGACTACCTGCGCCCGTCAGAACTCATTGGATTGGATTGGATGGTAATGTAAACATTGACAAGTACTACAGTGTATGGCTAGAATGTAGATTAGCAGCTGGTGGCTGATATCCATCATGGTTATAATGGTTTCCATTTTATTAATGATAATCGCCGATGTAGTGAAAACAATACCACAAACATTAAGTGAATTAACTGAATCGATTTATTTACGTTATTTGTTGTAATGTAATGTAATGTAAAACAAAAAACACAAACACAGTGAGTGCATTTTGCCACAACAGTGAACCAAAGAGGCTATATTTAGTTATTTGTTACAACACACCAGCTGGTCTGCACCGAATGATTTTTGAACTCACAATACTCACCATTGCATTGAAATCAAGACTGTATGGTTTCCTTACATGCTGACATTAATTAAATCGATTAATTTCTGTTATCTGTTACGAGAAACCAGCCAGTTGTTTCCCTATAAGCTATCATTTGTCTCCACTGACACCAATTGTTGTTACTTACGATGTCAAATGGCAGTATGCAGTATGCACTCATTCACTCATTCTGTGATTCATCCAGTAAGTGACCCCAACCCAGTGCAGTAACTTTTTGCCAATAGCGTTTTGTTTTTAATAAACGGGGGTTGGGCATGGGGAGGAGGCTTGCCCCATCCCCAGGAAAAATTGAACTGAAATTGCAACATCACAAAAATCATTAACTTATTTACGTACTTCCAGTACATGAAATTATCCACATGGGGAAGAACACAAACACAGTGAGTGCATTTTGCCACAACAGTGAACCAAAGAGGCTATATTTAGTTATGCTTTGATAACATCATTTGCAGTTCACTTAGTATGAAATTATGACTGCTGTCCTGTTTGCAGATATCTTTTTAATTGCGGTGAAGGTACACAGCGCATCGCAACTGAGCAGAAGTTTGTTTAAGTTATTCTCTTTGTTAATTTGTTGCACTGTGACCATGTTTTAAAGTAAATTGTAAAGTAGTGTAACCATCTGGTATTGTCATTATATGCTAAATTCATCTATGTTAAAAGTTAGAGCTCTAACGGTCCACGAAAAAACGGATCGGACCCAGTACCCGATTTTACTTCCACAATTTCGGCCGACCCAGGACCCGATCCAATTTACCTGGGCACTCATAAATGGTCACCTGCAACGACGTTTGCAGTCTGCAAATGCTGTTTAGTTTGCAAATTTTTGCTAAATGTATGCTGCAAATTAGTTACTTAGCATATTGCACAACAGTATGTAAATGTTACTTGCATTTGTTTCTTTTCTTTTGTTTTATTTCAATAAACTGAACACTTTTACGAAGTTTGTTTTGTTTATTTTTATTCACCGAGTGACATCGTTTCCGCTCTGACTAAATATCAAACAGGCCAATGTAACGTAATGTATCAATACAATTTACTGCCAAGCAGATCTCAAGTTACATGGATCATGTTTCAAGTTGGTAAAATCCGAGTCGAGTTTGGAGTTGAAAAAAAGAAGCTTCGAGTATTTGAACTACTATAGTTCACATGTAATGAATTTAACAAATAAGACTTTGATTGTTTTAGAGCGAAGATATGTCATGTTGAACATGTTTTCGTTACTCATGGAACCTGGGAGAACATTGGTGGACTGATGGGTGAGTTGGTATTTTTGACAGCATGGCGTGATGCTGTGCTAGCATGGTATATGTCATCATTATTTGTCTATCTGTCTGTGCGTCACACCAGGTATTGTCTCAAAGCAGCTAAACCTACGATTATGGAAACAGTGCCATACAAAGCCTGGGTTTTTTCCTGTGCGACGCTATGCAAAGCGCGGTATATGCCGTCATCGTGTGTCTGTCTGTATCAAGTCTTACACACACACAGACAGACAGACACATCATCTCCGCTGTTAATGCGCACATGTAGACAGTGATATTGCAACTCGTTATAGTGCGATAGTGCAAAGAATGCAAGTGGTATTAGTTGGCATTCATGATTTTACCAAAATCAGTTGATTGCCATGTTAACATCCCTTGATATATCGGAAAACGAGGTAGAGCTCTATCATCTGCACCAAACGCTTTCATATGGTGAAAAGATTGTAAAAATCGGTCCAGTATATCCTGAGATATTCGACTAAATATGCCAGTTTTTTGCCATGTCGTACTAAAAGTTCACAAATGAGCCCCGTTTTCTCTGGAGTTACTGGACCAAAGCTCGGGAAATTTTTACACTATATAGAGGCGTCATTTACGCTGTTAATGCACACATTCAGGTAGCAATATCCCATTCTGACACATCCCATTCCGTGTCGGAATGCCAGAGCGATAAGTGCAGGGAGGTAGGTAATTTTGCCACAAAATTGGTTGCCATGGCAACATCCCTTGAGGAATCGGAAAAACTGTACCGGATTGAGAAAATTCACCAAAATACCTTCCATTTGGTGAGAAAAAATCGTGAAATTTGGTCCAGTAGATACTGAGATAGCTTTGCTCATAGAAAAAAGTAAAAATAAAAAATAAATAAAAAGAAGAAATTACGGAAGGTAAAATATATAGTCCGGTTGGCAACTTAGCCAAGCAGGCTAAATGAAAACACAGCTGAAATTGTGTTGCCCATAATTGTAAGTGATTTTATATTAAATATATAACGTTTGTACTGTTTGTGGTTCACATAGTGCATTTGTTATATCATCAAAACTGGTGAACACCTAGAATGCCTAACAGATTGCATCACAGGCCTACCGATAACGATTGGATGTTGATAATTATGCTCTCCCTTTATATCTATGTCGTAAAATCGAATTGTCAATTTTTACTTTAAAAAAAACGAAAAAATCGATCCTCCATTGAAAAACCAGTATTGTATCACCACTATTTCTGTGTATTACATTAGTGGCATGTTGTAAGAAATAACGGAGTTGTATTGTATTCAGCATATTATGCTGCTATGTGAAATTTTGTGAAACTTGTACTTTACAGGAATGTGTTTAACATTGGAGACTGGTGGTGTTCCAACGGTGACACTGCATGGACCACCAAAAATTGTAAGTTACCATAACCCTCTATAAGTCATTAAGGCAGTCGGTAGTGCACTTGCTATGTGAACTGCTGAGTAATTATGGGAAATGTGGTGAATAGGAGCAGATTTTCACAGTGGCTAAACACCATTGTGTTTGCTGTAATGGCTGTGAGTAAAATTTCACTCATGGCTGAAGCAGAGACATTTTACTCAAAGAGTTGTTGTTCCACGTGCACCTTAATTGGTCATCGTCGTTGTTATTCTGTAGTCATCTGGCTCTGTATTGTTATCAGATAATGACCTCAATCAGTGGAACAGCATGTTTTCTGGTGCTGGTTTTTAGACTCTATATCAGCTGTCAGATGTAGGCACTGTACATTTAATCCCAGTTTTATTTTGTTAATGCTTGAACGTTGAAATAATATCTTAAGGGATTTGATACAGCGTGTTGAGCATTAGCAAGGACATCCACCTTGCAAAAATAATGGGGATTGTCTCCGGCTGCTAAAAGCGAATAAACTGAAATTAAATGAATAAATGAATTTGCACATTTTTAAGCAGATGTAGATACATTGATGCTAATGGAATCGTGCGCTGTGATGTTAAAACACAGAATTCTTGGCAAGTGATGTCAACTTTTAGAGGTGGTTCTACCCATACTTTGATTGTTTTAATTGTAAGTGTAATGCTACATCATGTTGTTTGCAGGAAGATCCTATTAAACATGGACAGAAATTTTCTCAGATAGGCAAAACAGAAATTGGTAAGTGTTACACTTGCATTATGACTGGCAACAACATATGTGCCACTCTGCATGCTATCTTTCTTTACTATTGCTTACTGTTGTTTCAGATTTTGGGGGTTAAATAGTAATCATGAAAGATACGTTTTAGTTTCTGAAGTCAAACAGTTTTTATATTTTTTTCTGTGTTTGTATCGTATGTCATGACATGATTCAGTGATGACATCAGTTTTATGATTTCCATCAGTCTCAGTTTGTCAGTTTACTGCGTTTGACTTTATTCTGTTAACATAATTATATCGCAGATGTTCAGTGAGCAGTTAGAGTTAGAGTTTGAATGGTCCACGAAAAACCGGATCGGACCCAGTACTCCATTTTACATCCACAATTTCGGCCGACCCAGAACCCGATCCGATTTACCAGGGCACTCATGTGCGGTCACCTGTAGGCTAAATGTCGTTTATTCATGAAATTTTTGCTAAATGTATGCTGCAAATTAGTTACTTAACATATTGCACTGCGGTATGTAAATCTTACTTGCATTTGTTTGTCTTTTCTTTTGTTTTATTTTAATAAACTGAACACTTATGAAGTTAGTTTTGTTTACTTTATTCACCGATTGACATCACTTCCAGTCTGCCTAAATATCAAGCAGGTCAATGTAATGTAACAGAATACAATCTACTATGGACCGTCGAAGGCATAATGAATGCCTCCGTGATAGCGTGAAGCTTGCTGGCACCAGATCCGTCAATTAGCCATCTGGCACGTGATGCACCAAGCGCCGTCTGGCACCAGATGCATTATGTGTGACAATGTTGCGCAATGTACCGCTGTTCGATGTATGTTCAGACACGGGTATCTGAACTATACACTCTGCTTCCGTGTGATGTAATGTTTACATGCCAAACGCGCTGTGTTTTATGTCCAAAAACGCGATAAATGACGCAGTTAAGTAAGTGTTCATGATGATCGTGATCGACATTTGGATGGACTTAAAGGTAATGTAAGTAAAAATACTGTTATGTGCAATGAGACGAGAATTTATTACACATAAACAACGGACAACAAATTTTTAGGCGAGTTACCGTTAGACCGGGGTTGTCTACACCCGGTGATCCGGTCTGGTCTAGATTCACCCAGATCGGTTCTAACTTTAGTTAAGAGTTATACAGTGCAATAGTTTTTGTATAATTTATCTAAGAAGAAATATTACATTAATTTACAGTTTTGTAAAACATAGCTAGAATTACGCAGAATCTCTGTGCACAAAAAATTACAATGAAAATAATGACAATGAATAATTACCATTTTCTTTCGAATGTGTTGTTTTACTGTTTTTTTTCAGTAAAAAGAGAAGTATCCGCTGGAGATTACATTGATAGCGTTATGCGTGTGGAATTTGTTCCTATTTTACCAACCACAAGTGGTAAGTTGTGGCAAAACTTGTGCTGTTTATTTGATGCTTTAATATTGACGTTGCATTGTGTTTGCTGTAGTGGTGTTTTTATCACTCCTACTTTACGTAGTTACTGTTAACTTTAAAAGTTAAATTAGTGTCATTAAGCATATTTTAAGAATTAACTTGTGTTTAAATATTGAAGAGTTTCTGACTACATGTAGAAATGCAATAGAAATTACATAATGTAACCACCAGTGAACTTACGGGTTTCATATAGTAACATTTAAAAATATTTGTTTGCTGTGTCTTTAAATAAAATACTTGTGTAAATTAATACTGCTACTGGAGGCCGTTTAATGCTTACAGCTGCTGGTGAAAAACATGAAGCAGCCTCTGATGGTACACACCGTGATTCCAACAACAATATGGCGGTTGTGTATGTCTGCAAGGTAACTGTGCTTCTGCTGTTAATTGACTTTCATATCATTTCTTTGATCCATGCCAGTTAAAGAACAGAATATTACAGTAGATCTTGAAAAAAGTTGTTTACTGCGAAATTGATGGTAGATGGGAGTACAGTAGTAATTGATAATTTGACAATTATACTCTTGTTTATTTTCCTGTTATAACTGCATTTCTGAGTCGACATAAGGGGAGCTCTATGTCGTACTTGTTCGCTGCAAATTATTTTGCACGTTATCTCTGTTTCAGCCTCATCCGAAACTCCGAACACTGTCTCTTGAGAAATGTGTCGATCACAATGTTCCAGCGTGAGTTTACAGTTTGTGTTCCGTCGTCATTTTCAGCCCAAAATGCAATATCAGCATGTTGTGCTTATGCCACAAGCATGATGTTTGGCTACGTGTGTGTCTCTCTGTAATCTTGGTGAATTGTGATCACGCAGTGCAGCAAAAAGTGGAAATAGGCACATGACAGGATAGGATGGTGTCTTCACAACCTGCATGGCAAAGATGACCTGGATTATAGTATTCTGTGATACAGAATTCTACTGAGAAAGACCAGTATGGTGTGGAAAAATGTGGAGTTTGGACGATTTAATTGATGAACTGCCGTTGGAAAAATGACATCTGAGTAAATTATCATTATCTGCCGGATTTAATGCCGGATCAAATTAACGGGAGATTAATTTGCTGTGGAAAAACCGGCCCTTAATGTTGCAATGGAAACTCATTCGTGTTGCATTGATGGATTGATTGGATACGCAGCATTTCAGAGAGTACCATTTTAAATGTCATAACGAGCCTTATCTTTTTAGACTTTGTTTTATTACTTAGTTTTATGCATGTTGCACTTTTTAGCGTGAACTGTGTAATATGCCAGTGGACAGCTTTTTTTGTAATTCTCTAACTAGTATAAACTAAGTAAGTATGTAGCTGTGGAGAGCTGGCATCATGGGACCAGTGCCGTTGCTATCAGGAGTCCAGTGGGGGATGATGACAGGATGAGGTCACTAATTTCCTGTGTTTTGGATTTGTGCTGTGAATTTCCTTCAGTTCTTTGGCTAGGGTACCCCTTGGTCCTTGAAAGTTTTTGAATATAAATGTTACAAAATCAAGGCCTTGAAAGTACTTGAAAATGAAGGTGGTCCTTGAAAAGTCGTGGAAAATGTTCAGTTTTGTCTGGAAAATGTTATTGCATAATTGGACGGCTCACGAGAGCTACTGTGAATTCCTGTAACATTGCCATTCAATTGATTACTTACTTACGTCTAGACGGTCTAATAGCCAATGCCATCTTGTAAATATTCTTCGCTGTCTGATTATGTGTAGTTATCTTATAAAGATTCTTGAAAAGTCCTTGCAAACGACCTTGAAAGTCCTTGAATAAAGCCTCAGAAGAGGGATACCCTGTTTGGCACCAGTTGTTGCTTCGGAGGCAGGAATTATGTCCAACCCCGTAAAAACCTGTATCACTGATCCCACAGAGGTTATAACAGGGTTCCCACGCCTCCTGGAAAGTCCTGGATTTTTTTGTGAATTTTCCAGGCCCTGGAAAGTCCTTGAAAATGGCTTTGGTCCTGGAAAGTCCTGGAAATTTTAGTGAAAGGTCCTGGAAAGTCCTGGATTTTTTTTCGGAGCTGGACACAATTGTGTAGGTGCAGATGCAA
>Ga0209782_1000962_pt1 | contig 14099 bp, 8 predicted proteins | sample WorMetmaBAHAMAS1_FD_187390 | JGI IMG/M metagenome (GOLD analysis project Ga0209782, IMG submission 187390) | Marine gutless worms symbiont microbial communities from Max Planck institute for Marine Microbiology, Germany - Inanidrilus... | ecosystem: Host-associated > Annelida > Digestive system >...
GCTATATATTTCACCTTCCGTTTCTTTTTTTTTAAATTGAGCAAAGCTATCTCAGGATCTACTGGACCGATTTTCACGATTTTTTCACCAAATGGAAGGTATATGCATGAATGTTGTCAATCCGGACCAGTTTTTTTGATTCCTCAAGGTACCTTGCCATGGCAACCAATTTTGGGCAAAATTCGCAAAATGACCTTCATTCAGCACCCTGGCATTTTAAAATGGATTGGAATATCGCAATATGGATAAGCAGGTGAATAGCGCAAATGGTCCCTCTACATCGTGTACAAATATGGTGAACTTTGGTCCAGTAACGCCAGAGATTGGGGGTGTGTTCGTTCATCAGGGGCGGCGGTAGACCGTTGGCAATAAAGAATGAGTAGCTGTAACTCGCTTAATAATGCAGTCGATAATGTATGAATGAATATTATTGTTATTATAGTAATCATCATTAGCATACATTTTGTTCACAAAGTACACAAAATTTTAATCTGAAAGTAAAAAAAACATTACACATTTCTTCAGTATTTTTTTGCAACCTGAGATTAATAATTGACATTAATTACCATACTAGTGTGTACAAAGCTGAATCTGATAAACAGGCGTCCAGCCTTTCACTTGATGTGTATCAACAGTGGAGTGAATTATCTATCTAAATGGTTTTAGCAACATCACTTAGCAAAAGTGGCTGTGTAGAGACTTTGTGGCATTCTTTTTAAGATAAGATTCTGTTTCTGCAGCTTCTGCTGAATTTAACAGTATATAACTCGACATTGGTTTCACATATAGTCAAGATCACTATAGAATACTAATAGGAAGTCATACCTTGCCAGTTGAGCGCAATATTATCATACTGCTTTGATGACTGGAAGTGCCCAAATTTGCCTTTGGCACCTACTGACTTCAGTATTCAAGTGACGTGGCCATTACTCGCATTTGGGTCTCATTGCATCATGATGGAAGTTTTATCTTTGCTATATTGGCTAGAAAAAAATTGTTGTTGTGTGGTTGTTTAAGAAGTTGTTGGTTAGTTGACTGTAAAGCGATAGCTGTAGTGCGTTTAAATGTAATAGCATTGTAAAATACTGGTAAGCAGATTTGGTAGATCAACTGCATGTATGAAATTCATGCAGTGATGGGGACCTGATGAATGATATTGCGTTGATGCCATATTTCAATGAACCAGCTTTTGTCAAAGTTAGTAACTTTTACGCGAAACTGTCGTAAATTATATATTACATTTACAATTGTTGATGTGTTGGATGTCCAGGTGTCTGGTCCTTTTGCGGCACAGTTTAGGCCAAAAGCTACTACAAACATAGTGCGAACAGTCAAAAAGTCGGTTAACAGAAGGCCGACTCATGCTCAGAAGAAACGGGAACCAGGTAGTTGTCAGTTTCTCGTATTGGTGTTCTCGTAAAAATGCATTTCATCATTATGTACTCCCAGTTGAATGGCTGATGTAACCACCAGAAAGGGGCAATTACTTTTTCTGGATCATTGTAGCTATTTCGACTTACTGGTGCCATTAGACCCCAAAGCAATGGCATATAAATTTTGTAACTGGCTGCCTATGGCCAACTTGATATCTTAACTCAGCAAGTAATGGCTGGCTACTGCTTAGAAAGTGATGCCTTTATATCATGTAAAAATTTCGTGAACTTTGGTCCAGCAACTCCAGAGTTGACAGGGCTCATTTGTAAACACTTGGTATGACATCGCCAAAAAACTGGCGTATTTTGTCGAATATCTCAGGATATACTGGACCAACTTTTGCAATCTTTTTACCATATGAAAGCGCTTTGGGTGCAGATGATAGATCTATACCTTATTTTCCGATTTGTCAAGGGACGTTGCCATGGCAACCAAATAATGTTGGGAGAAACGAGAAAGTAATGAAGGCGGACTGATACCACCTGCATTCTTTGCACTAGCATTTGACAATGAATAGGAATATCACTATCTATGCGTGCTCATTAACAGCAGCGATGATCAGGCTACATCTGATATAAATTTGGTGGGCTTCTGACCAGTACCTCCAGAGTTCAACTGTGTACAGCAGGCGTCGATCAGCGATCGGGTAAGTATATCTACGTTTGCCAGGTGGCAACACAGTTATGTTTTGCTACTACTTGCTAGGGGGCGACACTGTGGCACCGAGTGCGCTGTACGCTAGGCATTGCTATGCATTTCTAGTTTAGTAATTAATGCATCTGCAGTGTTGTTGTTGTGCACCATGTCTGTAAAAAATCTTTGTCTTATCTGAAAAAATGGCACCTGTTGTCCGTAAGAATTTTTTCAGATGTTGGCAATCTTGGTTTTAATGTTGTCATTTGAAAGTTTGTAAAATTTCTGCTGATTGATATTGATTGATGACAAAAATAGTGTGAATCATAATGCAGTAGACAAAGATTATATTACAAAACGGCCATATTGTGCTTTATCTGGCATAAGCCAAAGTTTATATGGCTGGCTATACTTTAGCTTTTGTATAGCTTTATTTGATGCAGCTTTAAAATTTCTGTAACAGCTTATGGCTTAGAAAGATTGCAGTGGTTCATGGTGATGGCTTTATTGTCTAGATTACATCATCTAGTCTGGTGGACTTGAACTACACCAGTGAGCCACAGCTCTGTGTGTAGTACGTGTAAAGCATTATATTTTACAAGTGTTTCTTGTTTTGTGTTGTACACAAATTTCTATCCACACGTTGATGAAATTAGCTGCGGAGAAGAATGGAGTGATTTTTGTGCAGAGGTTGTTCATATTCTGTCGTCTGATGACGAGGAGGACAAAGCTGCAACATCCAATGTCACAACCGTCACACAGAGCACTTCAGCTGCTGCATCTGCTGTGGCGAGCACATCGATATACCAGGCAGGTTTATTGTCCGATATGTTGTTTTTCGGATCTTCGTAAAATGCAAATGTTTCAACTTTTATTAGATGGACAGTTTATGAAATTTGTAGCCACATAATGAAAGCAGCTTTGTAGATACTTCGTGGTATTTTTTCTTATTCTTCTTGTGATTATGGTTCCGCTAACTTTAATAGCTTATAACCCTACAACAGTTCAGTTAGACCTGAGGTCACTGTTGCACACTAATAGGAAGTCATACAGTTGTCAGTCAAATGCAACCGTTGGTATGCTTCACTGATGCCCAGAAGTGCCTGAAATTGCCTTTGGCATCAACTTACTTAGACACTCGGTGTGCATGGTACCTTAGCAGTGCAGTTGTTACCAACATATGTGTCTTGTTTTGCTTATTAAGACACTGACTGGCAGTTGCTACTGTTAAAATTAATCTGCTATATGTCGAATTAGTTTGATAACTTGGACAACACTGCTCACAAATCCTTGTTATTTCTGTGCCTGCAATGTAACATGAGCTATACTGGATGTTTTGCTTTTACATAAGAATACTGTAACTATTCTTTTACAGCAGACATTTTTATGGCAAGTTATATGCTTTTTCTGTTCGGCAGTGAATAACGATCAGTTGTTAGAGCAGCAAAATGTGTCGTTCACGTATCATTAAAATTTGTCATCTGAGATGTAGTTCGGAATATAGAATTGTCCGTTATCTGCATATACTATTTATTGGATGGCGTCATAAATGTGTATTTTTATTGATGAGTGTATAAATAAGTATTTGTGCTTTTGGTGACAGACAGTAGATATTGGAAAGAAAGTGATTATGAGCCATCCTTTGTGCGTACAAGCCAGCGATATGCCTCCGTTGTCAATTCGGGCACGTGCTGTACTTATTGGATCAGTGATCCTACAGCGAGTGCAGCAGTGCACATTCTTCGCAAAGGCTCTTCGAATTACGTTCACGCCGGAAGGTTCAACAGGTAAATTATAGAGATGCTTAAGTTTTTTCATATCACATGCTGTCTGATGGCATCAGTGACTCCACTGTTTGATGTGAAATGTTGGATTTTAGCTGCATAAACAGCACTGTACACTTGCATGCAGATCAGCCCTGTTGACAGAATTTGTCACATGGTCACTTAAAGACACGGAATCAATTCACCTTTTGCAGAACAGAAATATTAAAACTAACTTTTAAGGTGTGTTTACCCTAGAATTGAAATTTTCCACTAAAATCTTTTACTAAAACAGCTAAACTTAGACTTAAAAACATTTGTGATCAAATGTGGAATTTTACACTGACCATTGCCAGTGGTATAGTTTTAGATTTCTTTCTCATGTTTATTAGCCTAGGTTTTTGTACAGTTTGTATTTTTTCTATATTTTGTATCTGTTTGATTGATTGTGTACGGTAATTGGCTGGGAAGAGCATCTCTGAAGAGACCTATTTTGGGTTGAGGGGTACGTGAAAACTTTCACTCAGTCAGTCAGTCCACATTAACACTCGTACAGCCAGATCGATTAATGTGAAGCCGTATGTATGTAAGCTAAAGGGACTGTGTGGTGGATGTTGTAACTCAACTTTGGTAAGACGGAGTTTAGTTAGTGCTTGTGCGGTTCATGTTCTGTCTCAAATAGAACGTGAAGAACTCGTTATTGTTATTAAGGTATGGACTGCCTTGTCTACTGACAGTTATCTTAATAACATAATTTGGGCTTGTGAGAAAATGTTGTGCAATGGTTGTTTCAAAAATGAATTTATTATGGTGAAATGTTTTAACTGGTAATTATTTTCAGGTATTTCTAATTTGCCATTGCTGTCTTCCGAGATGCGTTCGATGTTCGTTCACTTTGGCCCTCAAGGTCCGGTTGTTTTTTTACTGATGTCAGCTGAATGTGGCAAACGAATACGCAACATCCTTGGCCTGATGGAGCATTGCATTGGATATTATAATCCAGAATCAGATGGTATTGCAATTGTTGTTGATAAATTTGCTTTATCGTCATCATGGTAGAACACATAACGAGTGTTGTTGTTTTCCGTAGTAGCAGTTAATGATGACATTGCTTTTTACATGTTGTGGATTGTATGCAGGAAATGTTTGTTTATAGTTAGAAGTTTCTAACTGTAGTTAAATGTGAATGCCGAGAAATGGTTGAAAACAAAAGTTGGGATAATGTGCACCAGTAAATCGGTTTTGGTACTAGCTGTGAGGGGGTGTTTTGTTTGCAGATGACTCGTTGAAATATGTCGCCATTATTCCTGTTGGATCACCTGTACCTGAAGCCGACATGCACACTGTAGTCTCACAAATGCAGGCCAGCTGCGGACAATCTTCAAAATTTGCATACAAGACCCTTACAGCACCTGAAGCCGAGCAGCTTCTTTGTAGTATTCACAAGCCTGTTGTGCCGCCAAAGCCTGTAACGGCCGCTGCGTCAACTGTTGTCCGCTGTGCACCGCCGGTGACTACCACCGTCCCGCTGACTACAGCACGGTTGGTTGTAACCAAACAGCCAGGCAACATCATTTTGCCTGGTCCAGGCTCTCAGCTGAAATTCGTCATCAGTTCGGTGGACATGCTGCGGAGCCTGAATACCTGCGTGCGGGCTGAGAGTCGAGATGAGGAAGAGGAAATGGCGGATAGAAGTCGGTCACCGTCACCACCTCATCCCATCTTCAACGGACCAGTTGTTCGGTATGAAGTATTTTTTGTCATTTCTTGCTCCTGTCTTTTTTTCTTTCTTTTTCTGTATTTTGTATTTGGCTGAGAAGTGTTTGCACTGTTTTCAGTACAGTGAGGTAATTTGTTATCATAATTATATTAACTACCGATAACAGTGAAGAACTGGCCAGATAACTTACTTTGATGAACAGAAACTGTTTTTGCTTTTGTTATGTTACTACACAGATTATATTCAACTTCACTGTCAACAAATAATATCAAATTAACAAGAATTTTTCTGAAACTTTTTGAGTGGTCGAGTCTTACACCGCAGTTTGCTGCACTCAGTCATTGAGCATGGCAAGTTTTGAACACGGAGATTTCACAAGGTAGTGTAGCTATGCGATTAAGGTGTTGTGGAATGTTCAATGACAGCTTTATTGCAAATTTACTAATGAGTCTGCCAGTGAAAGAATTTTCAAAATAGGTCAGCATTTGGCGAAGTTACAGACAAATGTTGAGTGTCCTGTTTTTTGGTTTAAAGTGTATTGTATGGCTGACTTCTGGCATGTCAGTCAGCTTGTCTCGTGACTTAAGCATAGCAATTTTAATACAGTATTTGCAAGGTAGTTCAGCAACAGATTTTAAGATGTTTTACTATATTTCTGCTAGTGAAATAATTTAGAAAATTGATCAGTATATAGTAAAGGTCGACAAGTATGAATATAAGTAAAACTATTCTTTACTCGTGATCTGTATTTATTTAAATCTAATGATGTGTACAATATATTGTAGCATTATATGCATTATGCATGTGTCCAAATAAAATGACCAACTAAGGTCTGTTGTTAGTATTTCCACAATGGCTGGCTGTTGAAAGCAAAATTTTGGTCCTTGATTAGCTTAACATTATTATATAAATGTACCAATTAATCTGTATTTACTGTTTTAGTTCTTATTTATGAAAGTGACCAGCAGATTACTGAAATCAAAATGAGCGTCCAAATAGATTAAGAACTATCTGGCAAAGTAGAAACCATTGTGGTGTGCAATTTGTAAACAAAATACTTTTATTTACTTTGTTAGTTTTTGCTTTGAATAAAGTTTAAAGGCAAGTTGTTAAGTGCTGGTATCATAGGTAGCAGGATTGAGCCTTAGCACTGTGATGGTGATTTGCAGACACGTTGACAATTGTTAATAACATTTTACTTATAAATTGCAATCACAAGTGATAAAAAAAATCTTGACATCTGTCAGTTAAAAACTACAAAATCTGTATAAATGATAACAGTACTGCTGTAGATATTTTGACCTTGACATTCCTAGTGGTTGTATGTTACCTATTACCCAATGATGACATTGCTGGTAGTAATTTTTATGGGACACTCTATATATAAACATTTTATAATATGCACAAAACGTGAGTCAAGAAGGGTGCTGCCATCATACTATGGTAAATTTGCATTGAAGTGATCACTAAATCACATCTTAAGTCTGTTGCTGCACTACCTTGACAAACATTTCTGAAGTCTCCTCAAGAATATGAATATTATGGGTCCCTTCGGGACTGGCCATCTGTATTTCTTATAAAACGTATTGCTGCATGATGCATATATGTTGTGACAGTTTGTTTACATACCCGCCACCTCCTGCTACTGGCGGAATAGCAGTGACTAATGAAGATTTCTACTGCCTGAATGATGGAGAATTTCTGAATGATGTCATTATTGACTTCTATCTCAAGTAAGTCTGTTATGCCGTTTTTCTTTTGTTGATATTGATATCTTACATAGTGAAACGTGATGCATGTTATGAGAAAGAAATGGTCAACAAAAGTGGTATTATTAATAGTATGACTAATAGTTACAGACTGCGTTAGCATGGGAGGTAATGCAGTTGTCTCCATCCGTCCATCTCTCTGTCCATTTGTTTGTTTCCACTCTAACTTTTGAACCGAGTGACCTTTGACCTTGTGGGATTGAAGGTCGAGGTTAGGGTTTTGGATGTCAGTTTGAAACGCAGTTGGTGGTTCCTTGATCCTCAGTCGAGAACAGTTTTCTAGTGGTATATAGTTGTTATCATTAATATTATTAATATGGATATGATGTTATCATGTAAATATATTTGTAGATACTTATTTATGGAGGTCCTGTCTGATGCTTACCGTTCTCGGACGCATATTTTCAGCTCATTTTTTTATCGTCGACTTACTCAGAAACAGTCACGTGGCGTGGTATGCGAGGATACAGCAAATAAGACGTGAGTGCGGAAATATCCGTTTGTGTTATATTGTTTACATTAGAATAAAAATAACATTTGCAATTGTTGAAATTGTGAAGTGTTTTTTGCTCATTTTTAATGTTATGTGATATGTTTTTCCAGGCCATGGCCAATAATAGTGCAGTTACTTGTTAAATACATTTAATGGTTTTCTGGTGGATATCCTGCAATTTACGTTTGAGTTGCTGATGTCAGCATCAAGTTTGATCACATTAGCAGTATAATTTTTGTGTCATGATATCCCGTCAGTGTTTAGGTTGTGATATTGGAAAGCTGGTTTAAAGTTGCTTTTTCACTGTAGACAGCCAGTGTTGGCCATCGGTGGCTGACGTTGGCTGCTGATGACCAGGGTTGGCAGTATTTTCAGTGTGGCATTTGAAGAGATGATAGCCAACATCAATTAACAGAGTCAAAATCTAGCATTGCTAGATTTCAAGACCAACGACAGCCATCAATGGCCACGGTGAGAACACTTCAGGCCTTTTTGGGGTGTTTGATTTTGAACGACGTTGGGTGTCAGTAGCCAACATTTGTCTACTTAAAAGCTGCAGCATTCCTTCTATTAAGGGCCAGATTGCAGATAGTGAAAGGATGAACTCTGGAGGATGATTTTCTTTATTGGACATTAGTAATTATGTTCTCCTGAGTACTCAGGGAACATTGTTGATTGGGAAACAGGAAGGGCATCTGTCATGTAATAGCATAATCAAATTATTCCCATTGATCATGTTTTGACGGAGTTGTTCTAATCTAGATTAACTGCATAGTAGATGGCAACTTATAGAAAAAGCAAAAGTCAATATATATTGTATAATGCCAGCATTACATTTGTATTTTTTTCAGGCTGTCTCAAAGAAGACATTTACGAGTCAAAACATGGACGAGACACGTTGATCTGTTTGACAAAGATTTTGTCCTTGTGCCAATCAATGAAAGGTAATGCATACAAGTGTATGAAAAAGGTTTATTGTGTATCCACATATTTGTCACATTTTTTTTATTCACCTGCATCAATTATATAACGTTGTCAGTTATCTTTTGGGATGCTCTGAATATTAGGTTGTCCATGCTTTGTAGCGTATAATTTGTAGCTCTATAGTTTGTTACAAACAAGAAATGATTTATTTTATTGTGCAACAGGAAATGTTTGTGCTTTGACATTTTCATAAAATGTTGCCAGATTAAGTTAATTTACAGTTTCCAGCACGCATGTGCTGCACAGTGTTTGGCATGTTTGTATGTTTGATGCAGTGCTCACTGGTATCTGGCAGTCATCTGCTTTGCCGGCCTTCGAGAACCAGTTTCCAGTGATGGGAAGACTATACAGAGTGATGCTGCTGCTGCTGCTGATGTATGCTAATGTGTTTGGTTGTTGATCATATCCTTACTAACGACTTTAGTGGTTAGGATAACGCAATTTGTCTGGTGTGTTTGTCTGTATGTCTGGCATTAACTTATGAACTAAATGATGTTTGACCAAGATATGTGGTTCAGTCTGACACTAAATCAATATTATAGGTCATAGTTCACAGTCACAGGCAGAAAATGTCGTTAAAAGTAGTGAGTATGACCTGTCTAGTGTGATTATTGTGGATGAATACTATATAAACTTGGGGATGTCAGAAACATGTGATGTGTAGTTTAATAATAAATGTATGTAAATTAATGCAGACGTTTATAAGGCACACAAAAGTCATTAGTACAACAGAATTACGGAACACTGTCATTTACTAGATGGGCTGCTGTGGTAGTATGTGTAAGCTGAATAAAGATGGGTTTCAGACAGTGCTTGGATATATCAATTGTTGGGAGGAGTCTTATGCAAACAGATAATGCATTCTTGATTGTAAGTGCTGCACATTGTGTTAATGATATTGTAAAGGGTCATTTCATGTACCGGTATGTTCTCCCAGATGGTCCGAGGTTGCCCAGCCACCAAACAGGTCTGGTGCATTATTAAGCCTAAAAAGTAGTCATTTCCATCTATCTTATGAACAGAACCAAAGGTCAAATATTAAGGGGGATTTTCCAGTGGGTTTTCCACCAGTTAAAATATTGGGGCATTTGTCCCCCTTATTGTCTGGACTTGACATTCATAGATGAGAGAATTGGTGTAGTCAGAAAATCTAAAAGATATGAAAATTTCACCAGATTTTTGGAACCCTGTGTGTGCACCGAGGTCTAATGTGCTCTAGAAGACATTGTAAATTTTGGCGCTATATAGATTGTTTGTGTAACTTGCTTTTTTTCTCTTGCTTATATTTTTCAATCTTATTTACTTCTCATTTGTTGTTTCCTTTGAGAATAGTGCCACTCCATTTCCAGGCCGGATGTCATAGAAGGCGTCTAAACCTTGGTTATAATTTGTCTTGGTTTATTTTATGTTTTTGTGTTTGATTGCTTGTAATTTTAGGTTTAGTTTTGTGTTAGCCTAGGTTTATTGTATTGTCGATTATTCTCCCGGCTTTAATGTAGTACTGGCCAAGAGATTGGCTGGAAGAGTGTCTGCAATATGACCTATTTAGTGTTGAGGTAAACATCAACTCAGTCAATCAACCAGATTTTTGGAAATATCTTTCCATTGTGTTATGATCTTGTACATGGTAAGAGTGTGTTCCTTTGTGTGTTGCATAAATGTATAAACTGAAAACATCATTGTTGCACAGAATACAGAAGTTTCTGAGGGTGCAAGCCAGCCAGAGAAAATCGATCAACCGGAGAGTAAATGTGAAGAAGCCAAGCCGTCCATCAAGCGGTTAGTTCATTCGTGCAGTCTTTATACCATCAGCATTAAGTATTTCATTTGATCATTTGATCGTAGCGTTAATATAGATTGGCGCCAGTTTCCATTTTTGTAGCCACCAACTGGACACCAGCAATTTGATCCCCAAAATGGTGTGTAATATCAACGAAAGCCAAAAAAGGCACACCCTTGCGTGAGTCCGCGTCATTTGAGCCATTAAGCGTGAAAATGTGGTGAACGTTCTGACCTGTAGGTGAGTTACTTAAAAAAAGGGGTATAAATAAAAAAAATTTTCGCGATATTTCACCTATTGTGTGCTGCAGGACCACATATATGTTGCAAGTGCATTGAGTGATGTGCCTGTTTATTGCCAGCTTTTGGTAGTAGGTACTCATGCCTGTTGTGACAACCCAGGGATGGATGACCAGGCTGAGTTGACCTGGGTGGCTTGTAACATACTACAATAGTTTGCCCAGACGAAGGCAGTCACCAATCCCAGTAGTGACAGGGCCCATACTGCCCAATGCAGAGTAATTTTATTCATCTACCAGTAAGCCAAACTTCCACTACTATCTTACTACCTGACTGTTATTTATTTATTGCGTTAATTTACATAATAATTTGCACTTGCGGTACTGCATGATTTAGATATTGTTTTTCGGCATTTACTACATGATTCATGCTCTTGTTTGCTCAAAGTAGAGAAAAATGTGTGTTCTCATGCATTGTTTTTTTATTAGTGCAGCCTGTACATGTTGCAGGTGAAGTAATGTGTGCATAGAATAGCACGAATATGTTACTGTGTGTGTGGTGTATGCAGGCCGTGCATTCTCATCTTTGATTCTCTGTTGATTGGGCATTACGGCGTTGTGCGCACGCTCAGAGAGTATGTATTTATTTAGAGTCTATGATTGATATTTTAGAATTTGCACATTGCCAAGTTTTCTGTGTCATGGTAGTTATAAATGAGAGTTAATTGGTCAAGTAGTGGTGTCTGAGAAACGAAGTATAGCTTGTCGTAGATCATTTGGTGAACTAAGAAAAGATGAGCTCTGGTGGCTGATTTTCCTCGTCGCCATCAGTATATTTAGTTGCCTTCAACACTGTGACATTATTGGTTGGGCAGAAAGAAAGGCATTGAGCCTGTGAAAACCTGCTGTGATTATCCCAGTGGTTCTCCTTATGATGACCCAGCCCACTATGGAGTAACTTGGAAGAGAAGGCCAGTGAAATGAAAAACTGAAAGTAGTAGTATCACTCGACGTCACTTCAGTGTTTGTTATGAGTCGAGGATTTAATACTGTATCCACTCAGTTACCGGTAGTCTGCTTGTTTCATGTGCTTTATGTGAGTTATTTGTGTGTGACATCTGTAATTGCATTGGGTTTTGTCACACTAGGTGCATTTCACTGTGCATAGTCTAGATTTAGTTGTGTTTATCTGTGTGTATTTTGTTTTTTTCATACTGCATATATGTTGTGTTATTGTCAGCACAGTGGGGTGGACCTAATGGGATTGAAGCCTGGTCCTTAGGACTTCTCTTCCTTCAGTGCTTTGACACCCGTTCCCGATATGACTTATAATGTGTTTGGTGGGACGTTAAACCTTAACTGGACTCTGTAATGAACGGCATGGTTCGGTATATATTGGCAATGGAGAGCCAGCGTAAATGGTATGGTGTCCCATCTTGCAATAGTCACTTGGTGGATGAAGAAAAGATGAGATCCAGTGGATGATTTTCCATAGTTGGCGATAGAAAAAGCATCATGTCTGTAAGAAACCTGCTGCAGTTTTTCCCGTCATTTTTTTTGGAGGGGGGAACATTATTGTTGAGGATCTATCAACATTGTCCATGTTTTTACTGCTGGCAAATTACAGTCATCATTAATGAATGAATGCTTATTTGCTATTGTCAGGTTGCAAGTTGTAGATAATATAATGAGCTGTTTTGTTATTTATTAAACGTGTAACACGTTTCTACTGTGTGAATACAGTGTACAAAATGATGGAACTCCTGTAGAACTATATCTTACTTAAAACACTAGTTATTTTTGTTAATATTTTGTCATGTACCGAAAGCCGCTGTTTGTCAACATTCTTTTTATTCTTGTTCTCGTTGGGAATTACAGTTCGGATGACTTCAATTGATTATTACTCGGCAGCAGTTCCACCTAGACCTAAGGTAGAACACTAATAAGAAGTTGTACTTTGACAGTCAAGAACAGCCATCAGCATGTATGTTGCTGCAGTGACAGAAATTGCCCAAAATTGTCTTTCCGTCTACGATTTGGCACTCGATATGACATTAACATGCTATTACTCTCATTTCGGTCTTGTTGAGAAGTAAAGCACTGCAGGTACATTTCTTGTTTTATTTGCCACACACAGACAAACAGCATTAAGTCGTGATACATACATACTCGTATTTGTGAAATGTTACTTGCAGTGTTTAGTTAGTGACCTCGACATTTGCAGGTACCTTCAGGAAGAATGGAATGCTCGAAAATGTAGCAGTGAAGGTGAGCGCCAGTTCAGTACAGAGAACATGAAGGGCTGCTGTGTCAAGTGTCCTCAGCAGTCAAACTTCAGTGACTGTGGCATCTACGTTCTTCAGTATGCCGAAAGTTTCTTCACGGTACGTGGCATCATAACTTTATTTTTTTATAACTTTTTTTAAGGTTTTTAGTTGCACCTCTCGCACGCTGCGAGACGCGACTCAAGTAGTCACGTTCCTCTCCGTGACAAAAAAATATTGTGTCGGCCCACTCGCCGGCCAATCACCGTCCGCCATGCGCGCACGTGACTATCCAGCACTGTGCCATTTGAAAATGTGGGCGTGCCACTTAACGGCCATCGACTGGCACACCCATAGAGGAGCGACCATATACCGCTAGGTATTCTAGTTTAAGTGTAACTAATATATTAAGTAGTGGAGTAGTGGAGGTAATAGAATTGTCTGAAATAAGTTGCCTTCAGTGCTTTGACACTGTTGGTTGTAAATCAGTAAAAGCATTTGGCATGTAAAAATGGATGATGATGTGTGGTTGCCCATCTGAAGCAAAGTGCAATTAATTTGCTTGTGTTCCAGCTGCGTCTCTTCCTTCATTAAAATACAGAATGGTTTGCCTTTCTGATGCTGGTTTACAGAGGATGATGCAGTTGTCCATTCCCATTGTGCTCATTTTGCCATTTGCCAAATTTTTATGTAATTTGATAGACAGAAGATGTAACATAACTACAGATGGTGAAAATGTTGCCCGTCATATTTAATAATTGCAATAATTTTTTACTGGTGCACAGATTTATAGGATTTATAGATATAAGCTCTTGTATTTATTTTATGCTACTAAAATTGCAGATTGGTTACATTTTTTGTTTTTCTATATTGAGAATTTGATAGTGACACATTTAAAGCATCAATGTGACTTGCGGCTTATTTACAGTTGGCTGTTAGCAGGCCACTTTTTAGGATTCACTGCATTTTCCCCAGTTGGATAAGACACTGCATCATTTTATTTGTTGCTAATCTTATGGTT
>Ga0209782_1000963_pt1 | contig 14096 bp, 9 predicted proteins | sample WorMetmaBAHAMAS1_FD_187390 | JGI IMG/M metagenome (GOLD analysis project Ga0209782, IMG submission 187390) | Marine gutless worms symbiont microbial communities from Max Planck institute for Marine Microbiology, Germany - Inanidrilus... | ecosystem: Host-associated > Annelida > Digestive system >...
ACTTTTCACTGAACAGATAGCTCTATAAATGGGCTGACTGTAGTGGCTTTTGTTCATAGAAGCACAGCACCTCAAGATAACCATTCATATTATACAGTTTGCCTGTGGCGGCTGAGTTTCTTGTCTTTGAAGCACAATATTATTTTATGATTTTGTTGTACGTATTTCTGGTTTATTGGTATTATTAAGTTAACGTGAGTAATTTTATGCTGAAGTGCATGAACATAATAATGCTGGCATGTAGGAGGTGGTAGAAGCCGCCGTTGAGTTGATGGAGGAAGAAAGCCAGCATTCCGTCGACAACAGGCTGTACGCGTCTTCTTTCACTTTATTATTGCATATAATTAGTACAAACCGCTATTTATTAACAACGTGACACTTAGTGGTTATTGGGCTCATTCCATGAATGTTTATGGCGAATGGGCCCAACATTTTTCAAATGCTTCTTGTAGTTTCTTATTACACAGCAGCAGTCCATCATGCAGTGTTCATGTACGTCTCATCTCATCTTTTATTCTTTAAGAAACAGGAACAGCTGTCAAATGCAACTGTGTACAAAATTCAATCTCAAATACATACAATAATATGCAGCAGTAAGAAGTTATAGATAACGATAACAACATTCAAAATTGACTCAATATTAGGTTTAAGTTATATTAAGTTTTTGTAGAGGGATCTAATGATAAAATGTCGACAGCCAGCAGCCGGCAATGTTTGTAGTCTGATTTTCTCTACTACATCGTTTCTTCAACTCAAACTTAAACCAGTTCAAAGTCCATTCCGCAGGTGAACGAGGTTTTTTAGCTGGTTTCGTCGTAATCTTTTTCCATATATTGCTCTCAACTTACCGGTATGTGACTTACCTGGACGAGTGTTTTGTTCTGAAGTGCATAATGGTAAATTACGTTTGGTAGTTAATTGCTGTGAAAATGTTCTTGCGATGTTCATATTTGTGCTGTGTTTGATACAGGGAAGTTAGTAGAGATGTTACTGATTTGAAGCCACAGCCTGATAGTCAACTGGAAAAGAATGTGGACAAACAGGTACTGGTTTTGTGTAGTTAGACAGTTCTGTTTGCTGTTTGTGTGTGTTGTTATTCTGTATAGTAATGCAGTTGTCTTAGCATTTTATCGGTTAGTAATAACCACTACAAAGGCATTTTGTGTGTTCGGTAGCAATAAAAAGTTGTACAATAGATATTTCTTGATTAAACACTTGTTAACTGTGAAATGTTTGATTCTCTGCATTTTGTTTGCACCCTCCTGTGCCTTGCTGTATATGTTAATTAGAAGGTGCATTTTTCAATGGCCTCGTCATGGCTGAAGAATCAAATGCACGGTGACGTTGATGCATTTAGCAAGCAGTTTGGCATTCCAGGGCAGCGAATCATCTGCATAATGTCTAGATCTGCATGGATAGCATTGAATTATGAATCGATGCCATACATATCAGTGGAGTCCTTGGAATTCATTATGTAGTTACGCAAGTTGTACTCACGAATTAGCATATCCAGCTGCAGTTGACTTTACATGGACTGCATATGCAAGTATGACAAGCATATTAACCATCATATTAAACGTGTGATGTCTTATGAGCCGTGCAGAATTAATGTGTCCGTATATGACTGATGCATACGATTGGACGCAGCAAACACTTTGCATGTCAGTATGTCGCAGACTGTTTGTACTGGAACGTCATCAGTTAATCGCATAAGTCGGTAACAATAACCAAATGTTGATGAAGTTTGAAGTCGGTGAACATTGGATTGTTAAACTCATCAGTTTTATGCACGTTGTGCTGAAGTAGAACTCACTCAACTTCAAACCATCGTTTCACATCAACCACTCAGAATTAATATATATGTACTTCCTTTACTCAAGAAATTTTCCTATTGTGTCTACAACAGATAATCGTGTTTTCCATGAATGTTTAACTGTGATGAAGTTATAAAATGGGAAACAGCACCAGCATTGCTGTGTACTGGCACCATCGTTACTAAATGAATACCAGCATTCAGAGTTCTGGAGTAATGACAGTGATGATCAATGTGATGATAGTGTCACAAATATCAACACCAGATGTGTCCATGTTTTCCATGGAATGCTTCGTCTATTTATATGTTGTCATTTACATTTCTGACCAGTGCACCTGTCAATGTCAGCTGAGGTCAGAAATAATCAGTGCACGAAGATCCGTTATAGTTTCTGATGTCAGTTTACTCAACGATGTTATGATTGAATTTAACGATTGGACAACATACACAGCGAACAGTTGCTTGCGTGTCAGTACATTTGCAGAACCATCATATTGTTTACGTTATGATTTACTGCGGAGTTGTTACGTGGGAAACAGCAGCAGTGTTGCTGTGTTCTGGCGTCATTGTCACTGAATACCACAACATGTCACTGAATACCAGTTGTGGATTAATGACGCTGATGATCAGCCTAATGAGCTGCAAAATGCTGATAAAACTATATCACAGGTGTAAACAAGTTTCTAACTAGTTGGGCCGATGTTATCTATGGAATGCTTAGTCTGCATGTCATCATACTGTTATTATGTTGAAGCTGCCGTGTCAACTTTAAACCATTGCATCAGTTTCGCTTTCTCTGCATTTCACTCTCGTACACTAGTCGGATCAGTTGTGTATACTGAAATATGACTTTCAAGAAACATAAGCTGTCCTGTTTATCCAAGACGATAGTTTGTTTTTTGTTGAATGGAAAGCAGCACCAGTACCACATTATGTTGATATCATCACAGAATGCCGTTCCTTGAATTCTGGAATTAACGGCACGAAGAACTGCAAAAAATTGATTAAATTGAGGCATTATATGATAGTTGTGAAAGCCAGTAATGGACACCAAATATGGACAGTTGTGAAGCCGTTGCCTGTTATTCTTGCCAGTTTCATACACATTCTACTGAATCAATACTCCGGTGACATCCAACATGTGAATGTTGAACCGTGCTAGTTCTACGCTTCGCCATATTTTACTGATGCAGAACAGTCGAATCATTCGTTTATGTTAATGAATTATGACATTTGTTGATTTGCCGCGGTCTATTTCCAACATACGTTGAACACACATGTGTAACTGGAAATTAACGAACAATATCCTCATAGTCTGAAAATTTCATATTTAATCTGTTTTTAACGGGATTGAAGCTTACTGATGAACATATATCACTCACTTTACAGGAAGGAAGCATTCCAGACTGAATTATCACCAGTGGACTGAATTGCTGGTGATAATGACATCAGTATGTAATCAGTGAACTAAACTGCTCAATGAACAGTAGACACCAGTTGCAACTTATATTGTTCAGATATTGTGAGCAGTGTCATTGTGATTCAAGAATCCAACGTCATTTGCATCACCAGTTGACATTTTGTTGAAGTATCTGACTTCATTTCTGTTCTGGAGAAATAATGTGATTAAAGAGTGACTTCAGCGACGTAAATGTGACAGTTATCAGCACTACTGCTGTGAACAACTGTATTTTCAGACTGTCTTGACAATTGATGACATTAACAGGCTATGTCATGTAATGCAAATAGCAGCTGATTGAATACTCTGTTAATGAATTATGACATTTGTTGACACACTGCAGTCTGTTACCAATGAATATGGATCACATATTCAACTGGAAATCATCAACCAATATCATTATCATCTGAAATTTTGTACATAATAAGTTTTTAATGGAATTCCAGTTTGAGTGGAATCACAGCTCATTGCTGACTCGCTTTACAGCCACGTAGAAGGAAGCATTATTGCGGTGTGAATTACTGGCGGCAGTGACTCTATGATTTTTATTATCATGATGTAATTGAACTGCTGAATGGACAGTAGACACTGCATTGTTAACTTCCGTGGAACTTTGTCACGTGAACCTTTTGCTGATATTGTGAGCATGTGTCATCAAGATTTAAGAATCCAGCATCATTTTCATCACCAATTGAGATCCCATTGAAGTATCTATATTCAGTGATATCGTGGAGAAATAACATTTCACGAGTGAGCCAAATATGACAGTTATCAGCACCACTTTGAGGAACTGTGTTATCAGAATGTCTTAACAATTGCTGACATTGAAGAATCAGTCGGACTACGTCGTGTAATGCAAATAGCAGCTGAATGAACACTGTATATCACTTCCGCTGAGGAAAGTTATCTGCACCATTGATATTACCGTTCGTTCAGTTTATCCAGCGTGCCATGCTGTAGAAGACTGTATGTCAGTCATTCTTTATGTCAGCTTTGAAATCAATTACCGGTAGCAGTGAATCGCATGTGTGATCAGTCGCTACCACCGCCGTGAAGCCTTATTTACTTCACGTCTACTCATCTGATGTTAAGAACTATTATGTCGAAATTGTTGCTAAACAGACATCACAAACTCTTCATAACAGCAGATATTGGAGTGATGATATTTCACTCAAGCAGTTACGATGTTGCAAGTTATCTTTCAGTGCACATCTCCAGTTGCTAAGGCAGTTCTACTACTGTCAAGTTACACCAACGGCTGGATGGAATTTAACAGTAGAACAACTAAAGCAGCGGCGACGACTTTCGTGTGTTAACGGAACATATTCCTGAAATGGTAGCTAGACGTCATTTGTAACACTGACAGCTTATTGTCCACGCACTGTCTTCTGGTTATCAGTGGTGCTTGCAGGCCGCCGAGGACGCGGCCTTGTTGGTTGTACACCTCGTTAATGTTGTCTGTGTCGTCTGTTGTTAAGTTAGTGTTGTGCGCATGTGTGTGTGTGTGTTATTTGTCATGTCTTTACAGGTGTAAGTTGTCAAGTGTAAGTGTTATAAGTTGATCTTCCTCCTGCCAGTTGACTGGTTTGGCAAGTCTTCAACTTCTCATTAGTGATGCACTGATCAGTTAATTCTATACGTTCTGAGCTGTTCTGCCTTTGTGAACCTTAGCTCTGCTCAGTTATACAAATTACGAAAGTACACGTTTGAAATGCAGTATTTCAGCAGTGGTCTTGCTTTTTCCCAGTCTGCAGTTGTAATCGCTAGTTTTTGTTTTGTTTTTTCTTTCACTTTTCATGTGTTTACTTTTGTTTATAGCCTTGTACACTGAACAGCAGCATGAAGTGCTCACTTGGCATGTGAGTTCCCACAGTGGTGAGGCTGGTTGAAAACTGCTACCACTCCATTTACTTACTTATTTACTTAGTTTACTAGTAGTGCCAGTTGCCTGCATAATACATTTTGTGCTAGGCATACTTCATCTACGGCATTTCGGGTTCTTTTATTGTGTCTGTTCTGTTGCTGAACAACTGTGGCTGAATCTTCAAGTCTTCAAGATTGATGAGCTAATATTGTGGATGATAGCATGGAGCCTAATTAATGTCATTGTATTTCAGTGTAGGTAGCTGCTGCAGTTGCTGTTTTGTTTCGGACGTGGATGTACATAGTCTGTTCTATGCCGATGTGTAACCTCTGTCTGGTGTGTGTGGTACAGGCGCCCAGTGGAAATAAGCCGCAAGATAACTCTAATGCCGAACCAGACGGTAGTAGCTGTATTATTTACGTTATAAAAATACATAAATGTGTACAAGGTTTGTTCCATAAATAAGTTACAAAAAAGTGTTATGTGCTTAATTTAGGTGTAAATTTCCCATTTTTCCACATTATTGAAACAGCTGATGATGCTGATGCTGATCCTGTGGTATTCTGCTTATACAGCAGGTTTATGACATGACGTTCCATGACTGCATCTCCATCTGTCTTCAGCTTCTCATTTCAGTGCCACATAACCATCTTTTGCCAACATCTACATCCTCCTCTACATTTTTCCTTCATTCGTCCTGTAATGTTTAGCAGTAAACTATCAGGATGCCTCAAAATGTTGTCTCTTCCGGATCATTTTTATTATCTGTCTATCCTCCTCCACTTTTGCCGACACTTCATTCCAAATTTTATCCACCCAGTTAATTTTTCCATTCTTTGCCGTATCCACATTTCAAAAGCCTCCGACCATCAAACATTCGCTTTCGTCAGTGTCCGTGTCTCTGCTGCATATAGTGCCACACTAAACACTTCATGATTCTTTTATTAGTTCTGAATTCATTTTACTTGTAAACATTATTCTTTTGTCCATAAAAGCCTTTCTTGCGATCTCAGTCCCACTTTGAATGTCCTTCCTGCAATACCATATCCATCTTCCGATGTCAAACTGCCCAGACATCTTAACTGTTATACTTGTTCCAGCATTTGTCCATTACTGATATGGCACTTTTTGTAATTTCCTTACGGAACAAACCATATGCACTGGTTGTAAGTCTAGTTGGTCCGCAAAGTTTTGTAAGCCGTTTTGACATTTTGTGTATCTGTTTGTAGCGATGCTACACTTGGTTCAGGTTTGCTCAGTTACTAGTCATGTTATTCTTCAATGATTTGTGTTGTAAACGCTAAAGATTACTATGTTAAAAAAATTGTATTACAGCTTACTTCCAAGTTCTTCCCGAGCCTTGTGGGACCGTAAGACGGCATTGATCTTCATTTCTGTAGCCCTGTAGCCAGCTTTTACTGTAAGACAACAGATATCAGACCAGTGCATCACATGGTTTGTCCATTTTCACACTAGCTGTTGCTGGTACTCATTGTGCCTGCCCATAAAGGATGGCCAGGTTGAGTGGACGTGGTGGCTGATTACATACAGAGATGATTTCCCTGCCCGCAGACAGTCCCCCATCTCACTATGAACTGGGTGTCGATTGAGACCACTGCACTTGCACTAAGCTAAACCGGTATGGTTATTACATATTAAAGAATTTTAAAAACCATTTTAGTGCTTTTTTCTCACACTCCACGAGGATTACAAAATTCTAGAAAGTTGTGACTGGTATGTGTAGGAAGTTTTTTTACAGTGCACAAGTGTGACAGACGGAATTATGATACCATGTAGTTACCATGCAGTAAACATTTTGATGATATTTATTTACAATTTACAAATTGCTGAAATATTATCAGTTCTGCAGTTTTTTATGTAAAGGTGTTAATAATTTTTTAGGCTGCTGATAATGGTAATAAATGTATAGATCAGTAATAACATTTTTTTTGCAGAAACATAATATGGTCAAGTCATTTTTGGTTTAACATTTCAAGAAGTTTGTAATTTATGTGCACAAAAAATTTCTTGTTTTCCGTTCCCTGTATTGAAGTTTATTGTGTTATTTCTGAATTTCCACTGTTGTCAGATAAGTTCACTGCAGCCAAGCCAGTAAGGAAGCGTCGTTGGGGTTCCACGTCTGGCAATCAACGACCTCTGTTATCGGTCAACATATCGACTGATTCTTTAAAGGTGAGCGTAATCGTCGGTCATATTTCTATCAGTCACAAGCTTTATTATTACTGGTATTGTTGTTATTGCTGTTAATATTATTATTATTATTATTACTTTTTTTAATTTTTTGAAATTACTATTATCATTAGTATTGATGAAATTTCTATCTAGTGCAAATTTGGAATCCATCAAATATGCCATTATCAGCACGACACACGACAGACTTTTATATGATGGTTGTGACTTAACGAATGTGTTTTTCTGACCTGTTATGTATAGTTAAGGACTTCTAGTGACAGTTTTACATGGAACTGGTTAATGTGTTTTGATGGCTTGTATATTATGTAATTTCATTATTGCAGCTTGCACATAACTGCATAGCTGCATAACCCGCCTGTCTTTGTTGAAAGTGAAGTGTGTTTAAATTGTATGCATTCGTCTCATCTGAGCTATTAGCCCAGATCAGCCTGACTGTCCAGCATGTTGTATGATTGTGATGACGATGAACTGTGACTCGTGCAGGGTTTGATTCCGGAGATCAGTGCGGATGAGATAGCGGCAGAAGAGCCGGCGTTGGCGGAGAGCATTGCCGACGAGGATCATGAGGAGGGAGAACTGGAGTCTTCACCGTCGCTGCACAAGGACTTGGACGTCTTCGCCGAGGACACGAGAACCACCAAGATACGCAGGATTGTATATGTACGTAGAACAGCGCCGCCTCCGCAAACACTGATGTTGTATCTAGTAATGTCGAGCACTCTGTCTCTCAGTCTGTGCCAAATACTGCGTCATAAACCTTGCTGATACTAAGACTTATTGACTCTCACGCTGCTTTTCAGTGCACAGTTTTAAGATTTCATTTTTACATCCTGGTTTACCGGCACCACAATACGACATGACTTTTTAAAATTCTATTTTATTGACATATGCTGTAATGCTAGGTTCATTAAATTTACTCACTTGTAACTAAACACTGAAATATTTTGTTGTGTTGCGTATAATGTGACAAAAACCAAAAAATATATACATGTATGCAAAAATAATCAATAATAGGGAATGGAATATGATGAAAATTGTGTATACGCTGACGTAGTCGCTAGATGTTTCATTCACATAACATCTGATGACTCTCGACTATTCATGATAGATTTTGCCGAGATGTACTCCACCCGGCCACACATACCACAGGACAATTAGAAACTCTTCGTATCTCGTTTGTAGAAAATCAGCGGACAAATGTTGAATGCCCACGACCACGAGCACACCACTTCACGACCACACTGCGTGTGTGGTCAGATTGGCAGTCAGTATGCTGCTTGCTGCATGTGTGCCAGTGAACAAACTCATCATGTGAGCATGTGATAAGTTGGCTGTTGTCATTCATTTCAGCGTGACATATTAACGGTTTCTGTATGGGTCTTTTTGCGTGTGTTAGGACAAGGAGTCTTCAGACACGGTCGGTAAAGAAGTATCAGTGGAAATGGAAGTAGATGACGCCAGAGTTAACGGTGTGGACAATGGTAGCTATACATTCAGCAGTCATCGTCTTTTGCTTTATCATAGACTTGTAACTTGTCTGGGAGACATCAGACTTGGTCGTTGTTCCACACAGTTTATACCGGTATGCACCGAGTTGCAACAAAAGTATGCCTCCCAACCTTGAATTATAATTTTAATGGTAATGTAGTCTGATTCCAGCAATTTTCGGTGGTACAATAAATATGCCATCGAAAGGTAAAGGTGCAGTGTCTGTGTGAAACTTAATACATATATATATGATTATTTGCAGTTGTTGCATACATGAATTTGTTATTGTTATCATTCTAATTTCAACAGTTGTGACTTGGTGATTAATGCAGTGTACTGTCACTCACTTCCCGTGTGTGTGTGTGTTCGACTGATGGCACCTGGCCAGTGTTTTGCATGGCGTAACCTCCAGGGAAGTGTGACACACCAACACCTCCATGTCAATGCACAGTGAACTACATGACATCAATCAGAGCCTTTTTTGAAATTCAATCACATTTCTGTAGTGTTTAGTTTGTTATCAGATGTCATGGCATTTGAGAGGTGACTGACTTCACGGCTGCAGTGTCAGTTCCTCAACAGTCAGTTGCTGGACCAAGAAATGATTACTTTCACAGTGATGGGCAAAATTTAACTAAAACGTTATTAAATAGTTAGCTAAATTTTTTCCTTAATTTAGTTTTAGTTTAACTAAAAATTTAGTTAATTGCCCATCATTGGATGTCAGTCAGTTCTCTGAGTTTTGTTTACTGCTTTGATACTGGTGGTTGGGTGTCAGCAACTGATTCTAGCCTCTGAGAAAACCTACTTGAATTACTGTCATAAGATCCATTTTGTGGCAGACCTGGCCGACTGGAGCGGCTGTAGACAAGTAGATTGATTAAGCTACTAGAACTGAAAGGAGCAGTAGTAACAGTGAACATCAGTGAATTTGTTCTGCTTCAAATAATTATCAAATATTGCAGACGAGCCGTTAGTCAAGGTGGCCAAAGTGAGTCGTACGCCGACGTCCGACGCGGCGTCGAAGCCAGTGCGGACGGTGTCAATCAGTGCGGAGGACCCGGTGTCTGTTGCTCACAGGCCGCCATCGCCGGCACGACGACCTCAGAGCAACGTCGTTCACATGACTGGACTGGTGCGACCGTTCACCGTCGGCCAACTCAAGGAACTGCTCGGCCGGACTGGGACGTTAGTCGACGATGGATTCTGGATTGACAGCATCAAGTCACACTGCTACGTCGTCGTACGTACTACTCTGCGTCTGTTGAACTGCATTAATCCTTCTGCACAAAACAGAATCTGCTATGTGCATTTTCATGGAACAGCCTCGTGTAGTCCATTTTGTTTGGATTCAGTTAATGTTGAGTGTTGTGAACATGTTCTAGTATGAAACTGTGGATCAAGCTGTTGCCACGAGGCAGGCTCTTCATGGCAAGCGCTGGCCGGCTTCCAACCCAAAGCTGCTCGGCGTAGAATTCCGTAACATGGAAGAGGTATGTTTTTCTGTTTACATGTTGTAGTTTATCAGTCGAGTTTTATTTTTACCAGTTAGCAGCTGGCATCATACAGCCTGTCTTAGCTGACATCCCCAGTGACGTAATGGAGGATTTTGTTTCGGCTACATTTTACTCTCCAGTCCACATTCCTTGCTGATTTCCTCTCTACTAGCCAGTATTATCTCTGAAATAACCTATTTTGTGTCGTAAAACGTTAACTCAATCAAGCCGTTGCTGACGGCAGCATTAGTATTAGGGAGTAATGTGATGTTACCCGCACCTTCGTCATACTGACGTGGATGTAGGAAACGTGCACACTTTTGTCCACTGCTGTACATTTCATTTCAACAATGCACCTCATAGTATCATGATGCAAGTTGATTTAATTGAATGAAGTGCTTTGTTGTCTGTAGACTGCCAACTGTTCGTTGTTCATTGTAGTTTGAGTTTCGCAAGAAAGGTGGCGCTGCGAGGTCGGCTGATGCAGCAGCTAAGCCAGCTACAGATTCGCAGCCGGTTGAGAGCCATGGACGGCGAGATCGATCCACGGCCGGCCGAGAGCGCGTTGACACGGCGGCACAAGATGCGGCAAAGTCTCGCTCGAGGGATGCCAACGCTAAGCCCGCTGCGCCACTGATTCGTGAATGGGACCGTCACAAGATCAGGCAGAGTCCACTGAGAGAGAGGGAAGGCAGAGACCAAAGAGGACGCGAGGATAAATTGGCAAAACCACGCGACAAGAGATCGTCGGACCGATCTGACAGAGAGAGGATGCGGCATGACCGTCACGACCGACGTGGTCGGGAGAAAAGTGACAAACCTGGTTAGTTATATTGCTTTTTTCTGCCGATTGTTGTTACATTTGGCTCTGTCCACTGACATAGTATGTGTGATGCATTTCGACTTAAATATAATGGCTTTTAACTTTGCTGCAGCATTGCTGTATCAGTTACTTGCTTGGTTGTAAATGAATCGTTGTCTTGTATTGTGTCGGATTGACTGCAGCTTAACTCCTGCCTAGACATTATTGAGTTATGAGTGCTGTTGTCCCGTGCGGGCTCTGTCCAGGGACGTAATGCACCTTGATTTATTTGTTGATTTCAGCACTATATGGAACGTTTTCTTAACTTCCTTACTTTTCCTTGCTTTTGTGATTAATTTAATTAATTGTGTTAGCCTAGCTTTATTATATATTTTTATGTTTGTTTCTTGTGGTTTTGATTTTATTTCCTTAGTGCCAGCTATGTGTTGGCTGGAAAGAGCATCTCCCAGATGACCCATTTTGTGTACTGAGTGGGATGATAAACGTTAACTCAGTCGATGAATGAGAGTGTTGTTTGAAATGCCACCTAGTCAGAATTGCATCGGTGCTTTCAAGTGAGCAAGTACCTGACATTAAAACGTGTTGTCGTAAATCTCCGTACTGTGGCGGGCGGGCGGCCCAGTAGTGGCATCAACTGGCAGTGAAGTTGTGTATGTTAAAGGAGATGCAGCGAAAGTGGAGGAAGAGCCGCCAGCGAAACTACTCGACGACTTGTTCCGCAAGACCATCGCAATGCCGTGCATCTACTGGCTGCCACTCACGGACGAGCAGGTCTGCGCCCGCCGCGTGTCTCGTGCTTCACGTTAGTCGCGCGGTGCAACTAGTTGACTGCAGTATGTAGTGTAGTGTGAACGTCTACTTTTTGCATCAGCTACGATGTTTTTACCAGTTTTGAAGTATTGATCTAAAAACGGTTGAGCAAACCGCCAGTGAAAATACACCTGTTCCATAACCTGCTGTGATGTTCTTGCTTCAATTCATTAGCCATATCACAGTGTCGTCTATATAGTGATGGCGTCTCTTTCTAAAGGTCAATTTGTTACCTTTTGAATTGATGACTGCAGGTTAGCTGACTGCGACATAGTGCTGCATAGCTTAGTTGTCCATGCTCTGAGAGTAAGACTTTGTCATTTACATTTTGTCACTGAAGTGATAGACAGTGCAGAATGAGACGAGGCATGTGTTTGTGCTGCAGGCCGCTGAGAAACTTGCGGCGGAAGCACTGCGTGAGCAGCAGCATCAAGAGCGGGTACAGCAGCGGGAAGCTGAGCGGCTACAGAGACAGAAGGCTCGAGATGAAGAACGAAAAGCCCGGGAGATGGAGCGTGATGCAAAGCAGCCAAGCAGACGCAAGGTATAAAGTGTTACATACCCCGTGAGGAGTGTAGTTAAAGGTAAAGTTTTCCCGTACTCGTTACTGAGCGTTGGGCCCAGAGCTGATCCCGGTGTACGGGCAGTCAGCCCGCAGGTGACTAAGCCATCCACCCGACGGTAGGCTGCCATTACTTTCTGCCAGGCCTGCAGTTACCTTCCCAGCCGAAGAGCATCACTGCCCATTGGCCCGTACCAAATCATACTGCTTGGTGACAGAGGCATGGGTGTGAATGACTTGCCCAAGGGTGTTATCTGGAAGCTGACTGGCCGAGATTTGAACCCACGACCTTTTGGGTTATGAGCGAATGCTCTACCATTACGCCACACAGAAGTGTAGGCGGGTCGATTATCTCTGTTACTTCAGCCTTGCGCTCGTAGGTGGATAAACCGCACAAGTCTGTAATGCAGGGCAAATATGACACCAGACCTACGGTTACCTTTCCAGCCGCAGGACATTGCTTCCATTTGACTGGAACCAATTTGTACTACTTGGCAACATGTAGAGGCACGTGTGTGACCACAGCTTGCTCAACTTACAATAACTAAATTCACTGTAGCCCTGCAATTCACATATAAAAAACATGGTAAAGCACATATAATACGTAGCCATACAGGTAAAAATATTCCGTTGCTATAATATTCCACTGTGTCTTGTCATAACAGTGATTATTAGATGGTTGTTCTTGTGGTTAGTGATGTTTCTAGACCTGGTAAGCGGTATTCACTTTGATATGTGCTGTTTGCAGTTTTCCGAGACTGAAGACGTCGGGAGGAAGACTCGGCGCTAGTTGATTCCTGTTGACTGTGTTGACATGTGACAGTATACGTCAACCCAGGCAGTCGCGTGAACTTCGTCATTCTGTACCGTGAGCCGTACAAAGGAGCCAACTTATTTTTGTCTGTAACTGCATCAAAAATCAACAGATTTTAATGTCATTTTGACTGTTGGGTTTAAAAATGAACGGCACATGCTGCACTACATTGTGATAGTTGGAACACCGAAAATGTATGTGAACAAAGTCGCCTTTTAATGTTAACCCGCATGCATTGTATAATCTCACACAGTCGAGCAACTGGTCAGTTGCGACATCGATAACATCCTTTTCATATCAAACCGAGTTTGCATCAAATTACATCACTGATGACATAAGCAACAGTAAGTTAGTTGTAAATAAATTAGAAAATGTGTCACATGACTGGTCCATTTCAGTGAAGCTAAAATACGGTCGATGCAGTTTTCTTTGGTAATATCTCATTCCTGCTGTATATACATGTATTACATTTCATTGTTTTGGTTTTCACAAGGTACTGTAGTGACATTACTTAAATGAGGTTGGTAAATTCATACGACCACATTTGCCATTGATTTTTAAATGTAACGGTGAAAACAGCATCAGAATCTGTTTATCTTTTGACGAAGTTACAGTTAATTTGGCTCCTTTATTCTGGCTCACGGTGTACATACGTATGTTGTATAGTGAGTGATTAGAGAAGGACGAACGTCTATCTGACCAGTTCCAGAAATGTGTGACACATTTCTGTTATCGAGCACAGTTTCCAGTTGC